>JAEEGJ010017502.1_pt1 | contig 16195 bp, 12 predicted proteins | sample 8958761 | NCBI WGS metagenome assembly JAEEGJ01 (sample SAMN16246546, study PRJNA631951) | gut metagenome | biome: gut microbiome; feature: rumen; material: RS-attached | host: Bos | place: Iran: Karaj | collected 2018-10
AGCCTGATTATCCAGAATGTTGCTCACACCAGAGAACTGGATGCCCAGTATAAAACGACTGTTCAGTCTATCAAAGATCAGCTGCAGCATCTGCAGACAAGCCAGGCCTTAGTCCGCGAAATCAAAAACAACTGGATCCGCAATCAGATGAAAGACACCGGCTCAGATACAGGAACCGCCCTGTTAATGCAAAAAGGCTTAGAACTCTTTAACGGAAGTCCTAAGCCTCTCTGGTATCTGGAAGAATACAATTACATTCAAACCGCCAGCCTTCAGGATTACCTGGAAATTATGGAATACTTCCCTGCAATTCCTCAGGCCCGCGTTTACTCAAAAGATTCTAAGAAATAATTAGTATTCGTCTGCAGCAGATGGAGTTGTTACAAAATCCATGCTGTATTCCTGAACATACTTTGCAATATTTTCTTCAGACATCATGTTCAAAAGCTGTTTAATCTGAGCTCTTGTAAAGTAGTATTTTACAGAAGGAGATTCTCTTGTTGTTGCATCCCCTGCTCTTTCATAATATTCATTCTTAAACGGATAATTGCTGATTACAAAATATGGAGAACCTTTTACAAATTCATAACCAACAAAACCTTGTCCTTCACCATAATTAGGAGTTGAGCTGCTGATTGCACCCCAGTTCAGTCTATACTTAATTTTTCCATAAGCGCGCTCTGTACGTTTTCCCTTACGCTGAAGTCTCTTATTTTCAAAGTCATTCATATAAGCTTCTGCAGCCTTGGCAAGAGCAGCACGGCCTTCCTTATCAAACTGAACATAATAGTAAGCAGCAGAATTATAGCTTCCATATCCAGCCATAAGGTTATCATAACGAAGTACAACAGTAGCATTCTTTTCTTTTAAGCCGGTAATTTCCTGTGTAAATACAGTTGTTTCATCGTACTTAATAAAATCATCACCATTTCCAAAAGTAAAGAATTTCTCAAGCGCATTCTTCTTTTTTCTAGGAGTTATAGATTTAGCAGCTTCGCCAGCAGTTTTTCCTTCTGCCCCTTCTGCAATTTCATTATCTGGATTGTATGAATCCGGAGCCGACTGAACCTGTTTTGTAGTTCCACAAGAAACCATAACAACCGAAAAAGCAATCAGGCAGGCAGCACGTAACAAAGTTTTTTTCATTTTGTAAACCTCATAAGTTTTTATTAATGTCTTTATACATTATAAACAATTATTCAATTTAAGTCGTTACAAAACAAAAAAAAGTTTTGAAAAATAATTCAGAAACACCCCTCGCTACCTCGCCTTCCTCTCCGACAAAATAGACGTCCAATTTGAGTTGGTATTCGAAGCATTGAAGCAAAACAAATAAGACTGTTTACAAATCATTTTTTCATAAGAATAAAACACAAAAAAAAGACGTTCTCTTTCGAGAACGTCTTTTTTGGATTCTAACAGTCTAACCTGCTATGTGATTAGAAGTTAACCTTGAAATTTACTGGTACAGAGATCTTTACTGAACTAGCAATATCAAACTGTACAGCAATTTCGTAGTTCATGATTCCTACAGAACTTGTGAAACCAGGTTTGATTGTACAGCCGAAGCTAGATTCCAAAATGTCAGCATCTTTGAAGTAGAGGTATACAGTACCCTTGTCCAAAGTATATGAGAACTTAGCAAGTGCAAGCAAAGTCATAGTACTCATATTGATGTTAGTGATATCATCAGCTGTCCACTTTGCATATGCCTGAATGTTCAATGCATCCTGAGCGAATACGATGTCGAAGTCAGCTCCGATTCCGTTTGCAGTAGCTTTCTTATAGAAAGCTGCATCAACGAAGATTGTTACTGGATCGAATGTGTTCTTGTAACCTACACCAAATGAAAGTGTATCGAACTTGTTTTTAGCATCAAACATTGCAGAAATTGTTCCGAAATCAGCACCATACTGAGCATAGAAGTTCAACTGTCCAACTGAAACATCGCTACCATTTGGTTTTGAGAACCAATAATCACCTTTGCCAGTTATCAAAGAAAGTGTCATAGAGAATGCATCAACATTTACATCGAGAGAAGCACCCCAGGCATCATAATTGATAAGGCGTCCACCGTAATCAATTGTTTCAACGTTCATTGATTTATCAATTGTACCAAGGTTTACCTTAAGCACATCAAATGGCTTAAACCAGATTGCCCATTTACCTGTTGTGAAAGCAGATCCATTATCTCCATCTGTGAATTTGAATGTTCCACCTGCTCTATCAGAAGAAATAGTCAATGTCAATGGAGCATGCCAGAACTGGTTTTCGTTCTTAAGCATAAGAGCTTTTACATCGCCTGTTGCTCCATCGTAGTTAAACAAATCTCCAGCAAGTCTTACACCAGCTGAAAGATCAGCTGCAAAAGCAGAAGCTGCTACTGCTGCTGCTGCTAAAATTCCAACGATTTTTTTCATTTGAAAAAATCCTCCCTTTTCTTCGGAGAATCAGGAGGCTTCAAATCAAGCAAAAATCTCAAAAAAAATATTAATTTTTCACATTTTTTCTGTAGCCAAAATTCTTACGATAATTATACTGCGGGCAGTTTATACCCGCAGGAGGCTTTTATGATTTATGGATATATAAGAGTTAGTACAGACAAACAAACTGTAGAAAATCAGAGATTTGAAATCAACAGATTTATCAAAAAGAGTGGAGTACATGTTGATTCCTGGATTGAAGAAACAATAAGCGGAACTGTTGCACCAAACAAACGAAACCTCGGTAAGCTTATCAGCAAAACTAAAAAGGGAGATATCATCATCTGTTCCGAACTTTCACGGCTGGGGCGTAACATGTTTATGATAATGTCAATTCTGAATATCCTGATGGAAAATGGAGTGATAATTTATACCGTCAAGGAGAGGTATAAACTTGGGGAAGATTTGACCAGTAAAGTGCTCGCATTTGCTTTCAGTATCTCTGCAGAGATTGAAAGATCTCTGATTTCTCAGCGAACAAAAGAAGCCCTGCGCCGCAAAAAGGCAGAAGGTGTAAAACTTGGTCGCCCTAAAGGAAAATTGAACTCAAAATATAAGCTTACCGGATGCGAGGATAAGATAATTAGTATGTTAAACGAAGGTTATCCCAAGAATCTTATCAGTAAGCAGTTGAATGTTTCCCCATCGACGCTCTATCTGTTTCTGAAAAAGAAAAATATTCACAGGTGAAATCAGAATTTGCAGTTTTAACTCCTAAATTAACCTTTGTAATCAATAAAATTGATAGAAATTTATAATTAAATGTTATATCAGAGGTTTTCCTTATTAGCGCAAATAATAGCGAATAAAAAAAATAATTTTTCTTGACTTCACATATAGGCCGTGTTAGAATTATAAAAAAAAGAGGATTTCACGTAAAAAACCGTTGGTTTGTGAAATCCACAAATAAAAAGGAGGATTTTTTCAAATGAAAAAAATCGTTGGAATTTTAGCAGCAGCAGCAATCGCCGCTTCTGTATTCGCAGCAGATGTTTCTGCTGGTGTAAGAATTGAAGGCAGTTTGTTTGACTATGACAATGGAGACATCAAAGCCTTGACTTTCAAACACAAGAATGAAGACTATCACAAGCCAGTATCATTCTCTATCTCTGATGAAAAGGCAGGTGCCACATTCCATTTCACAGATAAGGATGATACAGCAATGGTTTCTACAAAGTGGTCAATCTGGTTCAAGCCTCTTGATGTTCTTAAGATTACTGTTGGTGACTGGGATGCTAACATCAACGTAGAAACAATCGACTACAACACATACTCAAAAATTGGTTCTGCAGGTTATACACTTTCTCTTACTCCAGTAGATGGTCTTTCTTTCGACTTGACATTTGCTCCTGGATGGCAGGGAAAATCTTGGCTGTCTAAGGATAATGGTGCTGATGCAGCTGTTGCTGAACTTGGTTTGAAGATTGCTTACAGTGCAGACTTCGGAACAATCGGTGCTATCTTCGATGCAAAGAATACATTCGAAGAAATTAAATTCGGAGCTGGCTACAAGAACACATTCGATTCATTCACAATGTTCGTAACTTTCTTGGGCTGGTATGTAAAACCTGAATTTGCTAAGATCCGTGCAGAAGCTTATGCAGAATATGCTGCTGATGCAATCAAATTCCAGGCATTTGTTGCTGGTGGTTATAACATGATTGGTTTCGATCCACTCAACCCATGGGATTTCGCATACTGCAACGATGCTAAAAAAGCATTTGTTGGTGCTAAGATGAAGTTCAGCTATTCTATGGATGCTGGTACATTCTATGTTTTTGTAAAAGACGAAAACTTCCTTGCTAATACATTTGCTATGCAGATTAAGCCAGGTTTCGCTTATAACGTAGGATGTATGTCTGGAGATATCGCTGTACAGTTCGACATTGCTAACAATGTTGCTATCAGCGTTCCAGTATCATTTGCTGTAAGCTTCTAATCTTAAATCAGTTATCTAACTGAAATAAGTAACGCCGTTCACTATAAGTGAGCGGCGTTTTTTTTAGATTTACGGCTTGATTTCTCAAGCCCTTGTATATTTTAATCAGTTTTAGTTAAATCTTTACCGGGATTTTTTTCTGTAATTCCAATACCTGTTCCAGAGAAAGTCCTACTGACTGTGCTATTTGCTCTGGAGGTAGTTTTTTCAATTCCAAAAGATTGGAAGCTACTTCAATGGCTTTTTCCTGTTTTCCTTGGATAATACCGTCTCTGCGCCAGATTCGGATGTATGCTTCTTCATCATATTCAGTGAGTAAGTTCATCTTAACCTCCGCTTTCTGCTCTCTAATGTAGCCTTCCAGAAGATTCTGTTCGCAAGCCCAATCAACAGCTTCATCCACTGCTTCTTCTATGGTCATGCCTTTTTCTTTATCATCATTAATTCTGCTTACGAACTGTATGTAATCATACAACGGTTTACACTTTTTTTGAAGGGGCAAATTATAATCTTTATTGATATTTAATACCCGTGCAGTCCATTCAAATTTACCGCTTTTATCTTCGTGCATAAAAGCATCTGAAAGTTTCAATTCATAATCCTCATCTCGTCCTGTATCTCCATTATAAAAGACGATGTAGTTTGGATTTGGAATCTTGATAAGTGTACTTGTTCCAATCAGCTCTCGTTTTGAATCAATGTACTTTTGGTACAGTTGTGCGAAATAAAAGAAGCCTCGTAATGGCATGTTTGGATTTGTTGACCTCTGATGTTCATATAATGTCATTTGCGAATCTATAAGAAAAGAGACGTCATTGTGCATTTTGATGTAAATAACATTCTCGAGTGTGTTTAATTCAAGCTCATCCGGATCGGTGTAATTGGTACCGTTCAGTGCATTATAAAGCTCCAATCGCCAGCGTTTACTGCGTTCAGTATCCTTGCCAAAAATTGCAATAAAAAGATGATCATACACTTTGGTTTGACTTTTTGTTGTTTCTGTGTTGTTTTTAATTTGTTCCATAGTTTTACCTCCAACATTTAAAAATCCTCACATTATATAATTAGTAAAACCTTGCACTTTTCTGCGAAATTCCAGCAAAAAAGTGTAAAAATTATCAATTTTTTCTCAAATTTTCGCAGAAAATCGCATATTAAGTCTACTTTATATATAGAGAGTTTTATTTACTGATTAATTTTATGGAGGATTCTGGTTATGACAGAAACGGTGTTCGACAATATTGATCCTGCTGTTTTAGAACGTGTAAAACGGCTTCGGCTTATTGACGATGAACTGATGACAGTAGTCTTCAGTGGAGATAAGAAAGCGGCAGAATTTCTTATACGGATTTTATTGAATCGGAATGATTTAACAGTAACTAAATCGATGACTCAAGTGCAAAAACATAATCTCTTTGGACGCTCTGTAAAACTTGATGTAGTTGCTGAAGATATATTTAAAACCGAGTACAACATAGAAATTCAACGGGATGGAAGTGGAGCTGGTGGAAGACGTATTCGTTATCATCAGGCTATGATAGACAGTCATACACTCAAAAAGCAGGAAGATTTTAATAAGTTGCCAAATCTATATATTATCTTCATTCTCGAACATGATTTATTCAAAAGAGGTAGACCTATATACTTTGTAAACAAGACTCTTGATATAAAAGATGAAGATGGCAAATATTTGCCATTTGATGATGGATGTAATATAATGTACGTAAACGGCGACTATAGAGGAGATAACCCTCTCGGAAAATTGATGCATGATTTTTCAATGTCTAATGCCGATGAAATGTATTATAATGAACTTGCAAGCAGAGTAAGATTTCACAAACAGGATGAAAAGGGGGTACAAAACATGTGTAAAATCGTTGAAGAATATGGCGACGAACGTGCCGCCGAAGCCTTGAAAATAGGAATTGAAAAGGGTATGCAAAAACAAGCCATTGAAACAGCAAAAAAACTTCTTAAGGATAAGAAGTATACGGCAGAAGAAATTTCCACATTATTGAACATTCCTGTAGATGCATTTGTTCAAACTGTAGAGGCTTAGATTTTTATTATAAACAAAAATAAGTTATTAACTGCTAACAAGCTTTTGTTGAAAAATAATTATAACATAAAAAAATCCGTTCTCCTTTCGGGGAACGGATTTTTGGTTTTAAGCTAATTCTGTATTTAATTTAGAATTAGAATGATACCTTGAAGTTTACAGGTACATCAACCTTGATTGTGCTTGCAGCTGTGATTTCACAAGCAAGTTCGATTGCACAGCATCCAACGTTTGTTGTGAAACCAGGTTTAATAGTCATGCTGAATGAGTCAGCAAGGAAGTTAGCATCTTTGATGTAGATGTATGGTGTGATTCCGTCAAGAGCGTAAGAGAACTTAGCAGACATACCTACGAAAGCACCTGCAGCTGCAGAATTACCAACGTGCCACCAAGAAGCATCCCATCCGCCTTTAATGTTGTATCCACCAACGATGAATGCCTGAATGTTGAGAGCGTCAGCAGCGTATCCGAGGTAAACTTCACCACGAACCTTCTTGAATTCGTTTCCGTTATAGAATCCCAATACGTTTACGAACATATCAAGACCGCTGAAGTTGTTAGCATAACCAGCACCGAAGCGGAGATCTTTGAAGTTAGATCTTGCATCGAACATAGCGCTGATTGTACCAAAGTCAGCACCATAGTGCATCATGAATGCCATATCAGCGATTTCATTATTTGCAAACCAAGCTTTTCCAAATGCCTGTGTGAGAGCCAAGTCAATTGAAAGACCATCAATAGGAGCAAGTGTGATTACCCAGCTTCCCAAGTTACCATCATCACCAGCAATCTTTGAGTCTGAGTTACACCAGTCAATCTTTTCCTGGTTCAATGTATTTGCCCAACAACCAACAGTAATCTTCAATACGTCAACTGGTTTGAACCAGATCTGCCATGCTGAAGATACAACTGGAGCAACGTTACCATACTTTGAGTTACCATTACTATCGAGGTAATTATTGCCATCTTTATCAGCCTGCATAGAACCATTGTTTGCATCCAAGTCAGTAAGCTTGAGCTGTCCACCAGCCTTGTCATCCGAAATAGAGAATGAAATTGGTGCATGGTAGTACTGGTTGTTATGAGAAAGTTTCAAAGCAGATGCATTTGAACCATCCCAGTTGAACAAACTTCCTTCAAGTCTTACACCAGCAGAAACATCTGCTGCAAATACAGAAGTAGCAAAGATTGCTGCTGCTGCTAAAATTCCAACGATTTTTTTCATTTGAAAAAATCCTCCCTTTTTGTCGGAGGGATAATATAGAGAAAATCTTCGCATATAATGATTCAGAATTTTTTTTGATTTTTTTCTCAGAATTTCGCAGAAAATCGCATATCTAGTCTACTTTATATATAGAGAATTTTGATGACCGCGTGACGGTTCTATGTCTCGTTTTATTAATCAGGAAGTTTTATGAAAGAAATTGAAATGGAAGAAGAAAAAGAATTTGAACCTCAGTATCCGGCACAGCTGTATACTAAGAGGCCTAACCCTACAGCACTTTTAAGTCCTTTGTATGATTCAACCTTCAAAGGGATTTTTACACAAGAGACAGAAGATTCAAAACTTGCTTTGCAAACTTTTGTCTCTGCTGTAGTAGGGCGTAATGTAAAGAATGTTATACTGAAGCCTAATGAGCCGGCAAAGGATAGTCCTGAGCTGAAAGGCATGAGTTATGATATTAGCGTTGAATTTGATAATGGAGAAATGTCTGATATTGAGATGCAGGCCTGGAAGGAAGATTATGATTATGGAGTTCGGGCAGAAATCCAGTCAGCAAGACTTCTGAATAACAATGCCAAGAAGGGCGATAACTGGGATTCACCAAAAATTTATCAGATTTCAGTTCTAAACTTTCACTTTAGAAAAGATGACAATAAAATACTATCGTGGTATACTATGAAAAATGAATCGGCTGAAAGGCTTTCGGACAGGCAAAACATAATCTTTATAGATTTAAAGACCATCCGTAAAAAATTGGGGTTGCCGATTGATGAACTTACCCCAATAGATAAATGGGGTTTATTCTTTAGTTATGTAGACAAGGAAGAATATGCTGATTACATCAGTGAACTTGTCAGGAGTGAAAAAGGAATTATGGCCGCAGAGAGTATTGTAAAAAACATGAGTGAAGCAGACGATAACTGGTTTGTTCAGAATTCACGATTCATTTACGAGCGGGACAGAAACACTCTTATTCATAATGCAGAAAAGCGAGGCCGCGAAGAAGGATTACAGCAAGGCGCCCAGAAGAAAGCCATAGAAACCGCTAACAATATGCTCAAGAAGAAATATTCAGTATCTGACATATCAGAAATTACTGGTCTATCACTTGAATCTGTAATTGAACTTCAGAAAGAACTTCCAACACAGGCATAGAACAATATCAAAATTGACAAGAAAAAAATGAAAATATGGCTTGAAATCTCAAGCCATATTTTTTAATCTCCAGAATATAACAACATCAGAGAATTTGTATTTTCCGGGGAGTTGGTATATAATAGAAGAATGTATTCGCGGCAATTTTTTGAAGCGCCTGAGCAGCTGGTAAAGAACGGGAAAGCGCACTTTGGAACCTTTGACGGGGTTTCTCCTAGGATTGATATTCGGGGAATGAGGGCGCCTTATGCTGGAATTCCACTGCCTTCTATCATTTCTAACCTCAGAATTAAAAGCCGGCTGGAATATGTTTTCTCTTTAAATGATTTTATCGGGCTTTCTCATTTTTATGATTTTAAGGTAATTGGTCTTGGTGAAATCATTTTCTTCAATAAAGATACCGGCAAAAAATATGTTTACCATACAATCATGGCACCTCGCAGACGCTTTGTTCCTGTTCTTACTACAAGGGGAATCTGTGCATGCTACAGAAAGCCTCGATTTATAAAGATTTCATGGGGACGTCAGCATAAACACCATGCGCTTACTTTTAAAGTAAAGGGAGATAACGCTCGTCCGGATGCAGAAGGATACATTTACTCTTCTATTCAGGATGATATGCACACGGATGCTCTTTTTGTCTGCCCTTCCCCTGCTTCTTCAAGATGCAGCGCTACCTGGTTTTCATGCATGAAGACCTTTGGCCACATTGCAATCAACGGAGAAACCGCTCCTGATACTGAAGGGCTTGGAATGATGCTTTTGAACAGAGCTTATTATAAATTCCATTCAAAATCTTCTACTGTATACGGAATTGGAAACGTAAAAGGAAAGGATATAGTTTTTTATCTGAAAACTTCAAATATGGATGCAGCTGATTCCGATACCTACAACTGTAATGTGCTTGTAACAGACGGTAAGAAAACGGCTCTGCCACCAGTTTATATGACTCATCCTTTTGGAATTGATAAAAACTGGATTATTCAGGATACAGAAAGCATGGTAGATTTAACCTTTACTCCACTTTCTGTTAATTCGCGCACACTTAATCTTATTGCACTCAGGACAAATTATTATACAATGTATGGTACCTTTGAAGGGGTATTGCTTAATTCTGATGGTGAAAAAATCATTCTTAAAAATTTCCCCGGCCTGCTTCATAAAGGAATGCTCAGGCTTTAGGCGGATTTTTCTGGAGGATATATATGGCTGAAAAAATTAACGGAACTGCGGACTGGGCTCCGGGAACTCTGGACAAAACAAGAAAGAATATTGGCGAAATAAGCGATAAAGATGCAGCCGACATGGCAAAAAAACTTGGCGGCCAGGTACTTTATGAACGAACCACAGGTTCCTCAGGTTCTTCTTCTGGAAGTAAGGCCGGAAGAATTGTACGTCAGCCAGCAGGCGGTTCCGGTGGTTCTGCAGGCCGTGGTGGAGCCGGTGGATCTGGTGCTAACGGTTTTATGGCAGGCAGCTCTGGAACAAGACGCAGAAAAGAAGATCTTCCTGTTATTTCTAAAAAACTTGCATCCACAATGGATAAGCTTATGATGTCTGCGGAATATAAGATTAAGCCAAATTACGGAATGTTTAATTTTATCCGCTCCTTCCAGAAAAATGGCATGGAAAAAATTATTCCAGATTTTTACCAGTACACAATGAAGCAGGCAACCGAACACATGGAAGGCTTTATTACAGTCATCAAAACCCTGATTCAGATTGCGCCTGCTACATACAAAGCAAAAATTGCAAGTGGCACAGAATCTAAATTCAAATTCTTGAGAAATGTTGCCGGCTGGGCAATGCAGCCAATTAAGGTTGAATACATTAGTCTGCAGGGATTGAATGAGACACTTCTTGTTGCAGATTTGATTCCGCTTGTTCGTGCTATTTATAAACCCTTGATTACTGTTTATTACTTTGGAAATACAAAAATTCCAAAGCTGATTAAAGAGATTTATTCGGACGAAGCAGCTTATCCGGATTCTCCAAAAGACAAGCTTTCTCAGTATGCAAAGCAGGCAATTACAGAATGGCTTTATATTGAAACTGAAGTAATCAAAAAGCTCTACCCTCTTTTGATGCGCATGTGTTCAGACTCTTACGAATCTTATCCAAACTTTTTTAATGCAAAGGTTGGAGAGATTCTTAAGTTTGTAGGCCTTCATAAGTTTGATCTTCTGTTGCCGGAAAAACCAAAAGAGCCTGCTCCTGAAGAAAAGAAACCTAAGATTGCACCTCCGGAAAAAGGTATTAAAGATTCAACTGTTATTACCGGACTTAAACTGCTTAATCAGATGTTCCCTGATGCTGGCTTTGACCGGCTGGACGAACATCCTGACATGTATCCTTACTTTCAGCCGCTCTTCCATTTTAAGGATGGCTTTAATATTCTTTCTCCTGAAAATCCTATTCAGGTTATCTGTGTACTCCAGCATATTATTGAAGATTGTTTCCAGGGCTGCCGCAACATTACCTTTGCAGAAACCGGAGAACAGAAAAAAGGCGCAGATAATATTACAGCCATTATGGATGACTGGTCTGCCTACCGCGAAGACACCTTTGAGCAGCTCTACTGCGAACCTCTTTGCGACCTTGTAAACTCTGTTTATTCTCAGCCTGATTTTGATAAATCTCACATTGGAAAAAAGATGATAACTTCCCTGCTCTGGCAGACAACCTATCACTATATGCCAAACTTTAAGTTTGAACAGCTTCTGCTTGAGCATCCTAGTGACGAAAGTAAATACCGTCCGCTTTTCCACCGTACAGACTTTGCAAGAAAATTCCTTACTCTGGTAATTAATGAATGTGACCAGAAGGCAGCAACTAAGGCTACCTGTTCATTAATTGAAAATCCGTGGGAGCATTACAAGTTTGATATTCCTAACGAGGTTTCAAAACGCCTTGATGTTTTGCTTGGCGCGCAGAACAAAACTGCAAACACTACAGCAAACAACGCTAACCTTCTTAAGTACACACTTTGCTTTATGGCTGTTCTTGACTGGTGGATTAATAATCCGGGCAGCCCTGCATATAACACAGATCCTATGCATATCTGGCGTATTTCTGATTCTGATGGTAAGCCTCAGTTCTCTGTACCGGAACGCAAAGATCAGAATAAACTTTTTGCAGATGGAATCAGGGCTAGTTACCAGAAAGCTGCTAAGTAGAAACAGATGCCCGGGTCAAGCCCGAGCATGACAGTTATAGTTTTGAAATAAGGAAAGGTATGGCGCTTTCGAAATCAACGCCATACCAGTTATAGTCTTTGTGGCTGAGAGTTGCCTTAATTGACTCTACCACAAAGTCTGCAGCAAGACGGCAGGATTCTTCCAGAGTCTTACCGCGAACCAAAGCACCAGTAAGCACGCTCGCAAAAATATCACCTGTTCCATGAAAGCTCTGCGGCATTTTTTCGTGGAAGTACCAGGTGATTTTTTCATTCTGGCTGTCATAACAAACTATTCCAAGTTTTTTATCATCAAAAGAAACGCCTTTTAATACAACTCTGCGGGCGCCGAGTTCTGCAAGTTTCTTTACCAGGTCTTCAATATAATCTTTTGTATAGCCCTGCTCTACGTATGGAATGCCGAGCATAAAACTTGCTTCTGTAAGATTCGGTACAATTACATCTGCCTTTGCGCAAAGACCTGCCATAGCCTTTGCAAAATCCTGAGTAAAGCCGGAATACAAAGCACCGTTATCGCCCATGCATGGATCTACAATCACACGGGTATCGCCGCCGCCAAAATCACCAATAAGAGAGTGCATGAGATTTATTTGTTCAAAAGAACCAAGGTAGCCTGTATAAATTGCATCAAAATGAATCTTCTCGTTTTTCCAGTGCTCTGTAATAGACGGAAGATCGCTTGTAAGGTCGCGGAAGGTAAAGCCTTTAAAAGCTGTATGAGTAGAAAGTACGGCAGTAGGAAGCACGCAGGCTTCTACACCCATTGCAGAAATTACTGGAAGAGCAACTGTAAGAGAGCACTTACCTACACAAGAAATATCCTGAACTGTTATTATACGTTTCATTTTTTTACCTTTTGCAAAACTAGAGACAGCTACCGTTTTTTACTTCTGCTGTTTTTTTATACGTTTGTCTTCATACATCTTTTCATCAGCTTTATCAAGTACTACCTGATAGCCTTCATTTTTATCCAAAGTCTGAAGGGCATAACCTATACTAGCTTCCACAGGAATTGCCATGGTTTCATTAGCAGTTTCAAGATATCCGTGAAAGCGCGAAAGTTTTTCCCGCATCTGCTGATCTGTGTATGAGCCTACACCAAGTACAAGGAATTCATCTCCGCCCCCGCGAACACAAATTTCTCCTTCGTCTGAAATGCTTCGGGCCGCTCTTGCAATCACCATAATTCCATTGTCACCTTCTGAATGTCCGTGCAAGTCATTGCGTTTTTTAAGGTCATCCATATCAATTACAATGGCAAAGATTTTCGCACCTTCTGCCGCTGCCTGCATTTTTGGCTGAAGTGCATACTTCATACCACGGCGGTTTTTCAGGCCTGTCATAGCATCATGTTCTGCAAGATATATGGAACGATATTTTGTCCGGCTCATTTCAAGAGCATTATTTACATTACGCAGATAGTTTCTGAATACTTCACCAATCAGGCCCGGCGTGCTTAAATCATTTTGTAAAACAGCATAACCAAGACTGATATTTCCAAAATGAACAGGCGCAAAATAGTAAACTTGAGGAGGAGTAAAGCCTTCATTCAGTTCTTCCTCAAAAGCGGGAAGCATTTTTTCTTTTGGAAATGGCCGCTTATTTTCTTCATCTGCAAACACATGATTATTCCAGCCATGCAGCTTTGAATTGGCTTCTGCAAATACGGAAAGCAGAATATTGTCACTATAGCCTTCAATAATATCAGAATCAGTATTAAGCCAGTTATCATTTAAACAAAGATAAAAACGTTTATATGGCTTTAAAAGATATTTTGTTTCATAAATCTTTCCAAGACAAATCTGAGGAGTATCAGCCCCGGTAAGATTTTCTGCCATATAACTTTCTTCCAGCATGGTCATTGTGATGTTATCCCAGATGGAACTATCATCATAGTTATATTTTGTTCCAGGCTGATCATCCTTAAAATATGCTCGTGTATATGAGAAATCTTCTTCACAGCCACAGGAAGCTCCGAGTTTTAATTCAGTATCCGGAGACTCTTTATATTCAGCAATGGAAGCCGCAGGATCAATAATTTCACGAAGATAATTGACTGCCTCTGCTCCAGTTTTAGCCAGACTTGGCACGTATGAAGTAACCGGCGGAGTATTAATTGCTGCCTCACGAACAGCACCAAAGCCGGTTACAATAACATCTTCGGGAACCTTTATATTCTGCTTTTTAAGTCTGTTTATAAGACCAAGCGCCATATGATCAGAAAGGCAGATTACAGCATCAGGCAAATCCAGCTCACCAGAGAGATATCTGTTAGCAAGGCGTTCACCACCCGAATACCAGTAATCTCCTCTATATACGTGAGAACTGTCCAGAGGAATATCATTGGCAGTAAGAGTTTCCAGAACTCCATTCAGCCTCATGTTTGTAAGCGGGGCATCATCCGGGCCGCTGAGAATATCAAAGGTATGGCAGTTATGCTTTTTTATAAGATGTTCAGTTATGCGCTTAAAAGGAGTTTTATCATCAGTATAAATTACAGGAAAATCACCAAATTCCTTATCCAGGGCGACAAGGGGCTTTTGACAATTTTTGAATTGTTTTATAAGTTTTTCATACAAAAAGAAATTCTGATCTTCTGTCATTGGAACCGGTGTGATAATAAATCCATCAAAAAGATCAAAATTAATCAGATTATAGATATTTAATTCACCATTAAGATAGTTTTTATAATAATTGCAGACAGAAACAAGAGCGGATATAACAACAACATCATAACCATAATGATTACACTGAGCAAAAACGCCCTTCATAACACGGGAAGCATATTCTGTTTCAGGTGAAATTGTTATAAGACCAATTCTTTTTCTTTTCATTCTTATAATTATAACATATTTTCAAGGGCCTTATATAGGAAATTTTATGTACTTTAAGGAAAAATTTCATTATATTATATAGAAGATATGCATTATTTTTGTTTTATGCATTACATAATTTTGTGAGGTATTATAGATGTCAGATAAAAAGATTCCAATTACACTTTTGTGCGGTTATCTTGGAGCTGGTAAAACAACCCTGCTCAACCGCGTTCTTACAAATCAGAAGGGCTACAAGGTAGCAGTTATTGTAAACGATATTGGCGAAGTAAACGTTGATGAACGCCTTATTTCAAAAGAAGCCAAAATTGAAGATTCAAGCAGCCTGGTTCCACTTACAAACGGCTGTATCTGCTGTACTCTCAAGAGTGACATGGTAAATCAGATTGAAAATCTGATGAAATCCGGCAAGTTCGATTACATTATGATTGAAGCTTCCGGCGTTTGTGAGCCAATGCCAATCGCTCAGGCAATTGAGACGATTGAAATTGGTAAGCTTGATAACGTTGTTGGCGTTGTTGATGCAAGCCGCCTTGTTGATGAGTTTGACGAAGGAAAGGCACTTCTTAAAGAAGGAATTGATGAAGAAGATATCGAATCGCTTCTTATCCAGCAGATTGAGTTCTGCTCTACTCTCATCGTAAACAAGAGAGACCTTGTTACAGACGAGCAGATGAAGATGGTTCGCGCTGTAATCAACAAGATTCAGCCAACAGTAAAGGTTATTGAAACTACAAGATGTGATGTACCGGTAGAAGAAATTATTGGTACAGACCGCTTTGATTTTGAAACTGTTTATGCAAGTGCCGGCTGGGTAAAGGCTCTGGAAGAGCACGATGCAGAAGACCACGACGATGATGATGATCACGATGAGCATGAGCATCATCATGACCATGACGAACACGAGCATGAACATCACGGCGAGGGCGAGCACCACCACCATGAGCATAAGCACGAGGGCGAAAGCGAAGACGAGTACGGAATCGGCTCATTTGTTTACTACCGCCGCCGTCCGTTCAACCGCCAGAAGCTCGATGAGTTTGCTTCTAAGTGGCCACGCAACATCATCCGTTCTAAGGGTGTAATCTGGTTCAGCGATGAAGACGATATGGCATACGTTCTTGAAACTTCTGGCCGCCAGATTCAGGCAGGCTACTCAGGAAACTGGCTCGCTTCATGCCCTCCTGCAGAACAGAAGCGTGTTCTCGCCGAAGAACCAGAAATGAAAAAAGACTGGGACGAAAAAGTCGGCGACCGCATGATTAAAATGGTAATCATTGGCCGCCACCTGAACAAGGAAGAGA
>JAEEGJ010017503.1_pt1 | contig 16194 bp, 15 predicted proteins | sample 8958761 | NCBI WGS metagenome assembly JAEEGJ01 (sample SAMN16246546, study PRJNA631951) | gut metagenome | biome: gut microbiome; feature: rumen; material: RS-attached | host: Bos | place: Iran: Karaj | collected 2018-10
TCGTGCTCAAGACCAAGATGCCCCTGGAATGCGCCGACAAGAGCACAAGAGCCGAACTCAGCAATAGCACCTGCAGCATGCAGACCATTCTTAACGACTTCAAGAACGATCCCAACGAAACCGTGGAAACATTCCACGAAGTTTTTAACACCTGCGAAGCTAACCCCGAAAGTATGACCTCGCTCTTCGAAGACTACCTCCAGGGTTTTGGCAACGAAGCGGGTTACCTGACCAAAGAGGCCAAGAACGACGCTGTTAAGGGAATGTGTTCCGCCCTTGCCCAGGAAACGGAAGCATCCGAAGACGACGCTCCTCAACAATCCAAGACTCTGAACATCATTATCGGCCAGCTTGGCTATAGCAATATCATCGATGACGACGGCGACGGCTGCATTGACGAGGAACTCTACGACGGTGAAGACAACGACGGAGACGGAGAAATCGACGAAGACATCAGCGACAAGACCAATGAAATCCATTATGACGAAGCAACGATCATGAAGAATATTGCTCAAAAGAAGATGACCATCAAGGAACTCCGCGTGATCAAGTCTGCCGGTCCCAACGAAAAATACAGGAACGTCGACATCGACATGAACGGCAAAACCGTAGCGGACGACTACGATGAACTGGACCGCGAATGGGCTTTTATCTACGGGAACTATAGGGACCGCGTCGCACACAACGACCACCGTCTCGTTTTCTCTAAGGACCTTCCCTGGAACATGGAAGGGGGCGTCGAAGGCCTGAAAGCAAGAAAACAGCTCATCGCAAACGATACCAACAAAGACAATCCCACCTACAGCCTCGAAGACCGCAAGACGATGGTCGGCGGTTGCTGGGTCAACTACGATGAAGACTCATTCAAGAAATGGTTTGATGGGAGGACTAAATAATGAAAAAGCTCCTTGTATTTTTGATTCTTGTTTTGACAGTAACCTCCTTTGCAATCAAGGCCCCGACGCATAGATCACTACGCGCGGAAGCCATGGGTAACGCCCACGTTGCCTTGGTCGACGACAAGGAAGCCATCTACTTCAACTACGCCGGCCTGAACCAGATTAATCGCCTGGGCAATTACGAGGAACGCCCCGAACAGGGCTACTACCCGCGCAACCTCGGCGACATGCGCTTGAACCTCGGCGGTGCAGGTCCCTTCGAAACTTACTTCTCCACCTACAACGTGGCAAAGGATGTCCAGAAAATCTATAGCCGCGCCAGCGAGGTCGCCAAGGAGAATGGATTGAAAGAATCCAATGTCCTTTTGGATTCCCTTTCAGCGCACCCCGAACTCATCCACAAGATGAATGAATACGACCACAAGTACCTGTCCATGAAAATCAAGATGGATGCCGAAATGGCTTTCCATAATTTCGGTGGCGCCATCTGGATCGACGGAAACGTAGCCCCTTACATGGACGCGGGCCTGATCGTCCCCCAGATTGTCGTTGACACATTCTATGTAGATGGTGTGGCTCAGGTCGGTACCGCTTACGGTTTTACCGATGAATTCTCTGCCGGTATCGGCATCAAGTTCGCCAAGCGTCACAAGGTCGAAAGTGTCCAGATTACTATGGCCAACTACGACAACATCCAGGACACCCTGGAAGACCGCTATCACGACGTCGCCGACGAACTGTTCGAATTCAGCTCAATGTCCTTTGCAATCGATCTCGGCATGCTTTACCAGGTCGCCCGCGAAGTCCGCCTCGGCCTTTCCGTCCGCGACATCTATTTCAAGGAACTCGCCGGAGACAAGATTACTCCGAACATCACCGCCGGTATCAACTATAGCCCGCGATTCTTCAACAAGAATACGGGCTTTGGCCGTAAGTTCAACATCGCCTTCGACTATGCCGACGCGATCAACGGGCAGAACAACTACAAGTTCCTCTCGCACATCAACTTCGGTATGGAAGTGGAACAGACGCTGCTTGCGTGGCCCGGATACAACAACGCCATTCGATTCCTCGCTTTACGCCTTTCCGGCGGATTCAAGGGCGGCTACCCCGCAGCCGGTTTCGGTCTCGAAGTTTTGCGTTTCGTTTCAGTCGAATTCGCCACCTGGGCAGAAGAACTCGGTTACTACACCGGCCAGGACGAAGAACGCATCTACATGGGCCAGCTGAGTATCGGATTCTAATAAATTCGGAGTTCAGAGTTTCTTTCAGGCGGCTTTGCCGCAATTATTTAAAATCTTAATTATGAATTTTGAAATTCATAATTCAAAAAAAATAGAGCGCAAGCTCTATTTTTTTTCTTGGGGGACGAGACGTTCCACGATACGGAACAGGTCGTTATAGATTTCGAGGAAGTCCTCTATCCAGATTGGATCGCGCTCGCCTACCACATGGAAGGTCTCTTCCAAGGTATGCAGGGCATTGTAGGGGCCAACCAGGCTCCCAGCCGGAACGGAGGCCGTTCCACGATAAAGATCCGTAGCCACGAGACGGGCACGCAGGCTACGCCTCAATCGGGCAATCAGCGCGGTACGGAGCGACAAAAGTTCATCATGAGCCTGCAGGAGCTGACCTTCGCGAATCCACGCCTCGACTACACTCAGCCTGCGAAGAGTCGATTCCCTTTCGGTCGCCGGAACAAGCAACATCTTTTGCGAAAGCGTCTGCTTGAGTTTCGCCGACATGGCAAGTAGCATGTCGCTGTTCCAGATGACCATCGGATTTTCGGCAAAACGGTCCGTCGCATCCACGCGGGGAGTATGCGTCTTGATCCAGCGTTCTAGCTTATCGGCCACCATCGAGGCTTCCGGCAATCTATCGACCGCCAAATATTCTCCGGCGCGGTTAAAAAGATTATCTGCATAGACCATACGCCAATGCGGCAGCTTTCCGCTCTTGCGGATAGCATCGATACTTTGGCGAATGTTTTCCAAGCGTTCTTGCATAATTTAATACTGAGTTCGGAATTCTGCTTTCAGAGTTTCTTATCAGGCGGCTTCGTCGAGATTATTCTGACTTCCGAATTACTTATTCTCCATCTTCTGCAGCGGGGTGACGCCGATTTCTACGCGACGGTTCAGACGACGGTGTTCTTCGCTGTCGTTCGGGTACTTGGGCATGTGTTCACCAAAGCCCGCGGCAAAGAGCCTGTCCGGCGGGAATCCCTGCGCAATCAGTGTCTTTACCACGTTCACTGCACGTTCGGTCGACAAATTCCAGTTGGTGTAAGTCTTGGACTTCACCGGAGTATCGTCGGTAAAGCCGCTCACCATAATCACGTCGGTAGAATCAAGCGCTTCCAGAAGGCCCTTGCTGATGCCGCGAATCACGCCCTCGCCTTCCTTGGTGAGATCGGCGCCGTTAATCGGGAAAAGGAAAGAAGCCTGAATCTGAATCTTGCCGTCTTCAAGCGCGATAAGGCCAGCTTCGATTGAAGTCTGCAGGCTCTTGGACAAAAGCGCATTGCGTTCTGCCGCTATCTTGCGCATTTCTTCTTGGCAACTGAGGACTTCCTCTTCGGTACGCGTAAGGTCTTCGGCCTTCTGCTCCTTAAGGGTCGCCATCGCCACAAACGCAAGGATGAACAACGAGACAAGGGCTACGCCCAAGTCCGTGTAGGCCATCCAGGGATTGCTGTTTTCGTCTCTTTTCAAGCGCATCCGTTAGCCCTCGACCTTAGGCTGTTCTGCGGGAGCAACAGACGAACTGCGCTGCGTCTGCTCCAGCACCTCGAGCAAGATTTCCTGCGTCTTGACGGCGTTTTCCATAAGCACTTCGCTGGCGCGTTCGTGGAAGGCCTCCAGAGACTGGTTGAGGTGTTCCACAAAGCTTTCTTCTTCGTCGCGTTCTGCGGTATCGCCCGAGAGCTTTTCGAGAATCGTTTCGAGGCCGGCGCGCAGCATTTCGAGGTTCGCACTGAGTTCGGACTGGTTCACGCGCATGAGTTCTGCGGTTTCCACAAGATTACCGCCAAGTGCATCCGTCGCTTCCTTTTCCTTGACCACGCGGTTGTCAATGCTTTCGGTAAGGGCCTTCTGGGCTTCAAGCAGCACGGCAGAGGTTTCGGAAAGTTTCTGGAAGGCGCCGAGAATGTCGGAAGAAAGGGCCGAGAGCTTTTCGGCCACGGAATTGCTGAGTTCGGCAGAACCGGCCTGAGCCTTTTCGGCCACCTGCAAGGCCACGTTCTTGAGGGTTTCGAGACCTTCTTTCTGGCTGTCCACATTGGCAGAAGTTTCAGCGGCAAGGCGTTCCATGAAGGATTTCCACTGTTCGCCAGACTGTTTGACCTGATCGGCCACGGCGGCGGCCACATTCTTCGTCGAATCGTTCATGGCCGATTCCGTTGCAGAAGCAACGCCTTCGAGAGAAGCCTTGAGCGTCGAAGAAATACCGTTCAACTTTTCGTCGAGCTTGCCCGGGATCGATTCCACAGAAGCAGAAAGCGTCTTGATGTTCTGTTCCATCGGAGTGAATGCACCGGCCAAGGAATCCTTGACAGAGGGGCCCAAGTTTTCGACAGCCTTGTTCATGTTCTGCGAAACATTGGCAAGAGATTCGTTCAACTTCGTCGTCATGGCAGAAAGTTCATCACCCACCATGGCGACAACGCCAGAGAGGCCATCCTTTACAGAAGAGGCCACGACAGCCAAATTCTTTTCGACAGAATCGAACAGGCGTTCCAGTTCCGTCTGGGCCTGGGCCTCTTCGCTGCCATCACCCGCAGCACCCTGCAAGTCGAGAGTCAAGGCATCGAGGCGAGCCACAAAGGCATCACGGGCAGACACCATCATGTTGCGGCTAGCATTCAGAATCAAGGCAGCAAACAAGCCACAAAGGCTAGTACCGAAAATGCCTTTCATGTTCTGGAACAAGAGCTGGATGGTATCGAGCGTGCCCTGCGTCGTGGAATTGTCGATTGCACCGCCGGCCGTTGCCACAGAATACATAAGACCAAAGAACGTACCCATCAAGCCAAGCAGAATCACCGTACCGCCGGCACTCTTCGGGACTGCAATTTCAACGCTGTTCGAAAGCACTTCGTAGGCCATCGAAGAATCGAGGCGGATGTTCTTGGCGAGCAAGTTACGGGCAAGAGCCACGCGCTTTGCAACCACGCCATCACCAGTCACATAGCCACCACGCTTTTCGCATGTTTCAAGAATATCCGTTTCGGTGGCAATCTGCTTCACCATCTTGAGAGCGACAAGTTGTTCTCCGATAAACACGGCAAAAATGGCCGCCATGATAATCCAGCCAAAGAGCGGAGCGCCAAAATAGAAGGCGGCGACCACAAGGGCAAGGAGTCCTACGATGGTAAGCGCTAAAATTATCTGGAATGCATTTTTCATTTCATACCTGCATCTTTTAAGACCTTGTAGGGCCTGTTGTTTCGAACAAATTCAATTGACCGCGCGAGAATCCGCGCAAGAACAAAGCCCACTTGCTCTGGTACCATTCAATAATCTGAATGGTAAGCCCGCGGGCGTAATCACAAAAATCATCGGTAAAGGCAAGGAAGCCGTTTTCGTAAGCGTAATGTGGATTCCAGAAACGGCCCACATTACGCGCACAAGAAGCCGCAGAACTATAGTAATGAGCAGGGCTCTTGGTATTGAAGGCGGCTGCAAAGCGTTTCTTGGCAAGTGCATTCAGCGAGCTACGAAGCGAAACGACCATGGCGTTTTCTTTATCGCGGAGCGACGCTTCCAAACTGGGGAGCAGTTTGGACACCGCATCCACGGCGCTTTCGGAATGCCAGTACTTGCACAACTTTTCCTGCAACTGCATGACGCGGCCGTGCATGCGGACGAACAACGGTTCGGCGTCGCTCACCAGCAAGTGAATCGTCGCGGAATAAAAAGCATTGATGTCCTGCTTGTTATTCTTGACCGTGAGCGCCCAGCCTTTTTCTTCGTCATGATGCAAGAAATCACCGCCTTCAAGCAACAGGCGCATCACTTCGTCAGTCGAAAAGCGCTGCATCCACTTGGTGCGGAATTCATCGTAAAGCTTGTTGGCGTCCGCAATGATCTGCGGAAAACTGGAATCGGCCAGTTTCCAGGCAGTCTCGCTGAAAGAAATCAATTCTGTCGTTCCGACGTTCACCGCCGGATCATTCAGCATGGCATCCAAGTGTTCATGCAATACAATCGACCAGGTCACCATCATCGACTGCGAAAGTGTCGCCACCATCGTCGAGCGGTTCGGGCATACCGATAGACGGACGCTATTGCCCGTCATCTTGCGTATGGACCTGCGAAAAGCTTCTTGCACTTAAATCAACCTCTTAGAAAGCTGTTTCAATACGATGCCAAATATTCCTGTTCACGCGCTTGCCCTGTGCGGCAAGTTCTTCGGCTTCGTTACGCACGTCGGCTTCAAGGTTATCCTTGATTAAGCTCTTGTCGCCATCGAACTTTCCACCGGGTTCAAGATAGAGGCCATAAACGTTGTCGCTGATCTTGGTATCGGCAGAGACCACCTGGCCTGCACGAATCGAAAGAGCGAAACGGTTGCGCACGAACTCGCAACGGGCCAAGAATACTTCGGGCACATCGTCAATCCAGAGGCCGTAGTAGTTGTTCACGAACTTCACGTTTTCGAAAATGCCCTTGGAACGGAACACCGTATTGCGGAACGCATTTTCAATGACCAAGTTCTTGATTTCAAACGGGCGGTTGGCCGACACAAAGTGGACACCGTTCCAGCTCTTGACGGAATCAGCGCTCTTGAAGACCACGGGAGCCGCTTCGGTACCGATAATCTTTACCGAGCCACGGAACATGAGCTTTGCATATTCGCCCATCAAGACCGTTACACCCGGTTCAATTTCCAGGGTATCCTTTGCAGAGAAAACGGCACCCTGTTCCAACAAGTAAGGGCTATCCGCCACCACTAGTTTTACCTTGCCATTTTCAATTGGCGGAAAGGGCATCTCCCCTGCTACCGCGACACAGGCAAACAAAAGCGACGTTAAGGCTAACCCCGACCATTTTTTAATGCCTAAAATCAAAATTCACTCCTCAGCTTGATTTTCTGAATCACATGCATATCGGGAATCACGTTGTCGGCGACAATGTCGTTAACGCTCAGGTCGCCAGACAATTCCATTTTCACACTCGAAATTGCACCATGCGTCATATCGAACAGGATTGTTCCTGTACCCACGATAAAGCCCTTGCTTTCCATGCGCAAGTCAGAGGTCGAATCGGCAATTTCCTTGTACTTGATGTTCATGCCGATCTTGGCCATCTGGACACCATCATGAACGTAATGGTCTTCAAGCGTAAAGGACTTATACACCACCGTCTTTTTAGAAGCACCCGGAATTTCGACCTGACGGTCCCAAGTTTCACCCAATTTGACCGGCTTACCCGGCAAAAGCGGCTGCACCTTGAGGAAAATGCGGATAAGGTCCAAAGCCTCGGTCCCCAGCATCACGGAATCTTCGATGACGGCATCGCGGATATCGCCATCTTTTGCCATCTTGAACTGGAAATGTTCGGTAGACATGTAGCGTTCCATGCTGCTAAATTCTTCGACCGTACGCTTGTCGGACTTGTAGTCCACCGAGTCGATCTTGAGCTGGAACTTTGCAGAACCATCGTCGTACGCGGTCAAAAGCGAATTGGTCGCACGAACATTGAGGTGCGTATTCATCGCTTCGGGCGTTCCGGACACGGAATCCGTTGTCGGAAGGATTGCGTTCAAGGAAGATTCGAGGTAGTATGTCTGCTGAGGAGCATTCTGAGTGTTGAACGAAAGAGCAAACTCATTTCCGTCACAGGCACAAAGGGCAAAAAGAGCGCTAGCGCTCGTAAAAAGCTTTAAGAAATTCATATTTAGAATGTAGTAAATCGTCGGCTAAACTTAGCTGGGAGAACCCTGAAATTCACCCTTGTTGCCGCTATCGCCTTTTTCTAGGCGCATCTTTTGAAAAAAAGCCTTTAAAATGCCTAAACATTCGTCGGCAAGGAGGCCGCCAACCACTTCGACTTCGCGTTTGAGGGCGTTGTTCGAAATAACGTCAACGGTAGTACCGCAGCCGCCAAAACGGGTGTCCGGGGAACCATAGACCACGCGGGAAACGCGGCTATTGAGGATGGCTCCTGCACACATCGGGCAGGGTTCAAGAGTCACGTACAAGGTACAGCCATCCAAACGCCAATTTTCAAGGCTGCTTGCCGCCGTCCCGATCGACAAAATCTCGGCGTGGGCGGTAGCGTCTTTGAGCATTTCAATCTGATTGTGGCCTTTTCCGATAACTACCCCGTCTTTCACGATAACGCAACCGATAGGGATTTCCTTTTCGTCAAAAGCTTTCTCCGCTTCGCGGAGGGCCATGCGCATAAACTTTTCGTCGTCGGCAGTGAAACTCACAGGCCTCTCCCGTAAGCGCAGTAGGAATCTTCTTGCATGTAGTCGCCATCGTGGTAGTAGGCGGCGCGGGCACGGCAACCACCGCAGCGGTCGTTAAACTTGCACTTGCCACAGGCACCGGCGTAGGCCTTGGTGCGGAGCTTCTTGAAAATTTCTGCATTCGCCCAGATTTCGTCGAAAGGCGTATCATGCACATCACCCGCCTCTTCCATCATGTAAGCGCAAGGGCGAACCTTCCCTATCGGGCTTACAATGCAGTAGTCGAGACCGGCGAGGCAACCGCGGCTGTAGCGCGTCTTGATATCGAGTTGGTCGGCAATGCGCAGGAACTGCGGCGCGCAAGTAGGCTTCACCGGGATGCCGAGCGTACGGCTCTTTTCCATAATCTTGCGGAGGAGTCCCTCATATTCAGCAACTCGCAAGGCATGGCCTTCGATTTCCTTGCCGCGACCCACCGGAATCAAGAAGAAAATCTGGTGGTTCACCGCACCGATTTCCTTGACCCAGTCCATGATGTCAAAAATTTCGTTCTGGTTCCAGTCCATAATCGTCGTGTGAATCTGGAACGGGAGGCCCGCAGCTTTGCAGTTTTCGATACCCATCATCGTGAGTTCGAATGCGTTCGGGAGGCCGCGGAAATCATTGTGACGGTCGTGATCGATACTGTCGATGCTGATACCCATGGCCATGGCACCGGCAGCCTTCAGCTTGAAAGCCAAGTCGTGCGTAATGAGCGTACCGTTGGTACCAAATACTGGGCGGAGACCCTTACTCGAAGCATGGGCAACGAGGTCCACAATGTCGGGGCGGGTCATCGGTTCGCCACCGCTAAAGATCATAATCTTGAACCCCGCCTTCGCGATTTCGTCAATCAGCTTCATAGCCTCGGCGGTCGTAAGCTCGGCAGCCTTGTTCTCGCCTGCGTCCTGGTAGCAGTGCTTACAGGTCAGGTTACACTTGTTGGTGGTCATCCAAGATACAATCATTTAAATCCTCATTAATTTCATCCATGGATTGCTTCGTCGCCTACGGCTCCTCGCAATGACGTTGTTATAGAGTTTTGAATACTTTCTTAGCGGCTTCGACGGTACGGTCAATATCTTCGTCGGTATGAGCCGCACTCACAAAAATCGCCTCGAACTGGCTCGGGGCCAGATAAATGCCTTCATCGAGCATGCCGAGGAAATACCTGCGGAATAGTTCCAAATCGGACTTTTGCACATCAGCAAAGCAAGTCACAGAGCCTTCGGTAAAGAAGATGCAGCCCATAGACCCCACCTGATTCGTAGCGAGCGGAATTCCAGCCGACTTTGCCGCATCCTGCAGGCCCGCAATCAACTTCTTGGTGCTGTTTTCGGCGCGGACATAATATTCGGGGTGCGAATTCAATTCACGCATCGTAGCAAGACCTGCCGCCATCGCGACCGGATTACCCGACAAGGTTCCCGCCTGGTAAATTCCGCCGAGGGGTGCAATCTGCTGCATCACATCCAAGCGGCCGCCATAAGCGCCCACCGGCATGCCACCGCCGATAATCTTTCCGAAAGTAGTCAGGTCCGGCTTGATTCCGTACAAGCCCTGCGCGCAATGGATGCCTACGCGGAAACCCGTCATGACTTCATCTACAATGAGCAAAGCGCCATGCTTCTTGGTTTCTTCGGAAAGCGCCTGCAAGAATTCGGGCTTCGCAGGCACCACGCCCATATTGCCGGCCACGGGTTCCACAATGACGCCCGCAATTTCGTTGCCAATCTTATCGAAGAGTTCCTTAACGCCCGCCACATCGTTATACTGGAGCGTGAGCGTGTACTTGGCCAAATCCGCCGGAACACCCTTGCTGCTCGGTTTACCCGTCGTGAGCATACCCGAGCCCGCCTTAATCAGCAAGCTATCGCTATGGCCGTGGTAGCAGCCTTCAAACTTGACAATCTTGTCGCGGCCCGTGAAACCACGCGCCGCACGAATCGCACTCATCGTCGCTTCAGTACCGCTATTGACCATACGGATCATCTCGACACTCGGAACAAGTTCCATCACGAGCTTCGCCAGTTCCGATTCCAGCCCGCAGGGGGCACCAAAGCTAAGGCCATTTTGGGCCGTTTCGGCTACCGCCTTGATGACGGCATCATGGGCATGTCCCAAAAGCATCGGACCCCAGCTGCCCACGTAGTCGATGTAATCGTTACCATCCACATCGTAAATGTGACTGCCCTTGGCTCGCTTGATAAACGGAGGGGTAGCCCCCACATTGCTATAGGCTCGCACCGGGCTATTCACGCCGCCCGGCATCAGGTTCTTGGCTTCGGCAAAAAGTTTTTCGCTCAGAGAATGATTCATGGCCCAAAAATAGAAAATCCGGCCCGAAGGTCGGATTCTCTATAAGATTTCGTTAAGAAAAGAGGCTATTAGCCACCCATTTCTTCAATCATCTTCTTGGTTTCTTCACAGCCCTTTTCAGCATCAGCCTTCAGAGATTCAATAGTCTGATCACCCTTAGCATAGGTGAACGGTTCCTTAGCTTCTTCGTAACCTTCGTAAGTGAGGGTAATGTTTTCACCATCGATGGTCCAAGTCTGAACAAATTCGCCACCCCAATTGGTAGTCAGGGAGACAGAGTTTTCAGTTGCGGTAACTTCGCAAACATCGGAAGAACCAGAAGAGGAGTCGTCACCGCAAGCAGTGAAGAGAGCAGCAGTGCCGAGAGCGGCGAGGATCATGAGTTTTTTCATTTTATTCTCCAGTTAAAAATATGTGCGTTTTAGTTTAAAACGTCACTACAAATATAATACTCTTTTTATACAAAGTCAAGAAAAAAAAGAACAAATTGCAAAAAAAATTTGCAATTTGCATAATCTTTTTGTAACTTGTTACTAATCAACAACTTAGAAAGCTGATTTTACTTCAAAAGTCCCTTTTCCAGGGCTTCTTTGGCATGGTAGGTGATAATAATATCGGCTCCAGCCCGCTTGAAAGCCAACAAATTTTCGCGAATGATGGCATTTTCATCGATCCAGCCAGCCAGTGCAGCCGCCTTTACCATGGAATATTCGCCACTGACATTGTAGACCGCCACCGGCACGCAGCTCATTTCGGCTGTCTGGCGCAGTACGTCCAGGAAAGCCAGTCCAGGCTTCACCATTACAATATCTGCCCCTTCTTCAATGTCCAGTTCAACTTCACGCAGCGCCTCGCGGCCGTTGCGCACGTCCATCTGGTAACTCTTGCGGTTGCCAAAATGCGGGGCGGAATCCGCGGCATCGCGGAAGGGACCATAATAGGCACTTGCAAACTTGGCACTGTAGGCCATAATCGGCAAATTCTGGTATCCGCCTTCATCCAATTTTCCGCGAATGGCGGCCACACGGCCATCCATCATGTCGCTCGGAGCAACCATATCGGCACCAGCTTCTGCATGCGAAAGCGCCGTCTTTGCCAAAAGTTCCAGAGTCGGATCGTTATCTACATCGCCGTCTTCTTTGACAATACCGCAGTGGCCATGACTCATGTACTCGCAAAGGCACACATCGGTAATCACATATAAATCCGGGAATTTAGTCTTGATGGAGCGAACCGCACGCTGCACGATTCCGTCATCGTCATAAGCAGACGACGCCATTTCATCTTTGTAACTGGGAATGCCAAAAAGCAGAATGGACTTCAGTCCCAAAGCGACGCAGCTTTCCAGTTCCTTCAAGATTTCATCAATCGAAAAGCGGAACTGTCCCGGCATCGAGGGAATCGGTTCTTTAACCTTCTCCCCTTCTACCACGAACATGGGGTAAACGAGGGAATCGGGGTTGACGACGGTTTCTGCCACCATGTTGCGAATGGTTTCATTCTTGCGTAAGCGACGCGGACGAATAATCATATTTTCACCTCCATTCTTAATTATAACAAAAAATCCAGCCCAAAAGCTGGATTTTCTGTAAACATTTTTATTTTAGATACAACTGTTAAAAACATTGCAAGCCTCATTGCCAAACTGTATCAATTCATCCATGGTACACGGGGTTGGAACATCCATCGGTTGAACTTCTTCAGCTCCATATCCTTCAAAGGATATTCTGTACCCATCATCCATAAGAGTATAGACAGTAGTAGTGGTATAGCCCCCCATGGATATTATCACTTTCACCGAATTACCGCTAGTAACAACCCTGCAACTATCCGATCCATAATGATCTTCATTGTCATTATCAGAATCATTGGTCTTCGAAGATTTCGTGCTGGCGTCACCCTTTTCGACAATTTCACCGGCTTCGGTCGGTGTCGGCACCGTAGAAGACTGCAACTTGAAGGTCACGGAGCTATCCCCTTCGGGAGAAATCGTCATGGAACCATTCGTGACTTCGACAGGCAATGTAGCCTCCATACCATCTATATTGAAAATAATCATGAATGATCCGTTTGCGAAATCGTCCATGGAACCAGACCATGTACCTACAGCGGCAACTTCATTCGAAAACGTCTTGGCGTTATTCGACGACTTCACTTTCAGATTGCTTTCGGTAGCAATAAAGGAGCCATCCTTGAACAGATAAACAGCTTCCACCTCCGTCTCTGTTATTCCACCGTCACTGGTAGTCTCCACATCAGATGCATACCAAGCCACGACATCTTCGGTCTTGTAGCCTGTCGGAAAGAAAGCCTTAACCGATTCTTGAGAGAGTTGCACTCCCGTTGGAGAGCCGGAAGAATCGTCGCCACAACCAATCATTAAAGCCATGGAGATAGCCATGGCAAGGAATATTAATCTCTTCATATTGCGTACCTTGTTATGTTTTCTACAAAATAGCTTTTTTAAACAAATTCATATTCCTATTTGGAATAAAATCTGTTTATCAGTAATCTATTTTAGGAGAAAACGGCTTATTTGTTGAAATTTTGCTCAATCTGTTCGAGACCTTCGGCCCATTCGGTCTGGATTTTCTGCTTGAGTTTTTTGGCGAGCGAGGGGGCGCGGCCCTGTGTAGAGACCGTTACGGCGATATTTTCACCGAAATCCATACGAGCAGGTACGATAAAGTCTCCGTCGAGGTAGTCGCAGGCATTATTGACCAGAATGCGACGGGCGCGAGCATCATTGCTTACCTGGGCATTGACCGCAGGCTGGTCGGTGCAGATGAAGATCATGAAAATTCCGCGAAGATCAAGCGGCTCGTAGGGACGATTTTTCAAGACGAGAGACGGTATCGCAGCAAATTCCGGATCGAACTGCGGGGCGACTACGGTAATGCGGGCTCCCGTGGGCAAAAGCGTTTTGACCTTGCGGAGGGCAATACGGCCACCGCCCACAACGAGAACATTCTTGCCTTCGAGATTCAGTTCGATGGAGAAGAGGTTTGAAGTGTGAGATGTGGAATGTGTAGTGTGAAATGTAGAATTTGACGACGGACGTACTGCTTCATTCTGGGCACTGCGGACGCCATTGACCACCATGTCGGCAAATTCTTTCCAGTCGCCGAGGCAAGGCAAAAGCGTAATCGGGATCTGCGGGAATTCAGCTTGCAAATGCGCCACGACCTTGGGCACATCGTTCTTGGTATGCTGACCGTTCAGCAGCAAGTACGGTAAAAGCGTCACCGATTCCACATCTTCGCGCAACAGCGTGCGCAAGTCATTTTCCAAATCCAACAGGCTCGTACTTGCCACGCGCGTACCGGGCAAATCATGGTGCAGTTTATCCATGATTTCTTCGAAGCCCTTGTAGGCCCCCGGCAAAATGCAGTGGTGCGCAATAATCAAGATAGCTTTCATTATGCACGCTCTCCTGCGTAGTATTCTGCAATTTTCTTGACGAGAGAATCCATGGTGGTTTCGTCGGAAGTAACCGTTTCAAAGCCATGCTTGCGGGCAGCAGATTCTGTCATGCGACCGATGCAGAAAGAGGTGTGAGATCGCGCATCCGTCATCTTAACATAGTTCTCGACGGCGCTGGTGCTGGCGAACACAACGGCATCGGCGCTAGCAACAGCCTCACGTTTCCATTCGGGAAGTTCCGCCACGGGGAGCGTTTCGTAAACCACCCAGCGCGTTGCCTGCGGTAAAAGTTTCAGCATGGTGTCATCAGCGAGATTGCCTTGAAGCAACAAGATGCGGGATTCTATCAGATCCTTCGACTCCGAGCTACGCTCTCCTCCACATAGTGGATAACTCAACAAAGGCAACAAGTTGCCATGTTTCGTATAACTCAGGATGACACCTTCGCCTTTATCAACCACATCTCGCAGCAGCTTTCCGAGGCCTTCGCCGGTATGGTCTTCGGGCACGTAATCGCAGCGAATGCCGTATTCCAGCAGTTTCTTTTCAGTAATCTTCCCCACGCTTGCAATCTTCTTGCCGGCAAGAACGCGGATGTCATTGTCCGAAGCAAGCAACTGCGTAAAGAAAGATTCAACACCGTTCGTACTTGTGAAGGCGAGAATGTCGAAATTCGCAAGTGAGTTAAAGTCGGCAAAGCAATGCTGATCTGGATCCTTCGACTCCGTTTCACTACGCTCAGGATGACACATAACCAGAGACTTGTCCAAAACACGCGTTTCAATCATCGGAGTCTCGATGACTTCGGCACCAAGGGCCGTAAGGCGGGCGGAAATTCCGCTGGCCTGCTTAGCAGCGCGAGTCACCACCAGGCGCTTGCCCGAAAGCGGCAAATTCTTTTTCCAGGCAAGAGTCTTGCCGAGTTCAACGACACCGCCCATAATCGTAATCGCGGGAGCCGTCACGTTTTCGCGAACAATCGTCTCCCCCGCCGTTTCAAGCGTCGCCATCACTGTACGCTGGTACGGAGTCGTGCCCTTTTCGATAAATGCAAGCGGCGTTTTCGGGTCCTTGCCATATTCCATAAGGCGCTTGGCGATAAAATCCATGTTGGCAATGCCCATCAAGAAAATGAGGGTGCCCTGGCACTTCGCGAGATTTTCAAAGTCCAGCGAAAGCTCGCCGTTCGATTCAGCCTTTTCGTGGCCCGTGATAATGTGGAAACTTGTCGCAATGCCGCGATGGCTTACGGGAATGCCCGCGTAAGCCGGCACGGAAATTGCCGAGGTAATGCCCGGCACGACTTCGAATTCCACGCCTGCATCCACCAGTTCCAACGCTTCTTCGCCGCCGCGCCCGAATACGAACGGATCACCGCCCTTGAGGCGGGCAATAATGCCCTGCGGGTATTCCTGCGCAAACTGCACCAGAAGCTTGTTGATTTCGGATTGTTTCACCTTGTGGTGCGTCGGCATTTTGCCCACGTCAACCATCTTCGCCTTTGAATTGCACATTCCAAGAATCGCCGGAGAAACCAAGCGGTCGTACACCACCACATCGGCTTTTTCAAGGATATCTTTTCCACGAAGGGTCAAAAGACCCGGATCGCCGGGGCCTGCACCAATCAAGTAAACATGACCAAAATTCGCCATCAAAAATTAATCCTTGTCATCAAAGGCTTGAGCATCTTCAGGTTCTTCCACGATCCAGTCGCGAATGTGGTCGGCAAGAGCCTTCTGGCCGTCCTTTTCGATTGCATCGGCAAGGTCAGTCAATTCTTCAGCATCGAGCGTCGTCAAGTCCTTTTCAAAACGATCCACGTAGCCAGAAAGCTGTTCGTAACGCTTCATGCCGGCAAGCAGTTGCATAAATTCAAGATTCGCCGTATTGCCGTTACGGAACTGTTCATGCTCCTTAAGCACGCGGTCGGCTTCCGCTTCGGGCAAGAATGCGGCCAAACGCCCGAGATTCATCACCTTCGGGAAGGTTTCGTACAAGGTGCGGGCAATCTTGATGCAGTCAGACTTGCGGCCTTCCTTATCGGCAATGGCGGCCTGCAAATCCAGGTACGCTTCTTCGTCTTCGGAGCCGGGGT
>JAEEGJ010017505.1_pt1 | contig 16192 bp, 11 predicted proteins | sample 8958761 | NCBI WGS metagenome assembly JAEEGJ01 (sample SAMN16246546, study PRJNA631951) | gut metagenome | biome: gut microbiome; feature: rumen; material: RS-attached | host: Bos | place: Iran: Karaj | collected 2018-10
TCCAAGGAGTTGGCGCCAAGGGAGTTGTTCGGCCATCGGAAGGGTTCGTTCACCTCGGCCATCGCCGACAAGAAAGGTGTTTTCGAGCAAGCCAAGGGTGGCACGGTGTTTCTCGACGAGGTAGGTAACCTGCCTTACGAGGTGCAAATGCAACTACTGCGTGCCTTGCAGGAGCAGAAGGTGAGACCGGTTGGCTCGGCTACCGACATCCATGTGGACGTGCGCATCTTGGCTGCCACCAACGAGAATCTGGAACAGGCCATCGAAGAAGGCCGTTTCCGTCAGGATCTGTTCCACAGAATCAATGAGTTTGCCATTGAGGTGCCGCCTTTGCGCGACCGGTTGGAGGACTTCGAAGAGCTGACAGCGTTCTTCATCCGGCAGGCCAACGAGGAGTTGGGCAAGAACGTGAAAGGCATTTCGCCCGACGCCTTGCAGCGTATGAAGGAACAACGCTGGAACGGCAACCTGCGTGAGTTGCGCAATGTGGTGCGTCGCTGCGTGTTGTTTGCCGAAAGCGAGAACATCGAATTGGATGACCTGCCGGTGTTCAGTGCACCCAACAAGAAGACGGTCATTGCCACTGATGAAGACGATTGGGCTTTGCGTCCCGAGCACGAGAAGGAACAGATTGAAGCCGCCTTGCAGAAGGCGAGGGGCAACAAAACTGTGGCGGCCAAACTGCTGCAGATCGACCGCAAGACCTTGTACAATAAGATGCACCTCTACGGAATAGAATTGTAAAGTTTTATTCAATTCCGTACTTCTCTGCCAATAAATCCATCAATTCATCGGTTTGGGCCATGAATTGAGCAGCATCTTCTTTCCAGTTCGGATAGTCAGCTTCAGTCTCACCCTTGCCGCGCATGGCATTCATCTTGTCGAGGAAGCTGGTGTCGCGTTCCAGCTGGGTGAACATGGGCAGCATCTTGTGGCAGAGTCCCTGCATCTCAACGAAATCCGAGTTCTCAATCAGCGTGTTCATCGTGACCATATCCTCGGCGGTCGACTGAACGAAGACCCGTAGGATGTCTGTCATGGCTTCCTTGTCGTTGCCCATCATCTCGCTGAAGGCAGGGAAGTCGGGGTAGGCGGTCTCGTCATCGTTTTCACTTGTGGCCACACTTCCAAACATGTTCTCCAACTGCCTGAGGTTGAAAGGTTTCTGTAGGAATCCGTCGAAGCCTTCCTCCTTGGCTTTCTCGGTGTTGTATTCGATGCGGCCGGTCATCAGGATGACAGGTTTCTGAGGGTCGACTTCCTTCACCATATAAAGGATGTCGTTGCCGCTCACGGCACCCATCTCACGGTCGGTGAGGATGTAGTCGTATTCTTGGATTTGGAGCAAGGCATTGTCCAAGTCGCTCATCGAGCGGCAAGGGATGGCCTGGTGACCGAGTCGGTGCAGCATGTTGTCGATGACGGAGAGCAGGGTGTTGTCGTCGTCGATGACCAAGATGTTGAAACTCTTCTTGATGTCATCATTTTCCTCTTCTGCGGGTTTTTCCACCGTCTCCACTGGGATTCTGATCTCGAAATGCGAGCCTTTGCCCACTTCCGACTCGATGTGGATCTCGCCGCCAAGGAGGTCGACAAGACCTTTGACGACCGACATGCCGTAGCCGCTGCCTTCGGCAAACTGGTTGTAGGTCTCGATGCGTACAAAAGGTTTGAACACCTCTTCCAGCTTGTCCTCGGGGATGCCCACGCCGGTGTCGATGATGTCGAAGACGACCAGACTGCGCCCCAATCTCGCCTTGAAGCTGACGCTGCCTTCCAAGGTGTATTTGATGCCGTTTGAGATGAGGTTAGTGAGTATTTGCCTGATCTTCAGTTTGTCGGAGTTGAGTAGGGTGTTGGGCTCGATGTTGTTCTCGAATTGGAATTCCAGGTTCTTGTGTCGTGCGATGGGGGCAAACATCTCGGAAATCTCGGCACAGAGTTGTCCGATGTCGAAGTTCTCGTTGCTGACTTGCAGCTTGCCTTGTTCGAGGCTGGAGTATTCCAGGAGGTTGTTGAGCAGGTTGAGGATGTGGTCGGCCGACTGCTGTATCGAAACGATTTCCTTTTCGTTGTTGTTCTTGTCCATGAGTTCCACATGACCCATAATGGAGGTCAGCGGCGCCTTGATGTCGTGTGAGACGGAGAGCAGCAGCTTGTGGCGGCTTTCCATGATTTCCTCGGTCTTCCTCTTGGCTTCCTCGGCGGCGCGGCGGGCACGGTAGCCTTTGTTGACATCGCTGATAATCAAGATGATGAAGATGATGATGAGGATGAAAGTTGCGGCTCCTATGAGGATGGAGGTACGGGTGTTTTCTTGGATGATGAGCTCGCTTTTCTCGATTTCAGCGACGGTGGAGTCAAGGATTTCCTGGTTGAGGCGTATCAGCAGGGAGGAGATTTGCTCGGAGAGTTGGTTATCGGCCTTGACCAGTTCTTGGGTCTTTTTCTCGTAATCCTTGATTTTTTTCCAGTATTCGGTCTTGGCTCTGTCGGAGAGCACGCGTAGGTTGGCCAGGATGTTGACTGAGTCTTGGCCTTGGTGTTGGATTCGGAGTGTGTCGGTGCGTTCGATGGAGATGTGGACGACGCTGTCTTCCTCTTTGTCGGGGCTGAAGACGTTGCCCACGCGGCTCCAAAAGCCTTTCTTCTCGGTTTTCGGGACGTGGATGACCGTGTCTTTCGAAACGGTGGTGACCACGAGTTCTTCTTCGGGTTGGGGTGGGATGTAGTCGTCGATGGTGCGGTCGAACTCGGCAAGGGGGTTGAAGTCGTGGAACTGGCGCGACAGCTCGTTGCTGAGTCGGCCCTTGCTGTTGATAAGTTTCTCGATTTCGCTGACCATCATCTTGTTGTCTTCACTGATTTCGTATTTCATGAGCGAGTCGGTCTGGGTCTTGATGTCGTCGCGGTAGGCGTTGAACTCGCGTTTGTATTTCACTTGTTCGGTGAAGGCGTAGAGGTTGGCCGCGTTTTGTGCGCCGTGTACGTTTTTGGTGAACTGGTTGACCCAGTTGAGCGCATCGTGTTGCGTGTTGATGTTGGAGCGTTGGCTTTCGATGGTCTTTCGCAGGTTGAAGATATAGTAGAACAAAGCCGCACAAAGGGCCAGGACGAATAGATAGGTGATGACCACCTTCCAACTCGTGCGGCTCCCGCTTGGGTAATCGGTTTTGTTTTTCTTCGACATGACGGCGCAAAGGTAATACTTTTTTCTTAAATTTGCGGGTTGAAACAAGGATGGGAAAGCATAGGATACATATTGTGTTTCTGTTGTTGCTGTTTTGTGCCGCCTGCCACGCGCCCACGCGTGAGGCGCGGCGCATGGTGGACCGTGCGGAGCATCTGGCCGACACCTTGCCTGACAGCACCGCCCGCTTGATCGACAGTGTGTTGCGCATGCCTGTCTATTTCAGCGAGCGGGAGCGCATGGACATGGCGCTGTTGCAGGCCGAGGCCTTGTTTGGTGACCACGGAAACACCATTTCGCCCGTGATGGACGACGATTTCTTTGACGAGCACACCACTCTCTCCACCAGCCCAGACCTTGAACGCGCCGCAGAGTATTTCGCAAAAAAGAAACAATATGCCAAGGCCGCCCATGCCGCGCTTTATAGCGGCTTCGTGCAGCAGCACTATAACGAAAAGGAGGAGGCCATGAGGTCTTTTAAGGATGCGGAGCATTATGGAGAACTTGCTAAGGATAGTCTTGCTGTGGCTCAGGCGCAGTATTGGATGGGAAAAATGTTACTCAATGACGGTATGTATAAGGAAGCCCTTGTTGTTATAAACCATTCTGAACACAACTTTGGCAATTACTATTCCGAAAGGGCTTTATCGCTGAATATGCTAGCAGTATGCTATTTGGTTCTTGGTGAATATGAAAATGCAGAAATTAGCTTAAAACAGAGTTTGGTATTTGCCCAAAAAAGTCATGATGATAAAATAAAGCGAAAAGCATTGAATAACTATGCTGTACTATTCCGTCTGCAAGAGGAATACGACCGAGCTATAGCTTGTCTTGGACAGATTGGAATAGAATCAAATCTTGACGATACTGAACTATTGTTGTTCAATTTGAATATAGCTGATGTATTTGTTGTAGCGCAAGAAAAGGATTCTGCCGCCTTGCATTATGAGCTAGTCAATACTCTCTTGCCCAAAACTAATGTAAAAGCTCAAACAAGAGTTTCGGCATACGAATCTCTATCTAAATTTGCTGAGATTCAAAATGAGGATTCTATGGCTCTATATTATTGGAAACTCTATATAAAATGGCTTAACAGAGTGAGGGACGAGCGCGAACAAACCAACGTTTACGGCATCCAACGAAAATATGATTACGAAGCCTTACAAAACGAAATGCATTTGAAAGTGATTCAACGACAACGTTTAATCATCATTCTGAGTGTGGTGGTTGCATGGGTGTTATTGGCGTTTGCCATTTCCCAAATACGTTTGGCGAGAATTAGAAGGCAGGAAGCTGAAATCAAAGCCAGTTTGCTTCGTTTCATGCACGATAACGAGGAAATAGCCAAGCAAAGCGAAGCCATCAAGAAAGCTCATCACGATTTGGAGCGAAGGCATCAGGAAATGGAAGAAGTGCGCCAAACCCTTGCTAATCAAGTTGAAAAGTATAAAAACGCGTATGTGGCTAGTGACAAAAAGCTTTCAAAAGCCTTGCTGAAAGAACAACAAGTTATGCAGAAGATGGCGGTTTATCTTACCCATAAGAATGATTTAGCGTTGTTCGACGCATTGAAACACAGTGTTTTAGGTGATCAGGAATATTGGGATGCCATGTTGAAAGCCTTCGACAAGCAATTTCCTGGAATGAGGAAAGAACTTGTTCTTCAACACCCTGACTTGACAGAAACGGAACAGAAGGTTCTCCTTTTGACTTATGTGGATGCTTCAAGGGAAGACACTGCTCTATTGCTAAACACTAGCATTTTCATGGTAGATAAATTGCGCACAAGCGTGAAGAAAAAAATGGCGGAAAAGAGCTAATACCGCCTGCGAACCCAAAAAAGTTCGGAAAGGATGGAAAAATAGTTCGGAATAATAAAGATACTATTTTTCTATATACCAACTATTTACAACACCTATAAAGAATAAAAGTTCGGAATGGGGGTTCGTAAAGCTTATTAAGCACACTACTTTTGTATGTACAAAATGAACTATTTAATCATTAACAATTAAACTTAACAGTTATGAAGAACGGAACACTATTTCTTGTAGGCCTTTACACCTTGGGGCTCTGCATTTGGGGCGCACAGTCCTTCCACACACAACACCCACAACAAATACTTATAAGTGTGGTTAAGGAAGACAACCACATTCCTTCTGAAGCAGAAGCTATTGCATTGCTGGGCAGGTTGAATTACAGTGCTAGTCCTGATGACATTGAAGCGGGAGCAACTAACAATGCCGTTTACCTCTATTTTAATCAAAACTTCGGCAATGTGAACATTACTCTCCACAACCCATCTGGAAACCTTGTTTACAGCACTGTTGTAAACACTGCTATGCAACAAATGGTCATTATTCCTATAACAAATTACGCTACAGGAACCTATACTGTAGTACTCACAAACACCGAAGGCTATGCCGAAGGCGATTTTGAACATGAATAATTAAATCAACATCCATCAATTAAATTATTAACAACTAAAACATTAGAAAAATGAAAACGAAAAGTTTTTTCATCTCTACTTTATTAGTAGTAGCAGCCATTTCGGTTGCCGTGGTTTCCTGCAAAAAAGAAACTGCAAGTGCCTTGACGGACAACAAAAATGAATCAGTGCAAACCTTCAATCCTCGAGAGATTGAGGACATGAACGCCTACCTGAAAGACTTCAAGCAGAAAATGAATTCCACCTCCAAAGGCGAAGACGAGTCTCTTACGCTTGAAGATGCCGCATGGCACCTCTCCAGTTTAGCCAACTATGACTTCGGCCATGCCAATGTCGAATACAACGATGTGCGTTTCGATACGCTGTATGCCCAAGTGAACGTATCGGATGGCGAAATCCTTTTAAGCGACTTGGCAAGCACTTATGAGGAAATCCACATGGGCATTGACAAATTCTATCACAGTCTTACGCTTGACAACAAGCATTTTCGGTTCATTGGAGCATCAATCGCTGAAAATGGGCAAGTCCTTATTTCCCTTATGACTACTTTCAGCAATGGTTCAAAAGATCTTGGAGACCATTGTTGGTATTATCAAAACGAATATGACGCTTTGTTGAATTGTTATTCATACTTTAATTTAGTGTCGTATCCATTTTCAACGACTGGTACAATGGAGTTACAACGTGTCTTGAATTTGGTTATTAGTCATTTACCCTTAGATCATGGCATTTACTATTTTACGCCTTTAACTAGCACGTTCTTTTATTATCGAGACTATATCGATCCATACGGCTCTCCTTGTTATAAGAATTCAAGAATATTTGCCAGTTGCACAGACGATGACGATTTGGTAGACATAATGTGTTATCTTTTAGATTCATATTTGGGCTTGGGATGTGATAATTGCCCAACGGGTGAGTCTATTTTAAGATGGACCGTATCTCCCTGTATATATGAACCTCCTTTCCAAGGGGAACATCTTTCCAAACAATACCATGAACTTACTGTAGAATATGGAATAAAACAATGGCATGATCCTATACCTGGAGATAATGATTACTAAATCAGATCAAAGAGCGTTTCAATCAGAATAGTGATCCAAGTTTTTTTTCTTTGAAACGCTCTTACAAAAATAATTTGTTTATTTTTGCAAAAAAGGAACACTCGCATGAAAAGAACACTTTTATCCTTGGTCTTTCTTCTCGCGGCCATTGTAGCCCACGCCCAAGATGTCAACATGGGTTTTATCCCGTTCCATCATCCTGGCTATCGCATCTTTAACATCCGGAACTGCATGCAACAAAGCGACGGCGACGTTGTTTCAGACGTTTTGGTGGCCTCTCTCGACGGCAACAACCCCGTCGTCGTAGGCAACGTTTTCTATAAGGCGTCACCCACTGAGCTTCAGTATGTCGACTCGTTGTTTGTGGCCGACAGCCTTCCACCTAGTTACCTGTTAGTCAAAGACCCTCTTGGCGGAGGCAACCTGCGGGTCAACATCGAGCCCGACGGCAACGGCGGCACAGCATTGCGTATCTCGCACTTCACAGACAACGACCTCATCATCAACGCTGCCGAGGACATTGTGGTTCAGTTGTGCGACACGGTATCTTTCGATCATCGCCATAGTTATATGATGGATAGTCGGAACGATTTGATCATTAAATACTACACAGAAAGCCTCGATGGGAGTTATGTGTGCCACATAGCACGTGTTGGCCTTGACGGCACATTGAAACATACCGCCGTGCTGCCCCAGAACCAGAATTTCCTCATAACGATGGGAGAGTTTGACTCTCCATCAGGACAATACTTCCAATGGACCATCAATTCAGACCGGAATCTTCTGTTCTATGTCATTGATTCCACATTTCATGTGAAAAACTATCATGTCGTCAACAAACAGTTGGAAAACGTAGTCTATTTTGATTCGGTATACATCCAAGTTATGGAAAGTTTTTGGTTTAACGATTCCAACATGAATGGCACTTTTGTCATCCCAGATGAAGGAGATTTGCTGGTCGCGGCGCGTTATACCAGGGATTCGACCTGGGTATATGACGAAACAGAAAGAGGATTGGCTGTGGCGCGTTATGACCTTCGCACCATGCAGCGGAAGGCTTTGGTACATTTCAATGACCAACCTGGCCCCGAGACCGAAGCGCGTTGCATGTGTTTCCAGAAGGCATCCGACGGCAATCTTTATCTGGTCTATAGAGAACCTACACCGAACAATAAGCCGACCATGACTGTAGCCAAAATGGATCGTGACTTGAACCTGATATGGAAACGCTATTGCTATGACCAAGCTATGGCTTACGACCCATATAGTAGCATGCACTCCAGCATGCTGAACGACAACGAGGGGAATGAAGCAGGGATATACATCGTGGGCTATGCCTCCCCTCTCATGCAGGCCGGTGCTGGAATCTTCCATTTCTTCCTTACCGACGAAGGGCTGACAACTGTTAAAGACGGAAGTATTGCCATCCGTCCCTATACCTATTACCCCAACCCCGCCCAAGACCGGCTCCACCTGCAGTACTCGCCCGACGTGAAGCCCGCCCAAGTCGAGCTCTACGACATGCAAGGACGCTTGGTGCGCACGCAAAGTGAGGGCATAGAAAGCATCAACCTGCAAGGCCTCGCGCCAGGGCAATACCTGATGAAGGTCACTTTGGAGGACGGGAAGACTTATTCGGACAAGGTGGTGAAGGAATAGATACCCATATCTTTTTCCCACGACACCCATATCTCATACATACGACACCCATATCTCCCAGCTGTGAGATATACCCTATCCTGCGGGGAGATATGGGGTTTGCGGTAGGTTTAATCCTTTTGCAGCGTAATAATCAGAAAAAGCACGAAACCGCTGAGATGAGTTTTTTCCGACGGATAACCTTCATTAAGCCCTCGTGTAGTCATTGAATATTCGCGCTTGCATGCAAAAAATCCCTATATTTGCCGCAAATCTGTCGGCTTATGAACAAAAAGAAACTGTTATTAGCACTCGCCTTGGTGGCGGTGGTCTTGTATCTTGTCCTTCGCAATCAACCGGATAGCCCATCTGAATCCTCAAGAAACCAACCCGCTGCAGATGAGACCGAAATCACCATCCTGTCGGTCAACGACATGCACGCCAACATCGACATGTTCCCCAAGTTCGCCACTATGGTTGACAGCCTTCGTGCCATCTATCCCGACCTTTTGCTTTTCTCGGCTGGCGACAACCGCACAGGCAATCCGATCAACGACCAATACGACCCCGTCAATTATCCTATGATTGCGCTGATGAACCAAACGGGCTTCGACCTTACCACGGTAGGCAACCACGAATGGGACGGTGACGTCGACAACTTGCGTAACGACATCAAGCGGGCTAATTTCCCATTCCTCTGTGCCAATGTCACTATTCCTGAGGCGGTCAATCTCGATATCAAACCTTTTGTGACCATGGAGCAACATGGGGTGAAGATGGCCGTGGTGGGTATGATAGAAGTCCGTCACGACGGCATCCCAGGAGCGCATCCTGATAAGTTGAAGCTGGTGAGCTTCAAAAATCCTAAAGTGGTGTTGCCCGATTACAAATACCTCCGAAACGAGAACGATGTGGTGATTCTGCTCTCGCATTGCGGTTTTGAGGATGACCTGGAGCTTGCCCAAGCCAATCCTTGGATCGATGTCATCATTGGAGGTCATAGCCATACCTTGATCGAGAATCCGTCTGAGACCAACGGCGTGTTGATTACCCAGTCAGGCTCGCATTTGAAGTATGCTACCTTGGTGAAAATCAGAATGAAAGACCATAAAGTCGTAGGGAAGGAGGCTGTCGTGTTAGACGTTAATAAGGTGCGCAATGAAAAACCCGAAATCAAGAAGCTATTGAATGAATTCAACGATGCTCCTGCCTTGAACGAGCCCATTGCGACAGCAAAGACCAAGTTTGAGACCCCAGAGGAAATCGGATGCATGATGACGGATGCCCTTCGCGAGATGAGTGGCGCCGACTTCGCCTTCCAGAATACGGGCGGCGTTCGCGTCAACTACCTGAAGAAAGGCCCCATCACGGTGAAGGACGTCTACAGCATCGACCCGTTCAACAACGAGGTGGTTGTTTATCAGATGACTGGCGCTCAGGTGAAGAAGTTCATCCTTAATTCCTACAGAAAAAACGGCGGCTTTCCTTCCTACGTTTCGGGCATGACCTATACGGTGAGCGACGATGGTAGAAGCGTGTGGGTCAACATGGATGGGGCGAATTTCTCCACAAACAAGGTATATAAAGTGGCATTCAACAGCTATATGGCCTCAACGGTTAATATTGAAAGTGAGGATGAAGGCCGGAGCATGTTCAAGACCTCCGAGGAAATGATAATTGATTTTTTGCGCAAACACAAAGAGGTTGACTATCAGGGTGTAGTTAGAACAAAATAAAATTCTGTTTGCAGGATAGAATGAGTTTTTGTAATTTTGCAGCCCAATTTTAGAAGAATAGAAATCGAAAAAGATGAAAAAAGCATTATCGATTTTTGCAATGGCTTTATTGTTAGTCAGTTGCGGACCTAAGAAGAAAGAAGTCAAGTTGATTCCTACCGAGAACTTCAATATGATTGTTGATGGCAAGAATGTTTCTCTTTATACCTTACACAATGGGTTTTTGACGATGCAGGTCACCAATTATGGTGGGCGTGTGGTTTCCCTCTGGATGCCTGACTGCAACAATAGCTATGAAGACATCGTGCTTGGCTACGACCATATCAACAAGTATGTGAAAAACGAAGGTGAACGCTATCTTGGTGCCGTGGTGGGGCGTTGTGCCAACCGCATTTCCAAGGGTACTTATTCCTTGAATGGTGTTGCGTATCAATTGACAAAGAATGATGGAGAGAACACGCTTCATGGTGGTCTTGTCGGTGCCGACAGCCGCGTTTGGGACGTGGTTTCGGTCAACGACAGCGTGCTTCAGATGCACACCGTGTTTGCCGATGGCGAAGACGGTTTCCCAGGCAATCTCGATGTGACCATGAGCTACACCTTGACGCACGACAACCAGTTCCAGATTCGTTATGCCGCCACCACCGACAGCACTACGCTTTGCAATTTCTCGCACCACTCCTTCTTCAACCTGAAAGGCGAGGGCAATGGGAATATTCTCGACCACGAGCTTCAAATCAACTCACGCTACATGACTACCATCAATGACCAGCTGATTCCTGATGGCAAGTTTTTGGGTGTGAAGAATACGCCTTTCGATTTCCGTGAGAAGCATCGCATTGGTGAGAACATCGCCGCCGATGATGAGCAACTCAGATACGCCAAGGGCTACGACCACAACTGGATTGTCGACAAGAATGACCCCAAGGCCTACACTTGGGATGCCACGTTGACCGACCCGACAAGCGGCCGCGAGATGCAGGTTTGGAGCGACCAGGTGGGACTGCAGTTCTATAGCGGTAACTTCTTCAACGGTAAGGGCACAGGTAAGTGTGGCAAGCCATTGAACTTCCGTGAAGGTCTGGCTTTGGAGACCCAGTTCTTCCCTGATGCCATCAACCATGAGAGCTTGACTCCCGTCCCGGTGCTGAATCCTGGCGAGGAATACCACCAGCTTTGCATCTATAAGTTTGCAGTGCTGCCCAAGGAGAAGAAATAACACCTAATTGATAAAAAGTTGAAGCCTCGTGTCTGATGATGCGAGGCTTTTCTTATTTTTGCGGTATCAAAACTTAGAGTTATGCTGAAATTCAAATGTCCACTATTGGTGGTTACCGACATGGAGAAGGCCATCACATTCTATGAAGAGGTGATTGGTGACCGCGTTGCCTTCAACTTTGGAGAGAACGTCCAATTTGAAGGTGGTTTCGCCCTGCAAGAGGTGAAGAAATGGAAGGCGATGATCCATACGAATACGGTCCGTAGGAAGTCGAATAATGCCGAGTTGTATTTCGAGGAGAAGGACTTCGACAAGTTCCTTGAATACCTAAAGGAGTTTCCTGAGATAAAGTATGTCCATCCCGTTGAGGAAGCGCCTTGGGGTCAACGCATCGTTCGTTTCTATGACCCTGACTTCCATATCATCGAAGTCGGTGAGCCTATGGATGCCGTCATCAAGCGGTTGTTTGAATCGGGCATGACGGTGGAGCAGGTCTCGGAGAAATCGCAATATCCCATCGAATACGTCAAGCGTTTCGCGAAATGAACTATCTGTCGGTCAACGCGATATCCAAGTCGTACGGCATCAAGACGCTGTTCGAAGACGTTACCTTTGGCATCGAGAAAGGCGACAAGACTGCCCTGATTGCCACCAACGGCTCGGGCAAGTCGACGATGCTAAAGATTTTGGTGGGGAAGGAGTCGCCCGACTCGGGAACCATCACCTATGCAAACGACATCAAAATCGGCTATTTGGAGCAACTGCCTGTGTATCCTTCTGGGACGCGTATTTCGGATTTGTTGGCCGACCTCAACGATGAGCAACACCTCAAGGCACGGCAATATCTTACTCGTTTCGCCATCACCAATTTGGAACAATCGGTTGACGAGCTCTCAGGTGGACAGGTAAAACGTCTGGCTTTAGCTTTGGTGTTGCTGCATGAACCTGATTTCCTGATTCTTGACGAGCCCACCAACCACCTCGATGTGGAGATGGTGGAGTGGTTGGAGAAATTTCTTACCCAATCGAGCATGACCCTGCTGATGGTGACGCACGACCGCTATTTCCTTGACAGGGTTTGCAATAAGATATTCGAGCTTTACCAAGGCGTGATGTATACCCACAACGGCAATTTTGATTATTACGTGCGAAAGAGTCGTGAGCGTGAGGAGGTGAAACGTGCCACGGCAGAACGCAACAGCCAACTGCTGAAATACGAGTTGGAATGGATGCGCAGCACGCCGCAGGCCCGTACCAGCAAGTCGAAGAGCCGCATAGATGCATTCTATGATTTAAAAGAACGCGCGAGATACCAGGAGCAGGACGAACGACTTGAGTTTGGCCTCCAAATGCAGCGCTTGGGTGGCAAGATATTAGAACTCAGCAATGTGTCGAAGTCGTTTGGCGACCTTACTGTGCTTAAGGACTTCGATTATGTCTTCAAACGTGGTGAGCGCATCGGCCTCATTGGCAAGAACGGAGTGGGGAAATCCACTTTCTTGAATCTCATCACCGGCGCGATGCAGCCCGACCGAGGTCGGGTGAAGACGGGTGAGACCGTTACTTACGGCTACTACCGCCAAGAAGGCATTCAATTTGACGAAAGCAAAACCGTCATTAGCACGGTGCGCGACATCGCCGAGGTGATGACCTATGGCAAGGACAAGGTTTATACGGCCGATCAACTGTTGGCGCATTTCATGTTCCCCTACAAGATGCATCGTCAGCCCGTGGCTTTGCTCAGCGGTGGCGAGAAGCGTCGACTTTACCTATTGACCATCTTGGTGCAGAATCCCAATTTCCTCATCCTCGACGAGCCCACCAACGACTTGGATTTGTTGACATTACAGAAACTTGAGGACTTCCTGCAAGGTTATAAAGGCTGTCTCTTGGTGGTCTCACACGACCGTTTCTTCATGGATCAGGTGGTGGACCAGCTCTTTGTCTTCCAAGGCGATGGCATGGTGAAGGGCTTCATGGGCAACTATAGCCAATACAAGGACTATCTGGATGCCAAACAAAGGGAGGAACGCAAAGAGAAGTCGGCGCTCAAGAAAGAGGAACCACGTCCCGTGAAGCAGCGGGAGAAGGTAAAGCGCTCATTCAAGGAGCAGCGTGAATACGAGAATCTGACCAAGGAGATGGCTGACCTTGAGGCGGAGAAACAGGCCTTGACCGAAGCCTTGAACAGCGAAACCGACTATCAGAAACTGCAAGAGATGGGCAACCGTTTGCAGGACATCAAGAACTTGTTGGACGAAAAGGAACTAAGGTGGTTGGAATTGGATGAAATAGAAGGATAACAATATGAAAACCAGAAAGATTTGTTTGTTTTTATTGCTTTTTGTAGGCTTGTTTGCTTGCGACAATAGTGAGACCGATTACGAGGTCGCCGTCTTGTATCTGGGCCAGACGGAGGGTTGTAACTTCTTCTCGCAGGGTGATGTGAATATCGTTTCTGATATCGACTTCAACATAACCAACACAGGCTCCGATCAGGTGGAGTTTGCCTTTGTGAAGGATTTGGTGTATCGTTTGAGGATGGTCAACAAGATTCCCAAAGATGGTTGGACGGACACCATAGAGCACATCAACCTACAGGACGGCTATGTCGGTCGCCTGCTTTTGGAAGATGGAACCTACGAATACTGCCGCTTCTGCGTCCATTCCATCAATTACGATTATAGCCAGAATGCGAACAAGTATATTTTGTTCAAGTATCAGAGCAATTTCACTACGAAATAAACCTGGCGTCAAATCGTCCCTTCAACATTCCAGTAGAAGGCTCTTAGCCCCAGTTCAGGGGCTTTTTGGTCTTTCTCTTTCAAATGATTCAAAATGCTTTCCACAGCCTCGTCAGGGACGATGCTGATGATGGCGTTGTTCAAGGTCGGCCAGGCGTGGGTGCCGTAGTGCGGCTCACCGGTCTCGCTACCGTGGCCTTTTATCTCATTCCATTCGGTGAAGCCCTTCGTGCCGTTGTCGTTCAGCACTTTGGCGATTTCGTCGTAGTAGGCTTGATTGTATGTGATTAGGATGGCTTTCATGGTTATCTGATGTTCTCGGTTTTAGTAAGTGCTTCTTCTGCTTTACGTCTCTTGCGGCGCACGGCTCTAGTTTCAAGTGAGCAGTACAAAGCAGGAATGAGCAACAAAGTGATAAGTGTAGAAACGGTAAGACCCCAGGCGACGGTGATACCCAAGCCATTCCACATCTCGGCACCTTCGCCACGGCCGATGGCCATAGGAATCATACCTAGTACGGTGGTCAAAGTGGTCATCAGGATAGGACGCAGACGCGAACGGGCAGCCTTCACGGTGGCTTCCTTCACCTCGACGCCACGTTCCTCCAATAGGGTGGTGTAGTCAATGAGCACGATACCGTTCTTCACGACAATACCCATCAAGATCAGGATGCCCACCAACGACATGACGCCCAATGCCGCGTTGTTGACCCACAAGCCAAGCAACACACCCGTGAAGGTAAACGGCACGGAGAACATGATGACGAAAGGCTTCATCAGGTTCTCGAACTGGGCGGCCATCACGATGTACACCAAGATGATGATGAGGATGAGCAAGGTGATCAGGTCGCCAAACATCTCTTGCTGGGTCTCGTAGTCACCGGCGATTTTGGTCATGATTTCGGAAGGGATCTCAGTGTCGTCAATCACCTCTTGGGCCATCTTAACGACATCACTCAGCACCATGCCTTTACCAACGACGGCGGTCACGCTGACCATACGCTCACGGTCCTTGCGTTGGATGTTGGGTGGGGACAAGGCCTCAATCACGGTGCCCAGGTCGCCTACACGGACAGCCTGTCCGTAGCCATTGTATATCTTGATGTCTTCGATGTCCTCAATGCTAGTGCGGAACTCGGGAGCATAGCGCACACGAATGTCGTACTCGTCGCCGTCCTCACGATAATATGAGGTGACCGATCCGCTGATACGGTTCTTGACGTAGGTGGCGGCGGTGGAGCTGTTCATGCCGTTGAGGGCCAGCTTCTCGCGGTCGAAGTCGATTTGATATTCAGGAGTGTACTCGTCGCGACCCACGATGACCTGCTTGATGCCACGGTCACGCAGTTTCTGGGCGATTTCGTTGGCTACTCGGTCGGTAGTGCCAAAGTCATAGCCATAAATCTCCACTTGAACGGTGCTCATGCCGCCCATTCCGCCACCGCCTTCGTTGACGTTGGCCTTCTTGATGAGCGGGATGGCGTTGAGTTTGGTTCGAAGCTCTTCCGCGATTTCCGTCGAGGTGCGCATCCCAGCCTTGCGGCGCTCGGTCTTGGTGCCGATACGCAGGTTGAACGAGATGATGTGCGTGCCGTTGTTACGCATCGAAGCGAAGGCGTTGTCGGAGTCGGCTTGACCGTAGCTGTAGTTACAAATCCTGACCTCAGGCATGGCCATGAAGTCGTCGGCCAGTTCTTTGGCAAAGGCTCCCGTGACCTCCTGACCCGTACCTACCGGCAGCTCGATGCTGATTGAGAGACGCTCCGAGTCGCCCTTGGGCATCATCTCGGTCTTCAGGTTGGGTAACAAGAGTGCCAACGAGATGACAAACAATCCCAACATGCCGAAGAACACCAGCTTGCGGTGGTTGACGGCCCAGTTGATGAGGCGGGCATAGCCGTTGCTGATGGCGTCGAGGGCTTTGTTGATGGGACGGAAAAGGGCCTTGTGGAATTTACTCTGATGGGGATTCATCACAAGCATCTTAGAACACATCATAGGCACCAACGTCAAGGCACCACAGGTCGAGACAATCATGATGATGGAAACGATCCAACCCAACTGCTTGAACATCACGCCTGCCGTGCCTTTGATCATGGTCAGCGGCAGGAACACGGCCAACATCATCAAGGTGGATGCGATGACGGACAGCTGCA
>JAEEGJ010017506.1_pt1 | contig 16192 bp, 5 predicted proteins | sample 8958761 | NCBI WGS metagenome assembly JAEEGJ01 (sample SAMN16246546, study PRJNA631951) | gut metagenome | biome: gut microbiome; feature: rumen; material: RS-attached | host: Bos | place: Iran: Karaj | collected 2018-10
GCGACAAGAAGTACCAGCAGAACCGCCTGCTGTTCCGTAACAACATTAAGCGCATCGGTCAACTGATGGCCTATGAGCTGTCGAAGACGCTGACTTACAAGCCCAAGACCGTGACTACACCATTGGGTACTCTCGATATTCCCCTGACCAAGCAGGAGGACATCGTGCTGGCTACTGTGCTGCGTGCCGGACTGCCTTTCCATGAGGGCTTCTTGGAGATGTTCGATAATGTCGATAATGGCTTTGTCTCTGCCTTCCGCATGTATATCAATCGCGAACATACGGAGGTGGGTATCCATACGGAGTATATCGCTGCTCAAAGTGCTAAGAATAAGACACTTATCATTGTTGACCCCATGCTGGCAACGGGTGGTTCGCTGGCTGCTGCTATTGAAAGTCTGATGCAGGCCGGCAAACCCAAGAAGATCCATGTCTGCTGTGTCATCGCTGCTCCTGAGGGCATCGAGGTGGTCAAGCAGGCGCTGCCAGAGGACAGCACCATCTGGTGTGCCGCCATCGACCAGGGCATGAACGAACACAAATACATCGTTCCTGGCTTCGGTGACTGTGGTGACCTCTGCTATGGTGAGAAGCTCAACAGCTTCCGCAAGCAGGCCGAAAAAGAGCGTTCCAAGAAATAAGTAAAGGACTCAGAGACAACCCTCTGAGTCCTTTATTTGAATCCTATTTTAGTAATTGCCTTCCTGGTGTTCGTTCATGTACTCGCGGGGAGACATGCCGTACATCTTCTTGAAGACGGTGGAGAAGGATGCTGCGTTGCTGAATCCGCAGGCGTACATCACCTCCGAGACGTTCATGTCGCCAGAGGCAAGCAGGCTGGCAGCCTTCTTCATGCGGATGTTGCGGATGAAGTCGTGGGGTGTCTGACCCGTCAGTTCCTTCATCTTTCGGTGCAGGTGCACGCGACTGATACCCACCTCGTCGGCAATTTTGTCGACGCTGAGGTCGGCATTGTTCAGATTGTGGTTGATGGATTGCATGACACGTTCCAGCAGCTTCTCGTCGGGTGACTTCATCTTGATGTCGTCCACCTGTTCTTCTAACAGGTCGTTGCGTCCGAACTTCAGCTGCAACGTATGGTGCGAGTGGATGAGGTTGACGATGGTGCGACGCAGGATGTCCATGTTGAAAGGCTTCACGATATAGGCATCAGCACCTGTCTCCAAGCCTTCCAATTGGTCTTCCTCGCGACTCTTGGCTGTCAGCAGGATGACCGGTATGTGGCTGGTCACGTTGTTGGCCTTAATCTTCGAACACAGCGTGGTGCCGTCCATCTCAGGCATCATGACGTCGGAAACGACCAGGTCGGGCATTACCTTCAGTACGGCCGCCAATCCCTCCTTACCATTCTCGCAGTCCGTGATGTCGTAGTCAGCAGACAGCGTTTCTGTCAGGTAGCCGCGAATCTCGCTATCGTCCTCAACGACAACGATTTTCTGGCGTTTGCCCACCTTTGGAAGGTCCACCATAGGAGCAACTTCCTCTTCTTCTGGCTCCTCTGTAATGATGTGCTCTTCCTCCTCTTGTTCTTCCGTCACGTCTTCCACAATTTCCTCTGGCGACAGGTGTTCCTTGCCCAGCGGTATCGTCACCGTGAACTCACAGCCAGGGCCGTCGGTGTTGTTATGTGCCACGATGCTACCGTGGTGCAGTTCCACCAGCGAGCGTGTCAGGTCCAGTCCGATGCCCGTACCTACGTTGCGGTCGTTGGCGTTCGATGGCGACTGGTAGAAACGCTCGAAGATACGCTCCAGCTTGTCTTCCGGAATCTTCTCACCATTGTCGAAGATGTTGATGACGGCCTCTTTCTCGTTCTGTTTCAGACTCATACGTATCTCGCCGCCTGTCGGTGTGAACTTAAACGCATTCGACAGGATGTTGATGATGATTTTGTCGAAGTTGCCGCGGTCTATCCATGCCATGATGCTTTCCTCGTCACAGTCGAAGTGGAACAGGATGTTCTTGTTCTTGGCCTGCTGGGCAAAGAGTGTGTAGATATCGCCAATGAACGTCACCAGATTGGTCTCGCGCATGCGCATCTGCATCTGTCCCTTGTCAATCTTTCTGAGGTCCATCATCTGGTTGATGAGTCCCAGGATACGCTCTGCGTTGCGTCGGATGGTCTCATAGACACCCCGTCGGTGTGGGTCACTGTCCTGTTTGATGAGCGACTGCAGCGGTGCGACGATGAGTGTCATAGGTGTCCTGATCTCATGCGAGATATTCATAAAGAATCGCAGCTTCGCGTCGGCCATCTCCTCCGCGTGGATATGCTCCTGCAGGCGCAGATTGTCCTGCTCCTTGCGGTGACGGTGGTTACGATATTGCAAGAAGAGTACCACCAATATCATTATATATATAATGTACGCGAGAGGCGTTCGGTACCACGGTGCGTGGATAATCACCTCGAAACAACGCTCTGGGGTAGGGATGCCGTTCTGCTCAGCCACCACGCAGAAGCTATAGTTGCCCGGCTGCATGTGGCTGAACGTAATCTCGTTGACGCCTGGTGGCATGCGTACCCAGTCCTCGCTGTTGATGCGGTATCGGTAGATGATATGCTCCGGGTTGTCATAGGTCAGCGTGGACAGCTGTATGGCAAAGGTGTTGTCACTGTTACTGAGCACGAAACGGTTTGAGGCGATGACGGTGGTATCTGTAACCTCCCACACGCCCGACATTGTGCCGGGACTCACGGGTTCGCCGTTTACCGAGAAACCTGTCAACTTCACGTCTGCCTTCCAGGCACGCTCACGTACGTCGGCAGGATTGAACCATGTCACGCCACCCAGTCCGGCAAAGACAAGGTATCCGGTAGGAGATGCCCATGAGGCACCGTCACTGAACTCATTCGACTGCAGACCGTTGTCGACGAAGAAGTTGTTAGTCTTGCCCGTCTTCGGATTCAGGCAGCACAGACCGTGGTCGGTGCCTATCCAGAGACGTCCCGCTTTGTCCTGTTCGATGGACGCGATGCCATTGTCAGCCAGTCCGCTCTCAATGGCCAGTCGCTTCACCTTGCGCTGTTCCAGGTCGTAGCAGATGAGTCCGTCGTTCGTACCTATATATAATACCCCGTCGAACTCACGGGCGATACGTGCTGCCGTTCCGTAGTTCAGACAGTTCTCGCCGAAGGTGCTCACCCAGTTCTCTGTCTCAATATCTAGGGCACATACGCCCATGGTCGTGGCAACATAGATGCGCTTACCGTCGGGCGAAAGAGCAAGTTGTGAGATGTAGTCGTTGACGATGCTGTTGACCTTACGGTCATCCGGAGCTTTCTGCTTTTGTACATAGGCTTTCACCTCGCCCGTCTCCGGATTCAGGCGCAGCACACCGTAACCCATGGAAGCCATCCAGATACGTCCCTGGCGGTCACTGATGACGTCGAAGATGCTGATGTCAGCACCTTGAGGCAGTTTATAGGGGTGGTAGGTCATTGTCTTCCTGTCAATCCATCCGCACCCTTCCTTGAAGCTGCCTATCCAGATGTTTCCTCTAGTATCTTCGCAACTGCCCAGGATGGTAGCGGGGAAGTTCTCCTTGAAATGCTTCACCACCTGGAAGTGGTCGTCCTGTACGTAGAGACCATCGCGGTCGGTACCTGTCCAGCGCCAGCCCTGTGAGTCACCAGTCACGCTGGTCACGCAGGCCGTGCCTAATACGTTCTGTGCACCCAGCTTCGGACCCATATAACCGAAGCCCATGGTGTGGCCGGGTTGCATGAAGATGCCTTTCTGCAGTAAGCCCAGCCAGACATTGCTGTTCTGGTCCTCGCAGATGGAGTACACCTTCGCCGTGCTCAGGTCCACCTCACGACTGTAGTAGGGGTTGTCTACCAGTCGCCCGTTCTGTGGGTCGTAGATACCCAGTCCCATACCGTCATAGCCCAGCATGAGGTGTCCGCGACGGTTGAAATAGAGAACGGAGATATGGCGGTTGCCTGTTACCTCAATATGTACGGGCGTGTCGCCGTCCAGACGGAACAGTCCGTGGTTGGCTGTGGCGATATAAACCCTGCCGTTGTCACCCTCGCAGACGTCAAGGATGTTGTTACGCAGTTCGTCTTCCTGGAAGTACTTCTTGATGGTCTTGCCGTCCCAGTGCCACAAACCCTGTGTCTCGGTGGCCAGCCAGACATGCTGTCGGCGGTCTTCCATCATGCGGTGCACGCTGTTCAGGTGTTCAAAGACGTCTTTCAGTTGGTGTGCCTCACGGTGTCCCTTCATCTTGAGCAGGCCATGCCCCGAGGTGCCAACGAGCATGTCGCCGTTCTGTCGCTCCAGCAGACAGGTAATGTAACAGGGAACTGTTCTGCCTTGCAGGTCGTAGGTGGTAACGGTGCGGAAGCGCTGGCCGTCGAAAATCTGCAGGGCACCATACATGCCGATGAAGAAACGGCCGTTGTGGTCCTGCGTCATGCAGTTGACATAGTTGCTGGCCATACCCAGCTCCTGGCGTCTCTCCTTTTTATATATACGGAACTGGTAGCCGTCGTATCGGTTCAGTCCGTTACGGGTGGCTACCCAGATAAATCCGTCTTTATCGAGATAGATTTGTGTGGTGAAGCTGCTCGACATCTGTTTGTCCGCATCGAAGAGCTTTCCCATTTGGGCATTAGCAGCAAGACTGTTCATCAGGCACAGGATGCCGAATAGAACTTTTCTTATCATAGTTGATAGTTTGTTTCGCGTTACAAATACGCTGCAAAGATATGTTTTTTTGATTAAATCACCAAAAAAATGTAACAAAAAATAAAGTTTAGCCCCTTTATTTAGGGGTTTGGTTAATATGTGTTACAAAAAATAAAGTTTGTGATACAGCGGGATAATGTATAATATGAATATTATTCGTACTTTTGCAACCGAGAAACTATTAGCGAGTTCAACTAACTAACAAAATAACAACAAAAAATTATGAATCAAAATCTGTCAAAATGAAGAATCTAAAACAATTGATCAGACAGACCTTCCCGACCATCCTGATGCTGATGGCATTCTGTACTTCGGTGCAGGCCCAGATCACGGTGACTGGTAATGTCACGGACGGTGCTGCGGACCCATTGATTGGTGCCTCAGTAATTGTGAAAGGAAATGCTTCCTTGGGTACAGTGACGGATTTCGACGGTAACTTCCAGTTGAAGGTGCCTTCGGAGTCGACGGTTTTGGTGATTTCTTACGTCGGTATGTCGACCAAGGAAATCAAAGTTGGCAAGCAGCGCAGCTTTAAGGTTACGTTGCAGGACGACACCCAACTGCAGGAAGTTGTAGTCGTTGGTTTCGGCCAGCAGAAAAAAGCCTCAGTGGTGGGTGCCATCACGCAGACGACAGGTGAAGTCCTGGAGCGTGCAGCAGGTATTGGTAGTGTGGGTGCAGCCCTCACTGGTAACCTGCCTGGTGTTGCAACCATTGCTTCTACTGGTCAGCCTGGTGAGGAAGACCCGCAAATCTACATTCGTGGTGCTGCTGCCTGGAACCAGGATGCACAGCCGCTGATCCTCGTGGACGGTGTGAAGCGTGAGATTAAGTCGGTGGACATCACCTCAGTGGCAACCATTTCTGTACTGAAGGATGCCTCTGCAACTGCCGTTTACGGTGTGGAGGGTGCTAACGGTGTTATTCTGATTACCACCAAGCGTGGTCAGGAAGGTAAGGCCAAGATTGACTTCGGTTTCAATGCTACTTTGAAGACGGTGTCTAAGCTGCCTCGTAAGTATGACTCTTATGATGGTTACATGTATCGCAACCAGGCCATTGAGAATGAGTTGGCCATCGGTGGCGATGCTTCTTGGGCATACTATCGTCCTCAGACCTTCATTAATAACTTCCGTAATCAAGATTATACGGTTAGACCAAACTATGACGCCAACGGTAACTACCTGGGTGACTATAGCCAGTTTGAGCGTTATCCAAATATCGACTGGCAGGATGAGATGTTCAAGAGCACCGCGTTCTCTTATAATACGAACTTGAATATCTCCGGTGGTACGAAGGCCGTGAAGTACTTCGTGTCTTTCGACTACCAGAACGAGGGTGATATGACCCGCATCTGGGATAACCGTCAGGGTTATGAAGGCGGTTATGCCTACAACCGTTTGAATGTTCGTTCAAACCTGGACTTCCAGATTACAAAGACTACTCAGTTCAAGGTGAACCTCGCCGGTTCTAACGCCCAGCAGAAGACCCCGCGTTATTATTATGGTAATGATGGTACGTTCTTCCAGCAGCAGAACTGGGCAGGTGCCTACGGTATGCCACCCAACGTGTTCCCCGTACTGTTCTCTGATCACTCTTGGGGTTACTACCCGTTGGTTTCTAACATGGCCAACTCTCCTATGAACGTAGCTATGTCAGGTTATGAGTTGAAGACCATTACACGTATCTTCACCGACTTCGCCTTGGAGCAGGATCTCGGTTTCATCACAAAGGGTCTTATCGCTCGCGGTACCATCTCTTGGGATAACCAGTTCAACGAGGGCAGCCGCGGTATCGACCAGAACGGTGGTAACCACGCCTCTAAGAGAATGTACATGCTTCCTGAGGATGGTATTGTGCACAGAGAAAACCCGATTTACACGAATACTGGTTTTGACTTCTATGAAAAGGTGGACTGGAATACTCAAGCTGGTAGCGTTAACTACACCAACCGTGCTACTGAAATGTCACTCCAGCTCTTCTGGGGCCGCCAGTTCGGCAAGCATAACGTTACTGTGATGGGTAACTGGAAACGTCGTATCCAGGCTGGTAATGCAGAATTGGAGAATCGTCGTGAAGACTGGGTGTTCCGTACTACCTATGATTATAATAGTAAGTATTTTGCAGAGTTCAACGGTGCTTACAACGGTTCACAGAAGTTCTCTCCCGATAACCGCTTTGCTTTCTTCTGCTCTGGTGCTGCCGGTTGGATGCTCTCTGAAGAGCCCTTCATGAAGAAGCTAAAGGAGAAGAGAATTGTCGATATGTTTAAGATTCGTGGTTCTATTGGTGAAATCGGTGACGATAACGCTGGTGCACGTTGGGCTTATATGACCCAGTGGGCTGTGATTAATAAGGCTAACATGTTGATTACCAGTGGTGATAGCCCCTATCAGGGCTATAAGGAGTCCGTGATTGCTGCTCCCGACCTGAAGTGGGCAACTGTATTGAAGAAGAACCTCGGTTTCGACTATGCCTTCCTCGGTGGTATGTTCGCCGGTAGCTTCGACTGGTTCCGTGATGACCGTAAGGATATTTTCGTATCTGGTGGTAACCGTTCCGTACCAGCTTATTTCGGTGCATGGACCGTTCCCGATATCAACAAGGGTGAAATCAAGAACAGCGGTTTCGAGTTCGAACTCCGTTTCAATAAGGTGCTGAAAAATGGTATGCGCTTCTGGGCCAACTGCAACTACACCTATGCTCATAACGAGATTAAGTTGAAGGACGACCCCAGGTTGCTGCCGTCTTACCGCCGTGCTCAGGGCTATTCTCAGGGTCAGTACACCTCATTCATCGACAACGGCTTCATCAATACCTATGATGAGCTCTACAGTACGCCAAAGCGTGAGAAGGACGATACGCAGGTCATGATTGGTGACCACTATATCGTGGACTTCAATGCCGATGGTGTCGTTGACGAGACTTACGACCAGGCTCCTTATGGTTACACGGGTAACCCCGAGCATACCTACAATGCGACTATCGGTTGGGAGTGGAAAGGCTGGAGCTGGTTTGCACAGTTCTATGGCGTAACAGGTGTAACCCGTGACGTTGGTCTGGCCTCTTTCAACAACAAGTTGCTGACGGTATATGATAATGGTGACTGGTGGAATCCTCTATCAGCAGACGGTGATGTCGTTGTTCCTCGTTTCACTACACAGGTGGCCTACAACGATGGTACACAGTATCTCTATGATGGTTCGTACTTCCGTCTGAAGAACGTGGAGGTGGCCTACACTTGGACGAAGGGCTGGATTAAGAAGCTTGGTTTCTCTAGCCTGAAGATCTACCTCAATGGTAACAACATCTTCATGATTACCAAGATGCCTGACGACCGTGAGGGTAACGGTAACTTCAGTGGTGGCGGTGGTGCTTACCCGACTGTTAGACGTTTCAACCTCGGTGTTAAGCTTAGCATCTAAACATTCGTAATTCGAAATTCGAAATTCGTAACTAATAAAGATATGAAATACATTATTAATAATATAAAATCCCTTTTCTGTGGCACGATGTTGCTGTTGGCCGGAGGTGCTTCCCTCACTTCCTGCACAGACTGGCTCGATAAGGACCCGGACTCCATTGTGGCAGAGGATGAGGCATTTAAGAATTTCCGCAATTTCCAGGGATATGTAGAGGAAATGTATACTTTGATTCCCGGTAAAGAGTTCGTGAACTATTGTACCGCTTGGAACTTTGGTGATGACGCTGTTCACAACCCTGAAGGTTATGCGCACATGGATCACCAGGTGGACTTGGGTAACTATCGTAACTGGTACACCAACAACCAGTGTTGGCTGAATGGCCAGAATAGTTCACTATGGAGAAATTCCTGGTATTGCATTCGTAAGTGTAATATGGGTATCGATAATATCGGATCACTCGTCGGAACGGACGAGGAGCGTGATATCCTGCTCGGACAGATGTATTTCTTCCGCGCTTGGTGGCACTTCGAGTTGATGTGCTATTTCGGTGGTCTGCCTTATATTGATCAGGCTTTCGTAGATGGACATATTCCTGAGCTTCCCCGTCTGTCTTTCCAGGAATGTGCAAAACGTTGCGCAGAAGACTTCGAGCGTGCATATAATCTTCTTCCATTGGATTCTAAGGAATGGGATGAAACGAATGTTGCTAAAGACAACGGTAAGAATAACGAGCTTCGTGTCAACGGCTTCATGGCGCTTTGCTACTTAGGCAAGTGTTATCTTTGGGCCGGTTCTCCCCTTATGAAGGAATTTGAGAAGTGGAACAGAGGTGAGCAGCCGAATCTGTTAGGTGCTAGCCAGAATGGCAAGACCTATGATTATGATGAGGAATTCTGCAAGAAAGCTGCTGAGGCCCTCGGTAAGGCACTCGACTTGGTCAACAGAGGACAGGTCAACTACAAACTTGCTGAGTTCAAGTTCTCAAGTATCTACGATCACGAGATGGATCCAAAAGCTTCTGACAGCTATTCACAGATTTTCTATACTGACCATGAAAGCTGGAAGATGCCAGGTGTCAATGAGGCTATCATGCGTGGTGCTCACCCAGGTGCCAACTCTTCTAACTGGAACTGTGCCAAGATTTTTGGCCCGAAGGTCGACGGCTTGGTGGAGCATGATAATATTATCCATCACCCAACAGCCAACCTGATTGATCAGTACGGTATGGCCAATGGTCAGCCCATCTATCTGGTAAAGAATGGTCACTATGTAATTAATCCTAAGGCTGAGTGGGATCCCACCCATCCTTATAAGGGCCGTGACCCACGCTTCTATCACGACATCGTCTTCGACGGTTTCCATTATGTCCTCAAGACCGATGGTTTGAACGATGCTCAGAAGAAGCATGAGTATTGCTCGCTGTACACGGGTGGTGCCATGCGTTCTGTCGATAACGGTAGCAGCACGGGCTATTTCATCCAGAAACTCATTCCTCACCAGTGTAACGTCGGTGATAAGTGGTATGACTGGGGTGTTGGCTTGCAGAGCTACCTGCCTTACATGCGTCTGGCTGACATCTATTTGATGTTTGCAGAGTCTATGGCAGCTTTTGCTTCAGATATGTCTGAATTGAAGCAGTCAACTACATATTGTCCCTCATTGTCAGCAGTTGGTGCCATCAATGCCCTCCGTGACCGAGTAGGTATGGAAGGTGTACAGGATAACTTCCTGGATACCCGTGAGCACTTCCTTGACGAGGTGCGTCGTGAGCGTGCCGTAGAGCTTGCCTTTGAAGGCTTCCGCTGGTGTGACCTGCAGCGTTGGCTGTTGCTGACCGAGCCTCCTTATACGGTGAAGTACTCTCATGAGTTTGAGCGCATGCAGAAGGATTCTTGGTTCAAGAAGAATGACCCGAAGGATGCTGAAGTAGCAAACTTCCATTCAAAGACCTTGATCAAGCGCCCATTGGAGTCAAAGCATTACTGGTTCCCATTCCCCGAGAAGGATGTATATCTGTACGAAGGATTTAAGCAGAACCCAGGATGGTAATGCGCGCTTCGCGCTAATGAAAAGTGTATAGTGAATAATTTGCTACCGCTATAAAAGATTAATTAATTATGAAAAATATAAAAACAAACATATTTCTTTTGGCCATGATGGCTGCAGCGCCACTGACAGCTGCTGCCCAGACAGCAGGAGAAGCTGACGCAGCTGACTCTACCGTGGTGAAAAAGAAGGTTCATGTCGCTTTCCGCGACGTGGATGCCGACCATCTGCTCGGAGGTGTCTCCTATGTTGACATGCAAGAGCTGTCGAAGAAGGACTATACACAGAGTAGTCTGGAAGACCTGATGGGTCTGGTTGGCGGTTGGAATGGCAACAACCTTTGGGGTATGGACAATGACCGTCTGGACAACAACGACAATACCAATATGCCGCTCGTCATCATTGACGGTGTGAAGCGTCCTTCTAACAACGTGCTACCCTCTGAAATCGAGCAGATCACTTTCCTGAAGGGTGCCCAGGCTGTTGTGCTCTATGGTTCTAAGGGTGCCAAGGGCGCTATCCTGATTACGACTAAGCGTGGTAAGGTGGATGGCTTGCAGATTGAAGCCAATGCCAATACGGGTTGGCACTTTGCCAAGGAGTTCCCCGAGTATCTTGGTTCTGCTGAGTACATGACGCTTTATAATGAGGCTTTCTATAATGATCTTATAGCTACAGGTGCGTATGCAAAACAAGACCTACCTTACAAACAGCAGGAGATCTATAATCATGCAATAGGTGCCAATCCTTACCGCTATCCCAATGTGAACTACTATTCTGACGAATATATCCGCAAGGCTTATAACCGTTCAGAAGGCACCTTGGAGATTCAGGGTGGTGGTACACGTGCACACTTCTATACGAACATCAACTATTATCGTGCTGAGGACTTGATCAATTTCGGTAAGGCCAAGGATAACTATACCGATCGTTTCAGTGTTCGTGGTAACGTTGACCTCGTTGTAAACAAAGTCATCACAGGTTGGGCAAACGTGAGTGCGACTTATTATAATGAATATAAGAATAAGGGTAATTTCTGGGGTGATGCCGCTACGATGCGTCCAAACTTCCCCCAGGGTGCAGCACCGTTGATTCCTCTTAGCATGGTTGACTCCAATGCCAGCAAGGTGTTGGCTACACTCGGTAAGTCACTGAACCTGCTTGATGGCGAATGGTTCCCTGGCGGTGGTACAGATGGTGCGCAGACGAATGCTATTGCTGACTGCTATTTCGGTGGTGAGACACAGAAGGTAAGCCGTCAGTTCCAGTTCGATGCCGGTGTCAATTACGACATGAACAGCTTCGTCAAAGGCTTGACCTTCAAGACGCTGTTCTCTATTGACTATGCTGCCAACTATGACTTGGCTTACAACAACACATACTCGCTGTTCTTCCCCACTTGGAGTAACTATAACACAGCAGATGCTATTGTTGATATCAAACAGCCGAAGGACGAGGTGGTAACAGGTACGATGACCATGTCAAATACCGCCTATCGCCAGACCATCACTTGGAACGGTCATTTTGACTATGAAAACACCTTTGCTAAGAAGCATCACGTAACAGGTATGCTGCTGGCCAGCATGTACACAACCACCAAGAGTGGCGAATACCACCGTTATGCCAATGCTAACTTAGGTCTGCAGGCCGGTTATGACTACATGAGTCGTTACTTCTTCGACATGTCATTGGCAGGTGTCCATTCGGCCCGTCTTCCTGAAGGCAACCGTGAGGCAATCTCTTATGGTTTCACCATTGGTTGGAACCTCGCCAAGGAGAAGTTCTTGAAGAATACCTTTGTTGATGACTTGATGATCAGCGCATCTCTTAGCAGACTGAATGATGATGCAGATGTCTACTATACCAACAGCAAATACCATGATTACTATCTCTACGATGCCTCGTGGGATAATAGTGACACTACTCCTAGCTATGCTTGGAATGATGGCTCTAATACTGCATCGGTTACTGTTTCTAACAGTGGTAGTAACCCTGCGCTCGACTTCATTCATCGTAAAGAATTCTCACTGTCACTTCGTGGCTCGTTCTTTAAGAAGATGATTTCTGCTGAGTTTACCTATTTCAATACGGATATGGACGGCTACATTGTCCAGAACCCGACAAGCTATCCTTCACACTTGAAGAATGGTCTTTCCAGCGGTAAGTTCTCTCCTGCCATGAACAATGATGTTACCAATCGCAAGGGTTTTGACTTCAGCATCAAGGCTCAGAAGCAGTTTGGTCAGGTGCATGCTGAACTCGGCTTGGTAGGAACCTATCTCACGACTGAATGGAAGAAGAAGGATGAAAGCAAAGACTATGATTACCTGAAAGATGAAGGACATGCACTTGATGCCATTAGAGGTTATAAGTGCGTAGGCATCTACACTGTTGACGATTTCGATTACGACCCAACAAACTCAAAGGGCCCATACATCTTGAAGAAAGGTGTCGTTGATTCAAAACTGGGTGGTAAGATTATGCCTGGTGACTTGAAGTATGAGGACCAGAATGGAGATGGTGTTATCAATAACAAAGACCAGGTTGATCTCGGTAAGAGTGGTGCATACGGTGCACCTTGGACTATCGGTGTGAACCTTACGCTGAAGTATAAGAACTGGACGCTCTTCGTGCTGGGTAATGGTCAGTTCGGTGCCTATGGAATGGCTAACGGCAGTTATTATTACATGCAGGGAAGCAGTAAATACTCTGTGAATGTTCGTGACCATCTCCAGTACACCTATGATGCAAATGATCCCGGTAAGATTACTGGCTTCGTCAATCCCAATGCTACTCATCCTCGCCTGAGTGCTGCTGGTGTAGGTAACAATGGTGTTGCTTCTACCTACTGGATGTATAGCACAGACCGCTTCAACCTCCGCAAGGTTCAGCTGACCTACGACTTCCCGAAGGAGATGTTCGAAGGTAAGTGGGTCAAGGCCCTCTCAGTTTATGTAAACGGAAATGACCTCCTCACTATCTCTAAGAATCGCAAGATTATGGAGACAGCTGTTGGCTATGCTCCACAGACTCGCTTCTATAACCTCGGTGTTAAGGTAACTCTTTAGTTCTAAATGACAATTGATAATTATGAAGACAAAAAATATTATATTCTATCTCATCGGTCTTCTCTTGTTCAGCTCCTGCGAAGATATGTTCGAGCCGGCAAAGGAAAATACCAGACAGTTGGAAACGATGGTTCAGGAGACTGACTATGTGTATGGTCTGCTGTTATACGCATACAATCGTCTCCCTTATTCTACGAAGACGAAGACTGACGTGGCTACCGATGATGCTGTAACCAATTCACAGGGTGACCAGACCTATAAGAATATGGCTACTGGTCAGTGGACAGCAGACAACAACCCGATGACACAGTGGGATGCTTGTAAGGATGGTATCCAGTATGTCAACTACTTCCTCAAGTATGTCAATGACGTAAACTGGGCTAAGAGTGCCGCTTCCAAGCAGCAGATGTTCATTGACCGTCTGACTGGTGAGGCCCTTGGTCTTCGTGCCATCTTCTACTACCATCTGCTTCAGGCTCATGGCGGCTATGACAATGATGGTAATCTCCTGGGTGTTCCCCTGTTGACGGAGCCTGAAGACGGTAGTTCTGACTACAACCAGCCACGTGCCGCTTTCTCAGCTGTCGTACAGCAGATTTTTAGTGACTGTGACCGTGCTGCAGCATTGCTCCCTGATCAGTATAAGGATATTGATGATGTCGAGAATATCACCAAGAACAAGCAGAAGTACATCGATTTGGGTGTTCAGATGGCTGGTTATAACCTCGTGTTTGGTGACATGGCCAAGAACCTCGTCTCTGGTAAGGTTGTTGAGGCTGTCAAGGCACAGACCGCCCTGCTGGCTGCAAGTCCTGCCTATCGCGAACAGAGCGGTGTCTCTGCTGAAGAGGCTGCCAAGATCTGTGCAGCAGTTTTGGACGGTGTTGAATTCGACGAGGAAGGTAATCACTGGTATAATAATAAGGAAAAGCTGAAGTCTAATAAGAACATTATGCCGGAAATCCTTTGGCGCGAAGACTATCAGAAAGCTGATGCCTCTCAGGAGAGCGAAAACTTCCCACCATCGCTGCATGGTACTGGTAAAGTCAATCCTACCCAGAACTTGGTAGATGCCTTCCCCATGGCCAACGGTTATCCCATCACCGATTCAAGGTCTAATTATGATGCCAATGATCCATACGCTAATCGTGACCCACGTCTTGCTGACGACGTCATTTACAATGGTACTCAGTTCAAGAGCGTTGAGATTATCACAGGTCAGTATTCATCTGCTACTCCTGATATTGGTAAGTTGGATAACATTGACAATCCAAGTGGTCAGGCAACACGTACTGGTTATTATCTGAAAAAGCTCCTCCGTGAGGACGCTGGTCCTACGGCTTCTTCAATAACAGCTACAACACAGCCGCATATCTTCCCACGTATCCGTTACACAGAGTTGTTCCTGGCATACGCTGAGATGGCTAACGAGGCGTGGGGACCGAACTCTGACGGTGGTACAGGTATTGGTACCGCTAAGGACATCATTCAGAAAATCCGTAAGCGTGGTGGTATCGGAAAGGATGCCAATGGTGACTATCAGGGTGATCCCTATCTGGACGAGTGCGCCGGCAATAAGGATAAGATGCGTGACCTGATTCGCAACGAGCGTCGTATTGAGCTCTGCTTTGAGAACAAGCGCTTCTGGGACCTCCGTCGTTGGCAGATGCCTCTTGATGAGTCAGCTAAGGGCGTGTTGATTACTAAAAATGTTGATGGCAGTCTGAAATACACCCTCCTTTCCACGGTAGAGGAGCGTAAATATGAGCCTTACCAGAACTTTGGCCCCATTCCTAACAGTGAGGTGCTCGCATGGAGTGCTCTCAAGCAGAACAAGGGATGGTAATAATGAGTGCAGAATTAAGAATTAAGAATTAAGAATGATTATGAAACTCAAGAAATATATATATGGTGTAGTCTTGGGAGCTTTGGCGCTCACAACTACTTCGTGCTACAATGCCGACAAGGACTTCCCTGACTACGAAGGAGGTACAAAAGCCTACTTCGCCTATCAGAACCCCATACGTACGCTCGTACTGGGTAACGATATCTACGACAACTCACTGGACAATGCACACAAGTGCCGCATTTGGGCCACCATGGGTGGCGCCTACGGTGGACGTGACGCAGTAGTGAATGTCGTCATTGACGAGGCGCTCTGCGACAACCTCTACTTCTTGGATGATGGTGGTTACGAGCGTGCCAAGGTACTTCCTCTTCCCCATGACTACTATAACTACGACGAGGTCAAGAACGCTACCATCAATTACAATGGTGATTCTCGTGGCTATTTGGAAATCCAGTTCACGGATAAGTTCTTCCAGGATGTAAAAGCTACTTCTGCCGACATTACCTATGTGATTCCTGTCAGAATGACGGGTGTCACGGGTATTGACGCCCTGCTGTCTGGTACGCCGAATAAGGATAATCCTGTTCGTCAGAATGCCAATGACTGGTCTGTGCTTCCTATGGACTATACGCTCTACTGCGTGAGATATATGAATCCCTGGCAGGCTAAGTATATCCGTCGCGGTGTAGACACGGTAACAGAAAATGCTAGCGATGAATCAAAAAAGACCGTCAATACGGTTGTCCGTAAGGATTTCACCATGTACAATTCAGACGTTGAGCGCTATAGCAAGATGGATCCCTCGAATCCAGTGAACCAGTATGACGAGATTTGCGCTATCCAGACAAAGAACATGACACAGGCCATCTTCCCTGTATCGTTCAAGACCTCTGGTGCTTCAGTTCCTTGTAACCTCATCTTGACCTTCAAGGATGATAATACTTGTACCATCTCTACGGATGATGAGAACGTGATAGCTACGGGTACAGGAGAATTCATCACTAAGGGTACTGAAAGATCTGAATACAAAGACTACCAGTGGGGTACCATTGAGGGCAAACCCGTCCAGCGTGATATCCTTCGTCTGGC
>JAEEGJ010017511.1_pt1 | contig 16184 bp, 14 predicted proteins | sample 8958761 | NCBI WGS metagenome assembly JAEEGJ01 (sample SAMN16246546, study PRJNA631951) | gut metagenome | biome: gut microbiome; feature: rumen; material: RS-attached | host: Bos | place: Iran: Karaj | collected 2018-10
TTTAAGGACGTTGCCGGGTTTGACTACGCCATCGGCAAGGATTTTTTGCTCAAGGAAGTTCATGCATGAAATCTAGCAAAAAGCACCATTTTTGCAATTATTCGAATTGCTTACATTATGGGGTGAGATTGTCGGAATTTCCTTAGAAGTGGGCGAAATGTCGAAAAACGGGACGCTTGAACATGTGTTGCGTGAAGTGGTTAATCAGTGATTAAATCGATTAATCACTTTTTCGCAAATTGCAATTTGCCGTTTTTCGCGTGAAATTAGCAATTTTTCGGTTGGCATGAATTTCGCATATATTGCCGCATGAAAAAGAAAAATGTTACTACTCACAAGTCACTCGAAGACTATCTCGTAAAGCCGGGCGAACAAAGTCCGTATGCAAATTTGTTGATTGATCTCGCTTTTAAGAAAGCGTTTGACCCAGACAAACCTGTCAGCCGCGAAAACCTAGTGAACCTGTTGAACGACCTTTTGGCTCCGCAACTCAAGCATCCCATCAAGAGCGTGAAAACCCGCAATGTGGCTAAAAATCTGAGCGGAAGTAAGGTGTCCCGCACGGCGATTTTTGACTTACACTGCGAAGACGATGCTGGAAATTTGATAGAAATTGAAGTTCAGATTCGTGAAATGGACAACTTCTTGAAACGTCTTGCGTTCTATGCGAGTGAACTTGTTGCGAACCAGGCGGAACCCGGTGAATGGGATTATGACGTGAAGCCGACTTATGTCATTGCTCTTGCTCAGTACCGCATTTTCGAAAATGACAATCGAATTGTTCACCGCGCTACGACTTTGGATTTGGAAACCGGCGAACAGATTATGGATGCGTATAACTATACGATTATTGAACTTTCGAAGGTCCCGTTCTTTATCGGCAAGGACAATCTTAGCAAATGGCTGTTCTTTTTCCGTTATTTGGATAAGCTGCGAGAGCTCCCCGAAGAGCTTTCTGACAAAAAATTCAAACAGTTGACGGAGAGTTCACGAGTATCTAGATTTAGCAAAGAAGAATTTGAGGCTTATCAGAAAATGCATCACGACAGATGGGATCATAATGTCCTTAGACGGGGCTTCTTTAAGGAATTCGCGGATGAAATCAACGCGGAGATTGCTAAGAATGTGTCTAAAAGCGTTTCTGACACCAAGCGTGAATTTGCCAAGAAGATGAAGGCTCGAAATAGACCTATCGAGGAAATAGTCGAGGATACGGGTCTTACCGAGGAAGAAGTCAAGGCTTTGTAGATTCTCGTTGTTGCGTTTTTTTTATGCAATGGGTCGGATGGTTTTATACATCCGGCTTTTTTTAGTAGCCATTCTCTAGGATTTCCTTGTTTTAAAGTGCATTTTTGCAAATTAAGTCGATGGAATGGTCTAAAATAAGGTATTTTGCAGATGTTGTATGACATCGACCATTGAATATTATAATAAGAATGCTTTAGAGTATTCTCGTAGTACTGTTTGTGTGGATTTTTCTGCGACGCAGGAACGGTTCCTGCGGTATATGCCTCCGCATGCGAAAATTCTCGATTTTGGATGTGGTTCTGGTCGAGATACTAAATATTTTTTGGATAAGGGCCATAATGTTGAGGCTATTGACGGTTCTAAGGAATTTTGCCGATTGGCAAGTGCCTATACAGGAATTCCTGTTAAGCAGATGTATTTTCAAGGGCTTGCATCTGTAAATGAATATGATGGAATCTGGGCTTGTGCTTCTATTCTCCATTTGCAATGGGATGACTTGATTTCAGTATTGCATAAAATGGCCGTTGCACTGAAAAATACTGGAGTAATTTATACATCCTTCAAGTATGGTGATTTTTCTGGCGAACGTCAAGGTCGCTTTTTTATAGATTTTACGGAAAATCGTCTAAATGAAATGCTTGTGCTTGTTCCAGAACTGCAATGTAGAGAATTTTGGATTTCTTCAGATGTCAGACCGAATAGGAAAGACGAAAAATGGATGAATATAATTCTTTCCCGCAAAGCCTAGCCTTAGACATTAATTCGCCCTATTGTAATCAGCTTGATGTCGAGTGTTTTTCTCTCATGATGAAAGATCCGACATATTGCTACAAGTTTTACTGGCTTGAGGCGATTGTCAAACTTATTGATGAAGATTTTGTGCAGGCGACATTCGATGCAATTATCGATGAGATGATTGCAAATGCCTGGTACACTGTGTTGGAATATCATGTTCACTTGAGCGGGATGCTGAAAGGTGAATTTCGTGATGCGTTGGAACTTGCCATCGTGCAGTTGGCTGCGAAAAGTGAACTCCCATCCAATGCCTCGAAGGTCGAAATCAAGAACGCCATTAAGCAATATAACACAGATATAAAAAAGTATAAAGTTGCGTTAACTAAATACGTTCCCTATCGTGCTCTGGCTGGATTCTACGATCGTTACGAACAGGGAGGTGGTGCGAAAGTTAATTGGAATAGTGCCTCGGAAATTGTCGGATATACGCAAGCTGTGAATCGTCGTATTTTGCTGCCGTACACCTTTGACGAAGGCTCGCAACTGAATCGTGTCGTTGTGTTCAATCCCGTTTGGAAGCAATATATCCAAGATAATTCTGTTGCGTTACTCGGATGGATTCAACATGAAAAATCCAAGTGGCTGCAGGTCAACAATCCCGAAGTCCCTGGGATTGTATATAAGCTCTCGCCTATGGATGCGAGTGTTCGAAAACTTGAACAAGTCCGTAAACTATGGGAAATGATCCTGCAACGCGAAACGATTCTTGACATCTATACAAACAAGCCTATTGAAAATGATTACGATATTGACCATTTTATTCCATGGTCGTTCGTGATGAACGATGAATTGTGGAATCTGATTCCGATGGATTCTTCGTTAAACTCTTCCAAGAATAATCGCCTGCCGCATTGGACATTTTTCAACCGATTTGCTGACAACCAATATGAAATGTACCGTTTGATGTGGGATGACAAATTCGTTCGCAGCCGCTTCGAGAAATGCTACCGCGACAACATTCATTCGATATGGGCAGAAACAGAACTTTTCAAGCCGGGAAATAGCAAAGACGAGTTTATCAATATTTTGCAAAAGAATATGCAGCCGGTGTATGATTCTGCAAGACGACAAGGTTATGAAATCTGGAATTTTAAGGGGTGAAAAATGTACGACGTAATAAAGAATTTTTGTGAAAACGAAAACAAAAATGGATTGTTCTTGGTTGATATGCCTACTGGTTATGGGAAAACTTATCAAGTCATCAAGTACATATATGAAGCCTCTTTAAAACCAGAAAATAAAAATAGGCGTTTTATTTTTGTGACAACACTGCGCAAAAATCTTCCTGAAAAAGATTTGGAAAAGTGGTTCAGTGATAATAACCAATTGAATTTATTTAAGCAGAAATATCTTAGAATTGATTCCAATATGGATTGCGTGTTGGATAATTTGCTGAGTGTAGAAAAGGATGTTCAAGACGATATAAAAACATCTCAAGAATTTAAGGATTTAATCCGAGATGTAAAGGCTATTAAAAATGTAGAACGTAGTAAAGATGCCGCTGCTTTAGTTAGCGCTTTAAGAGATAATCTTCGCATGGACACCGAACCTAAATTTAGACGCTTGTTGCAGAGCAGATTAGATTCATTAGGTTCTATTCCTCAAAAACTCGATGCAATTCAAAATGACAAAAAATGGATTTGGGTGCCCAAACTTTATCCAGCTTCGCTAACTAGTGAACGGCAGATTCTTTTCATGTCGATGGATAAGTTCTTGAGTCGAAATTCTCCTGTAGTTGAAGCTTCATACATGTGGTATAATAACGATAACGTTATCAAGGATGCCTTTATTTTCATAGATGAGTTTGATGCTACAAAAGAAACGATACTCACGAACATAATAGAAAACGGCCTTCGCGATCAAGTTGATTATATCGAACTATTCCTTGCAATTTACTCTATTTTACACGTTAAGGATTTTCCGAAGAGACTTGTAAAACCATCAAAAAAACGTTCTGAGGGAAAATATAAAGACCAATCCCTTTTGCAATTAATTAAAGACATTAAAGCTGATTCAGATGTCATTTTCAAAGAGTATTCGCTCAATTTTAGTCATAGAACAAAAAATGACCCCGAGCAGGGGCAGAATTTTCTTTTTCAAGATCATCAATATCATGCCATTCTAAATGGAAATAAGTCGTTTATATCAGTAGAGAGAAATACTGATGAACAAATAAATGACATTTGTTTTTTGGATGAAAAACCACAAAATGAAAAACAGAGTATCCAAAAGTTGCTAGGTAACATCCGCTATTTTGTAAAACATTTTATGACGGATGTTTATATTTTGGCCTTTAATTTTTGGCAAAATAAGATGGAGCAGAAACAGCCAGGTGATGATGACTATTCTATGGAATATGCCATCAGGTCGGTGCTAGAACTTTTCCATTTGACTCCGAAATATGCCGACTATTTGACCACGCAGATTCTTGTTGGCGGCAAGCATATTAAGGGAGACATTCAAGGCGATGAAATGGACCTGACATTTTACAATAATGGGTTCCGGTATTATGCTTTTGAAAATTCGCCAAGTAATGATATGCAGTCTAAGTTGATGATGCTCGCTTTTCAGAATACTCCAGAAAAGTTTTTGTTGCGTTTCTGCGAAAAGGCTAAAGTTGTCGGCATTTCTGCTACAGCGACAATACCGACTGTTATCGGTAACTATGATTTAGATTATTTACATTCCAAGATGCAGAAACTCTTCCCGTATCGAAGCAAAGAAGATGATGACCGTCTGCGTAATGCTTTTGAGGAATCTCAAATAGGTTATTCTGACATAAACATAAAAGTTGAATTGATTGGTGAAAAGTTTCGAAAAAACTACAAACAAGAATCTTGGCTCGAAGTGTTTGATGCGAAAGAAAAAGCAGAGCAAGTCTATAATTGGCTTGAAATGGATTTGCCGGATGAGAAAAAGGTTTATTGTAAAGAACGATATCTGCGAATAGCTATGGCGTTTAAGCGTTTTGCAGAAAATAATGACATTCGTTCTTTTCTTTGTATTTTGATGAAACATCCAGGGACAGATCGAGAACTAAGGAAAGATAGATTGCTGAAAATCTTTGATTGGATTATGCCTAATGGTTCCAATCATGTTTGTTTTTTGAATGGAAGTAATTTCGATGAGGGAAAACAAACGATTGCGGCTAGACTTGCTAAGGGAGAAAAATTATTCGTTATCTCTGTTTATGCTACACTTGGCGCTGGTCAGAATTTACAATACAATATTCCGAAAGATTTAATAGGTAAATTGCTTCCCTCGAATAAACGCAAACCAAGCGAACGGAAAGATTTTGATGCGATATACTTAGATAAACCAACGAATCTGCTTGTCAATATGGGATACAATTTAGCTGATGTTGATTTTGTCAAATATCTTTATCAAGTAGAATATCTTCAAGAAAGCGTAGAGCTTTCCGCAAAAGCGGCGACTGGTTGTATCAAGAAAGCATTTAGTGTATATACATCAAAAAAAATGCAGGCGGGAGTCGATCCGATGTATTCGTCAGATAGTTATAAATGCTATTTGACGCGAGCTATAATCCAAGCGGTTGGTAGACTCTGCAGAACAAACCAAAAAAATTCCAACATTTACATCTATGCAGATTCGCAGATTGCAGATGTTCTTGATTACCGAATTGATAAAGGTAGAATGCTGAACAAGGAATTTGTAGCCTTGCTAAACGAATGCCGTAAAATAGCTTATCCTAAGGTTCATGAAACGTCTCTTATTGATAAAGCTGAATTAAAATCGGTTCGAGTCAATAAGGATATTCTAAACCTCTGTATGGAAGGAAGTTGGAACGATTATAAAATCAATAAATGGCGAACACTTAGAAAACTTGCTTTGGAACATCCAACAATGAGTGCGGAGGAAGTCAAAGATTGCTTTGCTGCGTCCAATTATTATGTGGAACTTCCTCAAAAGAATAATTTTCTTTTTTATAAGCAAGATGGCGATTTTAACAAGGTGGAGATTTCTTTTGGCTTCAAGGCAGGCTTTATCAAGGAATGTGCTGAAGAAACAAGAGTTGATCGTATGCTTTCTATAGAAGGTGTACGTGAATATTTTAAAGAAAATAACTTTGCTACTGATTTTGCTTCCAATAATTACATTATGTGCCCTACAATGTGGAATAATATTTATAAGGGCGCTTTAGGAGAAGTGGTGGGAAAGTTTTTATTTAAAAAACTATTTAATGTGGATCTTGTAGATATTGATGATAAGGAAATATTTGAACTTTTTGATTATCGCGTAAAGGATAAGCCTATTTTCGTTGATTTTAAGGATTGGAGCGAAAATACTGATGCTGATCGTGGTAGGATGGTAAAAAAGATTGCTCTAAAAGCGAAAAAATGTGGCTGCAAGTGTGCGATCATTACAAATATTGTGACGGCAGAAACTCATAGATGCAGAAAAGCTTCTCATGATGACTTGAAAATTTTGGCTATTCCAGCGCTATACTCTGGTTCAAATAATTTAGAAATTAACATAGAAGCATATAATATGATTCGAAATGCCTTAGGAGAATTTGATGATTAGAACTAATAAATTAGAATGTTCCTTTAATGAGGCTGCGATTGCCGAAAAATACGATTTCTTCCGTATTGAAACAACGGAAACTTATTTAAAGACAGGGGCGTTAATGCTTGATGCTCCACTTTTAGAAAACAATACATGTGCAGTGCGTTTTGATACTCGTAAAAGCCTTTTAGTAATGATGCACCATGATGAATGCAACAAAGCCAATCTCAAACATGTTATTTCTAAAATTGAAGGCTTTAATTGCATGACTCTCAAATTAGTGGATGTTTCAGATATTAGAAAACATGAATTATTGCAGTTGCTTTTAAATGCATTGTCTTGTTATGATTTGCCGGAACTAAGGTTTAATAACCTTACGGGACATCTGTATTGCTTTCACCCAAAGTGGATTAAGAAAAGTAAAGGCGTGATTTGGCAAGTGCCGTGCTTGGAATTGCGGGTGACTGAAGATTTGATACTTGACCTAAATATTCGAACGTTTACTTCTGGCAAACTCCAAAAGGATATTACTTTTAAGAAGAAAAAGTATCGTGATTATCCCAAATATGCCTTTTCCTCTAGGAATACATTGCGTCGCAAGTTGACTGAGGATAAAGAAGATGAATTTATTCTTCGTCAATTAGATGGTTCAAAGAGTGATGTAGCTTTTCTTGATACTAAAAGTCTAGAAAAGTTTAAGGCGACAAAAATGGGAACTCTTTCTAGCGTAGTAGAATGTTTTAATGACAATTATGAAAACTTCGCACACATTGAATTTGCTCAGGTGAATTCTTCGATATGCATTGATCATGATTTGAGTGCAAAAAAAGAAAATAAAAAGGCTGTTGAACAAGCTTTGAAATCGCCAATTCGCCTTGTTGATCAAATTAGGGATGAACATTCTGAAGGTTTTCTTAAACGAGTTCAGAAAGTGCTGAAAGAAAATTGGGGTGTTGATGCTGCTATGGGACAAAAAGTTTTGAAGAATTCGCTGAACGTGGTTTTAATACATGATGCAGATTACTATGAAGGTATGGACGACCCGCATTCGTTGCATTATGATGCTACAGTTCAACATATAACTCTCGAAAAATATGATGGTGACTCTAAATTTACCGCTGAGGCCATTATCCATGAGTTGCTGGTAAAAGAAGATCTTAGGAGAGGTAAAATAAGCTTATTTGATTGGAAAGACTTAGGCTATGTGGGTGATGTAGCCTTTGGATTGAAATTTGTTGATGATGAGGATGTTTCTCGCTATTTCTTTATGACGGTACATCCTGATGGATCTTTTGAAATAAATGAACAAGTGAATGACTTGTTTAGTCAATCTCGTTATAGTGCTTGTATGGAAATTTTTGATAAGGCGGAATCCGTCAAGGAAAATGTGAAGGGTGTTGTGATGGATTCTGATGGTAACATAAATATCATTAAGGATTCTGGTTGGATTACGATTCCAGAAATTTTCGCTATCAAAAAAGAGTTGGAATCTGGTAATAACAAGTTGCGTAGCAAGGCTAAACGTGAAGAATTGCTATCGTCCTGCTTAGACATTAAGTCCTTTAGAATCAATAGTGTGCTGTGTTATTTTGTGGGAGTGATTGGTGAAGGAATGAAGTACGCTATTCATAATGCTGCCAATATTCGAACGATTGAACCGTATGGCAATGCTCCAGAATTTTTCGAAAGGCTTTTAACATTGATGAATGTATCTTTTGTTAAAAATGAACAATTAACGGTGATTCCATTTCCGTTCAAATACCTTAGAGAATGGGTTAAAATGAATGTAGAGTAAAAAACGAGATACCAATTTTGTGTCAGAGTCAATACATGTATAACTTGCTGCAAGCATGTATTGGTCGAACAAGGATGCTCTATTTGTTATATAATCGTTCAAATCTTCGTCGCCGCAATCAAAGGATTTAACTTTATTTGTGGGCTGTAACCGAATGAAATCAAGATTCGAACAGTCTACACATTGTCGAACCATGGATCTTTACCTCCGTTAGCTGCTTCACGGGCACGCTTTTCGCGCATGCCTCGTTCAAATGCTTTTTGGAAAAATTCGTAATTCCGTAAGCGGCGGGCACGAGCTTCTGGAGTTTCGGGGTGCCTCTCCTGCATACGGGCGATAAACCGGCGAGCATCCTCGCCGAACAATAGCTTGCAAGCGAGTGTCGCAAAATTATGCTTGCATAATTTTATGATCGAGCAAATAGGCGGACGCCAAAGGCGTCAACATGGGAGTTTCTCTGATGGGTCTTGCCATGAGTTTCCTATTTGTTGATTGTTAGAATATAGCCAATCGATATAATAACGCCCGGCTTAAGCCGGATGGCATCCTCAGTGGATCCGTATTGAAATATATAAAAGAGCTAAATGAAAAACAATGGGGCGGATTTCGTAGGCGTCTTCCGTAAATAGCACAGAATTGAGTTTCGAAAAATACAAGATTTGGGCATTATTGGTCATTTTCTTATAAAAAATGGTATAAAGTGGCCCAAATGATGAGTCCATATAATATGTTATAGCCTCTCCCTATATCTTTTCTTGCATTTCTCATATTTCTGCAAAAATTCAAAAGTTTAGCCTTGACTAATTAGCCTTGGCTTACTAGATTTAGCTTTGTCTAATTAAATTAGGCGACGTTAACGTTTAAAGGATCATCGAATATGGAAAACAATCACGTGAAGCTCAGCCAGAGTCTCGAAGACTACTTGGAAATGGTGCACATGCTTCGCTTGGCAAACGGGATTGCCCGTGTCAAGGATATTGCCGCTGCCCTTTCTGTGAAGATGCCTTCTGTGGCTAAGGCGATTCTTGAACTTAAAAAGCTGGGTCTTGTGACTCAGGAACCTTACAGCGGTGTGGAACTCACGGAAGAAGGTCGCAAGGCAGCTGCCGATGTGCTGAACCGCCATATTCTTTTGAAGGGTTTTTTGATCCGTCTGGGCGTTTCCGAAGCGATTGCTGATAAGGACGCCTGCAGCATGGAGCATATTCTTTCTGCTGAAACTCTTTCGACAATTGAAGACTTCATGAAGAGGGGAAATGAAGGCGTCGTTGCGAAAAAGGCGAATGCTTTAAAGGCAAAAAAAGGAAAATAAAATGGGTTGTAATTGCGGTTGTGGAGGTAAAACCTCTACAAAGAAATGGAATCTTGAACCGAAGTTTTCCGACCTCAAGAAAGGCGATAAGGTGGAAATCGTTGGTTATAACGAGGGCGATGCCCGCTACAAGTCCAAATTGCTTTCTATGGGGCTTGTGCGTGGTGTGACGCTTGAAGTTTTGCAGGTGGCTCCTCTCGGTGATCCGATTGAAGTCAGTGTTTTGTCGTACCGTCTGTCGCTTCGCAAGCAAGAAGCGAACGTTCTTAAATTGAAGAGGGTCTAATGGCTCCGAAGCTTTTTACTATTGCAATTGCCGGTAACCCGAACTGCGGTAAAACGGCTCTATTTAATGCTCTTACGGGTGCTCGCCAGAGTGTTGGTAACTGGCCGGGCGTGACTGTCGAAAAGAAGGAAGGCTTTTTTGAACTCGGTAACCAGCACATTCGCGTGGTGGACTTGCCGGGTACTTATGCGCTCTTTGCCAATGCCGAAGACGAACGCGCCGCTGTGGACTATTTGCTCACTCGCGAAGCGGACCTCATTGTCAATATTATTGATGCATCGAATATTGAACGTAATTTGTTCTTGACGTCGCAACTTGTCGATATGCAGATTCCGATGGTGATTGCTGCAAACATGATCGACATTGCGGAAAAGCGCGGCTTGCATTTGGATTTGGATATCCTTGCTGAACGTTTTGGCGTGCCGGTGATTCCGCTTTCGGCTGTGAACGAAAGAAGCATCACGAACTTTATCAGCGAAATGGCTCATGTTGTCGCTGGCAAAAAGATGACTCCTAAGGCTATCCATTACGGCGAGAATGTCGAAAATGCCGTGAAGTATTTGGAACCGAAGGTTGAACCGGTTGCAAAGCTTTTGGATACGGATGCCCGCTGGGTTTCGCTCATGTACTTGGGCAACGAAAAGAGCTATGCAGACAAGTTTGCAGAAGCCAAGGTCCAAATCAACAAGGCCGAAGTGACCAAGATGCTGAACGAAGAAAGCGAATTTGCAATGGCAGATGCGCGTTACAGCTTGGCTCACGAAATTGCAGGTAAGACGATTCTTTCGAACCGTTCTAAGAGAACCTGGTCCGATAAACTCGATTCTGTGCTTTTGAATCGTTGGGCTTCGCTCCCGATTTTCCTCTTGGTGATGTACCTGGTCTTCTGGGTGGCCGTCACAATCGGTTCTGCGTTCATCGATTTCTTTGATGTGCTGTTTGGCGCTATTTTTGTGGATGGCCTTGGCTACTTGCTCACGGATGTGTTCCATGCACCGGGCTTTGTGTCTGCGATCCTCGCCGACGGTATCGGCGCCGGTATCCAGACGGTTTCGACGTTCATCCCGGTTATCTTCTTCATGTTCCTCTGCCTTTCGTTCTTGGAAGACTCGGGTTACATGGCGCGTGCGGCTTTTGTCGCGGACCGCTTCATGAGATTCCTCGGGCTCCCGGGTCGTGCATTCGTGCCGATGATGGTGGGCTTTGGTTGCGGCGTGCCGGGCATTATGGGCTCTCGCGTGCTCGAATCCAAGCGTGAACGTTTTCTCACGATTTTCCTCGTGCCGTTCATGAGCTGTGGCGCTCGCCTTCCGGTGTATGCGTTGTTTGCTGCGGCATTCTTTGGAGCTCAGGCAGGGACTGTAGTGTTTGCGCTTTACCTTGCGGGCGTTCTCTTTGCGATTGTATATGGCTTGATTCTTCGCCGCTCCTTGTTCGTTGGCGAAGCGAGCAACTTTGTGATGGAGCTTCCGCCATACCACTTGCCGAAATTCAAGTCGCTCATGATCCACTCCTGGCTTCGTCTGCGCGACTACATTATCCGTGCCGGTAAGGTGATTACGATTGCTGTTGCCATTCTCGGCTTCCTCAACAGCTTTGGTTTTGTGGATAAACTCTACACTGAAATCAATGGCGAAAAGACCGAAATCGTGAAGAGCGAAGAAGGTTACGCTATGGTGCAGGACGAAAAGGAAGTGCCGCTCCCTGAAGGTGTCGTGATTGACGAATCCAAGATTAAGACGGAAACGGAATTTACGGCTGGCAATGGCGATTCCGAAAACAGCTTGCTCTCTGCAATAGGCAAAGCGATTACTCCGATTTTTGAACCGTTCGGCGTTGAATCCAACAACTGGCCTGCTTCTGTGTCGCTGTTCACGGGCCTCCTCGCTAAGGAAGCTGTGATTGGAACGATGAACTCCTTGTACTCCATGGCGGGGCCGGGTGATGCTTCGGCTGCTGCCGAGACCCCGAAGGCTCCCGAAGTTGTCGCAGCTCCGGAGAAGCCCGTGGAAGTTGTGGCTGCTGATAGCTCTGAAACTCGTCATCCTGAACAAAGTGAAGGATCCAGTGAAGTTTCTGCCGCTGTTGACTCTGCTGCCACCGATAGCGCTAATGCTGTTGCAGACAGTGCAGTAGCCGCTGAAAAGGTCGCTGAGTCTGCCGAAGCGCCCGCTGATGGTTCGGCAAGCTCACCAACCGAAAAGCCCCTTATCGCTGGCGTGGACGAATGCCCGGCCGAAGAAGAGGAAGAAGGCGGTGCTCCAGATATTCTCGGCGCATTCAAGGAAGCCCTTGGCACGATTCCGGAAAACTTGAGTGAAGTCTTCGGCTCTCTCACGGACATTCTCGGAACCTCTGGTGAACTCGAAGCGCAGAATGCCGCAGAGCTCAAGAAAGTCACGCTCGATAAGATACTTGAAGCCAAGGCGATTACTTGCGAAGAATATGCTTCTATCGAGACCTTCAGCGAAGATGAAGGTGCCGACAAGGCTCGCGAGGCTGTGTTTGCAAAGCTCGCTGCTGCAGGCCTCACGCTGAGCGAAGATGAAATTGGCGCTCTCGAAGAAGGTGACTTGAGTGAAACGGCTGACATCTATGCCAACCTCCGTTCTTACTTCCACAACCCGGACAAGGATGGAAATCCGGTAGACGGATTTAATTGGCAGGTGTTTGCATTCTTGATCTTTATCTTGCTCTACGTGCCTTGCCTTGCTGCAATGGGCGTGGTCGTTCGCGAAATTGGTCTTGGTCTTGGTGTGTTGATGGCTGTGGTCCAGACCGTGCTTGCCTGGGCGGTATCGATACTCCTCTACCAGATTCCGGTGGGCGGCGACAAGTTCTGGATTGTGTGCTCGATTGTTGTGCTTGTGGCGACTTTCGTCTTCCTCAAGCTCTTCGGTATGAGCGCAAACAAGAAAGGTCGATTTGAAGATTAAAATCTAACGTCCAGTTTCATTTGAGTCAAGAATCATTAAGGGCCGATTGGCCAAAAGCCGTCGGCCCTTAATTAAACCCTTTAACTTAGACAAAACTAATAAAGATAGGAGAAACTAACAAATGGGCGTTAAAGAAAATGATTCTGAATGGAATGAACTGAAAAATAATTGGCACGCTCTTTGCTTAAAGAAGAACAAAAAGGGCGAAAAGCCAAGGATTTTGTAACACAAAATGTAAAAGCTTAGACGGGGTGTTACAAAAAAATAAAAAACCGTCATTGGAGAGTAAAAAATGAAAACTCGTTTAACATCCAACCTCTTGTTTGGTCTTGCTGCTGCATCTATCCTTGCCGTACCGGCTCTCGCTCAGGAAGCTGAAGCTGCATCTAAGGGCCCGGAAGTCAAGTTCTCTGGCGAAGTTGAATTTGATGCATACACGGGTGATGTAATTAATGACGATAAGCAGAGCCATAGTTACGCTTCTACTTTTGACTTGAATGTTGATGTTAAGCTTAACGAAAAGTGGTCTGCATCTGTACAGCTCGAAGCTGACGGCGAAGCGACGGATCCGACCGCTATTTACAATGGCGCCTTTGTCCAGTACACGCATAGCGATAAGTTTGCTGTAAAGTTCGGTGACTTGACCTTCTCGGAAGGCGCGTTCCTGAACTTCTATGGTTATGATGATCCGGCCGATAATGCCGCCGGTATGGCAGAACACGATATCCGGGGATTTGAAATTGACTATAACGGCCTTGTTTTTGGCCTCGGCTTTGGTCGCGGCGATAACGACAATCAGATTTGTACTGAAGAAGATGGTGAAGAATCGTGCGTAGGCGTTGCTTACGACTTGCACCTCGCTTATGAACTGGGCCTTGGCGAACATGTGTTGCGCCCGTTTGTGGATTACAAGTCTTATCAGGAAGCTAAGCACAATGAATTGCATGCTGGCCTTGATGCAAACCTGAAGTTCGGCGCTTTTGCCTTGCACGCTGTTTATGGCTTGCATGCTGATGCTCTTGGCGAAAAGAATCCGAAGGCAACGCATGCCATTCTCGGTGAACCGTCTTTAGATCTTGGCACGTTCAATATCAAGGGCTCTGTGTTCTATGCCATTATTGACAAGAAGAATCCGACCGTTCATGGTGAAGAAATTCCGGAATACTTCTTCGCTTATGGCGAACCGAGTGTAAAGATTAACGATGCGATTGCTCTTGGCCTTCCGCTTGAATACCACACGAATACGCTGCAGAAGGATGATGATACTTCTACGTTTAACGTAGGTGTTCGCGCATACTTCACTCCTGTCGAAGGCCTTGAAGTGACTGGCTTTGCTATGTTCAATATTCCGGTTGGCGATGACGCCGGTGACGATACGGGTCTCGGATTCGGTCTCGAAACGGTATTCGCTTTCTAACAAACTATTTCTAATTTTTGCCATAGGATGAAAATCCCGCCGCGAAGAAAAATCGTTGGCGGGGTTTTTCTTTATATTAGCTTAATCTAACTTTTGGAGCGTTCCGAGTCTACTTGGAGTAGAATAAAGATTTTCAAATTTCTAAAATAGGTATAAAGAAAATTTGCCATAGAACCTCAGCTAGTGTATAAGATTCGTTACCTCATATATACTGGATAGGTTATCCCGCCTGCGGCGAAAATTCGTAGGTGGGATTTTTTGATTTTATTTGTTGATTGTAAGGATGCGCATGACTGAAAATCTCGATTCTCGCTTGGTTCGCCATTGTGCACCGACGCTTGCCGGGCTTAAAACTGCTAATCTTTTTTGCCTTGATATTGCTGATGGTGTTTTGCTTTGTAATATTTTGGCGCGTTGGAATCGAGTGCTGAATCCTAAGGGCGTTTCGGCTCGTGTTGTTGCTGAACGTTGTGGACGTTACTTTATTTACGTTTACCGGAATAGCGCTTTACAGAATTTGGGAAATTGTTGCGAAGTCAGGGAATTTTTGAAGGGATTTGGCTACAAAGGATTCGATGCGGAATCTTTGTTGAATTTTTTCCAGAAGCGCATGACACATTCTGTTTGCTTCCCTCATGAAGTGGGCGTGTTTTTAGGGTACCCGTTACAGGATGTGAAGGATTTTATTGCATATGGTGGAAAAAATTACAAGTTGATCGGGTGCTGGAAAGTTTATAACGATGTCCCTAATTCGATACATATTTTTGATGTTTACAAAAAATGTCACAAAATTTTCAATGAGCGCTTTGAACAGGGCGATTCTTTGGAAGAATTGACAGTTGCAAGCTGAATTAACCGATAACAAAAAGGAAAAAAATGAATAAAATTGCTGTTATTTTCTGGACAGGAACGGGTAACACTGAAGTTATGGCGAATGAAGTTGTCGCGGGTGCAAGTGCTGCTGGCGCCGAAGTGACGCTTTTCAATACGTCTGATTTTACAGTAGATAAGGCTCAGGAATTTGACAAGTTTGCTTTGGGTTGCCCAGCGATGGGAGCCGAGGAACTTGAAGATAGTGAATTCCAGCCGCTTTATGACCAGTTGAAAACGCAGATTGCGGGAAAAAAGGTGGTGCTTTTCGGTTCGTACGGCTGGGGTGGCGGCGAATGGATGAATCCGTGGAAAGAAGATGCTGTCGCAGCGGGACTTGTGCTTGCTGACGATCCGCTCGCGATCGAAGGCGCTCCGGATGACACAGGCAAGGAAAAGTGCCGTGAACTCGGCAAAGTTCTTGCACTTTCGTAATTGAAAGCCGTCGCTAAGAAATGTTAGTGAGTCTAACAAAATTAGAGAGTCTAACATTGTTAGAAATTCACTAACAATGTTAGCCCTTATCGCGTGAAACTCAACTGCGACGCGGGGTTGCAAGAGTTATGTATTTAATTTGTTTGTAATTTGCAGTGGGAGGGGAGAGTATCTAATTTTTAAAAGCGGGCAAGTGCTCCGCTGATTTTTCTTTAATAAGGAGAATGATATGTCTGTGTTCAAGAATGAAAAATTCTGGCTTGTAATTGCTGGCGCTGTGGGTTCCGCTGTCGCTAAGAAAGTGCTCAAGGCAAAGAAAACCCGCGAACTTGCCGTTCAGGGACTTGCTCATGGCATGAAGTTCACGGCTGACGCCAAGGCTGCATTCCAGGATATGAAGGACGAAGCCAACGATATCTGCAACGACGCCAAGGCCGAAGCGGGGATTAAGTAGGCTTTGAGCGATGGGGTCGGAGCTAAAGCTCCTCTCAGCACGCTTCGCTTTGAGGTCGCTACGCTTGGGCTATTCCATTACATTAAGCTCATAGCCCAAAGTGAGCCGA
>JAEEGJ010017512.1_pt1 | contig 16184 bp, 12 predicted proteins | sample 8958761 | NCBI WGS metagenome assembly JAEEGJ01 (sample SAMN16246546, study PRJNA631951) | gut metagenome | biome: gut microbiome; feature: rumen; material: RS-attached | host: Bos | place: Iran: Karaj | collected 2018-10
AGCAGGGTAAGAAAGATGAGCGAGATTAGCATGTCTGTTTTAAAGTTTAACTTCTCGAAGTTTTTTGTTATAAGGATGAGAATTACTAAGGAGGCTATAGGAAGATCAGCAACGTCAAATAAGCCATAAACAGTAGGGAGATATAGTTCGGTAGCGCAGATTAGTATAAATAGTGACAAGAGATGCTTGTGTTTGAAGGATAGATGAATCTTTTCTAAAAGTAAACAAGCAGCATCGGATAATAGAATGTATCCTGGAATCTGATACATAACAAACAGTAACACTCTATAAGCTGTATAAGAATTAAGATGTAAAATGGACATCGGAATACTGTGTATGGCAGGCGCTAAGTCGCTATAATCCGTATTATCAATTGAATTGTAAACAGTAAGAATTGAATGCAATGGACGTGTAAACAAAAGATCGTTGAATCGTAGACTTTTTATCCAATAGAATCCTCTATCCCAATAAGGAATAGCCGTGTCAAGGGTACATAAATAACTCCAGTAAAGAGTAATAGATATTAACAATGCTATGCATAAGGATAACTCAGTTTTATATGAACTTTTGATGCGTTTAAATGTACCACAAGTATATCCGCCTATGATCAATAAACCATAATATCCACTAAAGAATGACAAACCAATTAAATAGCCTAATAATGTATTCATATTATATGTTAGCCTCTTTTTATTGAATAGAACTAGTGACTATAAAAAAGTATATGTTCAATTTTCAAACAAAACAACGCCACCGCAACTCTGATGTAGAACGGCAGACTGCCTCTCTTGGCTCTGCTCCAACACTGACGGTAGTCGGGAGCATTATCCTTTATGAACTTAACGAAGTAGTCGTTAAGTTCTTTTTTCGTTTGCTTATCTGCTCCCTTTGCAAGATTGAATGAAAACTGGGCGAATGTCTTGAGGATTCCATATACCATGAAGTCTCTGCCGTTGTGGTCAGAAGAAGTCTTGAGTGCTTCAGCTACTTCTTCGAAGGCGAGCTTTGGGAAGGAGAAGTTCTTCAGTCCCTGGAACTTGGTCATGGCTGAGCCTTCGTGCTGGATGTAGTGGTAGCCCGAAGCCTTAACTATGGTAGTGTTCTTTGCCAAGTAATTAGCGCAGAGTGCTATGGGAAGGTCTTCGGCGCGCACGTTCTTTTCGAGAGTGAAGGCGAAGTGGTGCTCATCCCAGAATGCACGGCGATACAGTCTGCCCCAGGTGGCCATGATGCGGTATGCCCACATCTCGTCTGTGACTGCAGTGTAGCTTGTAGGGATGGTCTCTGTGTATTTACCTGTCTCGTACTCTTCTGTCTTGTAGCCGCTGATGACGAGGTCGGAGTCATTCTTTTGTGCGGCCGTGACCATATTCTCGATGTAGTCGGGGTCAACGTAGTCGTCGCCGTCGACGAAGAGGAGATAGTCGCCGGTTGCTTGGGCGATGCCGTTGTTACGGGCGATGCAGACGCCTTGGTTTTCCTGAGTTATAAGGTTGATCCTTGTGTCTTGGGCTGTCAGCTTGGAAAGAATGCTTGCGCTGTCGTCTGTGCTTCCGTCGTTGATCACGATTATCTCAATGTTATTGTATGTCTGGTTTATAAGCGAAGTGATGCAGCGCTCTACGTAGGGAGCACTATTATATACAGGGACTATGATGGAGACTGATGGTGTGTTGGTTGTGTTTATCATATGGTGTCCTGTGGGTTAGTCATAATGATTATAAACTAGATAATATGTATAATGAAAATATGATTGTATTTATGCTCCTTCATTTTGGCGATCATGCCGTTACACAAGAGTGCATCGAGTCTATTAAGAGGCTCGGGTTCTCGTGTGAGCATGCTGTGCTGATCGTGGATAATGATCCGGAGCCCAAGCCTTGGGATGAGCCTTATGTGGTGAAGACGGGGAATGTAGGATTCTCTGAAGCGAATAATATAGGGTATAAGTATGCCAAGGATGTTCTCGGTGCCACGATGGTGATAGCGGGGAATAATGACCTGGTGTTTGATGACAGGTTCTCTGAGAGTGTGCTGCTGTCATATGAGAATTCCCAATATGCTGTTGTAGGACCGGACGTGGAGAAGGTCGGAACAGGGGAGCATCAGAGCCCGATCGCACTAAGGTTAAGAAGTGCCAAGGAAGTGAAGAAGACGATTCGTCTTAATAAGATGGTGCTCGGGGTCTACCCGTTGGCATATCCTTTCATGAAGAGATATCTTGCCGGAAGTACGCAGGTCGGTGCTCCTGTAACAGGGCTTACCGAGGATGCGGTTCCGTGCGGTGCGTGTGTTATATTTACCCGTAGGTTTATCGAGACGGAGGATAAGCTCTTCTGCCCGGTGACGAAGTTTTACTATGAGGAGTTTATCCTTGCCAAGAGGTGCCAGGATAAGGGGTATAAGCTTGTGTTTGATCCCGCATTGCATGTTTATCATGTGGATCAGGCGGCAAGTGTCGCGGCTTCCAGTGGCGAGTATGATCGAATCCGCCTTAAGATGCAGCGGATAGTTGATGCTGCGGGTGTTTATCTTGAGATGCTGAAAGAATAACGTTGCTTATGGTGGTAGCCGCGAGTGTCTGCGCCTTCCAGTGGCTAAACGCGCATGCTGCCGCAACCCAGCTTAGTGACAAAAAACACAGAACGAGCCTAAGCTGTCAATGCCCGTAGCATCCGTAGGATGTGCGAAGCAGGCTTTACAGCTTGTAGGCTCGTTCTGTTATATCAATGCTGCGGGGGTGCGGGTGATGCCTGATGTGTAGTGACGAATCCCCGCCCACACCGTCCCTCAAACCTATTCGTTGTACAGTGCAACTAAAGAACAGTTGTATGCAAATGGAGCGATATTATGAAACCGAATAACATTCTTGAGTATAAGGGATACCATTCAAAGATTGAGTTTGATACTGATAGTATGGTGCTTCATGGTAAGATCGAGAATATAGAAGATCTTGTTACTTTTGAATGCAAAGATCCGATGCTTGTTATAGAAGAGTTTCATTCGGCTGTAGACGATTATCTGGTGTTCTGTAAAGAAGTAGGGAAGAAACCTGCTAAAGAATATAAGGGAACATTCAATGTGAGAATTGATCCTGAGCTTCATAAGGATCTAGCTACTTTGGCTGTGACAGAATCAACTTCTTTGAATAGCTGCGTAGAAGATGCGATTAGAATGTATCTTCAGCTTAAACATGGACAGCATTGATTGAATAATCCCCGCCCACGCCGCCCCGGGGTTGGCTGGTTTTCTGATAATAAGAAAGCCGGGCTGCGCCCGGCTGTTGGTTAGTTCTTATATACCAGTTTCTCGTTCTTTTTTAACTTGAACAGGATTACCAGTGCTTCTTTTACTGACTTGAACTTCAGTGAGGATTTGCCCGCCGTGTAGTGGATGGGGACTTCTATCGTTCGGTAGTTTCGGCAGTAGAATCTCATCTCTGTCTGGTACATGTGGCCAGTCGACAGGAACTTGTCGAAGTCGAACTTCTCGAGGACCACGCTTTTGAATGCTTCGAAGCCGCTCGTCATGTCCTTGAGTTTCGTACCGAGGACGAGGTTCGACAGGAATGTTCCGCCGCCGCTTAAGATCCTTCTGTAAAGAGGATCGTTCTCCAAGCCGCCGCCTTTTATAAATCTTGAACCCCAGACGCAGTCGTAACCTTCTTCGAGCTTCTCGATGAACTGCGGGATCTCAGAAGGCTTGTGGCTTCCGCCGCCGTCCATCTCGATGACCTGCTCAGCGCCGTCTTTCAAGGCCTGCCTGTAGCCTTCCATGTAGCAGCTGATTACGCCTCTGGATTCCTTATAGAATATGCACTTCACTTTCCCCGTGTGCTCGTACGATCTGATGATCTCCTCAGTCCTGTCCTTGGAGTATGAATCGATGACAGGGTAGAGGTAGAGGTTGTCGTAGGGTAGAGCCAGGATCTCATCGATGATGGATCCCATCGTATCCTGCTCGTTCGCGACCGGCATTACGATAATTGTCTTCTTCATGTTAACCGCCTAACTGATCTGCAAGCTTCAGCGCCAATTCGACTACAAGGTCTGAGTTGTAGTGTTCGTGCTCGCCCCATCTTCCGAGAGGGAGGACGTTATTAGACCTCGTGAACGCGATGAGTTCGCTCATTATCTGAGGCTTGTCGATCGTATTTAAAGGATATGCATATTCATTAAGATAGGAGAACTCGTCTTGGCCTTCCTTGTAACGCTCCTTGCGGGTCTCCTTCCAGTAACCGCGGGAGCTGTTGCAGAAGTTATGCCTTACAAGAATGCGGTGGTAGTCCTTGTCGGGGTCGGGCTCGTAGATCCAGTGCGCCTCTGTCTCGAGGTTCTCGCTGCAGTACGAGATAACAACGCCCGTGTGCTTGAGGTGAGTTATCTTTTCGAGCAGGGGAGCGGGCATGCCGTTTATCTTCTCGAAGCAGTTCCACGGTATCGTGGTAACCACCACATCCGCTTCGTAGGAAGTGCCGTCAGCTAGAGTTACCTTCTTCGCGTCGAGGTCGAGCTCCGTAACGCAGGCGTTGCACTTAAGCTTATCGCCCAAGTTGTCCGCCATCCTCTTCCACAGCTCGCCGTAGCCGTATTTCTTGGGGTAGTAGAAGGAAGCGTGCCCCGGCTGCTTGGCATGCGCCTTATGCTCGAGACACGACCTAAGAACATCCTCGAAACTTACATCCGGCAGCTTATTAAGCCAGTATGTACCAAGCTCGTTAAGGTTGTCGCCGAACATCTTCTGGTTGTACGGAATCATGTAGGAGTCGGAGATCCTGTCGCCCAACTTCCATCTGATCCAGTCGACGAAGGCTTCAGGCTTCGGGGTGCCCGTGACGCAGCCCGCGGTCGAGATAGACATCAGGTACTGAAGCTGCGTCTCGAGATCCATCTGCCAGATGTTCGCCTCCAGAGGGTGGCTTACCATCTGTCCGTCAACGTGTATCCTGCTGTCGCGCGTGTAAAGATCCCACTCGTCCTCGGGCATAAATGCGAAAAGAAACTCGTTTACCTTCGGGCGCCTTACGTCGAGAAAATGTCCGCCGCCGATGTCGAGCGGTGAGCCGTCTACGTCCTGCGATCTGCAAAGGCCGCCGGCTTCGGATTCTTTCTCGAGAACGAGAAGGTCAGTGATGCCCTTGTCCTGAAGAGCATTGGCAAGTGTCAGTCCGGCAGGACCGGCTCCGAGGATAAGGATCTTAGTCATGTGGCCTCCGTTCGTGGTGTGGGTGTCGTAACATTGATTATATAACATGTGCTAAAATATTAATACTAATGAACCAACTAAGGAGTTCGATATGCAAGCTATCATCCTGGCGGCCGGAATGGGCAAGAGGCTTAAGGAACTGACTTCCGACAATACAAAGTGCATGGTCAAGGTCAACGGCGTTACTCTGATCGAGCGTATGCTCCGTCAGATTGAGAGACAGAACGTCTCGCGTATCGTTGTGGTAACAGGTTATCAAGGTCAGAAGTTAAGAGACTACATCGAGACTCTCGGTATCAAGACGCCTTTCGTATTCATCGATAATCCTATCTACGATAAGACTAATAACATCTACTCACTCGCGCTCGCTTCCGATAAGCTGTGCGAGGAGGACACGCTCCTGTTCGAGTCGGATCTGATCTTCGAGGATTCGATCCTCGACGCTCTTGTGAAAGATCCGCGTCCCACGCTCGCTCTCGTAGACAAGTACGAGGCGTGGATGGACGGAACGTGTGTAAAGCTTACGGCTGACGACTGTATAGATGCTTTTATTCCGGGTAAGAAGATTATTTTTGATCAGACTAACGAATACTACAAGACGGTAAACATCTATAAGTTCTCGAAGGACTTCTCTATCAATTACTATGTGCCTTTCTTAAAGGCTTACGAGCAGGCGCTCGGCGAGAACGAGTACTATGAGCAGGTTCTTCGCGTTATCACGATGCTTGATGAGCCTGTGATAAAGGCGAAGAGGCTTACGGGACAGAAGTGGTATGAGATCGATGATATCCAGGATCTTGATATCGCGGAGTCTATCTTCACGCCCGATCCCGATGAGCGTGTAGCTTTGATGCAGAGCCGTTACGGCGGTTACTGGAGATATCCGAAGCTTCTCGATTTCTGCTATCTTGTAAATCCCTATTTTCCTCCGGAGAGAATGAAGGCGGAGATGCGGGCGAACTTCGATGTGCTGCTTACAGAGTATCCGTCGGGCATGCGTGTCAATTCCCTGCTCGCGGCAAAGCAGTTTAACGTGCACCAGGAGTCGATTGTTGTAGGTAACGGTGCGGCGGAGCTCATCAAGTCGCTGATGAGTCAGTTTACAGGTAAGACGGGCTTTGTGCGTCCTACTTTCGAGGAGTATCCGAATCGTTATTCTGATGAGGATGCGGTTGTGTTTGTTCCTGAGAATCGCGATTATTCTTATTCGGCTGACGATGTGATGGGATTCTTCGACGATAAGGTGATCGATAACCTGATCATCATAAATCCTGATAACCCGAGCGGTAACTATATTCCCAAGGCTGACCTGCTTCGTATGATCGACTGGGCCGGCGGCAAGGGTATTCGCCTTGTTATTGATGAGTCATTTGTTGACTTCGCGGAGGAGGAAGACTCGACTTTGTTGTATAACGAGATCTTGGAGCCGAACCCGCATCTGTTTGTCATGAAGTCCATCTCCAAGTCTTACGGTGTGCCCGGTCTGCGTCTGGGTGTGCTCGCATCCGGTGATGTGGGTGTGATCTCTGCGATGAAGAAGGATGTCGCTATCTGGAATATCAATTCCTTCGGCGAATTCTATATGCAGATTGAAGAGAAGTATAAGAAAGATTATGCAGCGGCGCTGGTTAAGATCCGTGCTGAGCGTACTAGGTTTGCTGGAGCTCTTGCTCAGATTCCCGGTATCCGCGTCATTCCTTCGCAGGCGAACTTCATCATGGTCGAGCTCGATGATGCGATCTCACCTAAGGAGCTGCTCAAGACCTTGCTTATCAAGTATGAGATCCTGATCAAGGAGCTCACGACCAAGACTAACGGACGTAATTATCTGCGTCTCGCAGTCCGCAATACAGAAGATAACGACCGCCTGATCGAGGCGTTGAAAGCTGAGCTTGGCTGATGAACCACGCTGATCCTCAGACAATCAAGAATATCAATGACGCAGCGATGCGTGAATTCATAGCGCACGGATTCAAGAATGCCTCGCTCCGCTCGATCGCTCGCGAGGCGGGCGTTACGACCGGCGCATTCTACGGTTACTATAAGAGCAAGGCGGAAGTCTTTGACGGCATAGTCGGCGAGCACGCGGATTATATTCGTTCACTGTTTGCAGTGCGTGAAGATGATACATATGCGGATTTTGGCAAGTCCAGATTCGCGAAGTTGATAGTGTATACTTTTGACCATATCGACGGGGTTCGCCTGTTGGTAAACGGCAGTGAAGGTACAGTCTATTCCGGGTTCTTCCATGAACTGACGGAGACGATGGCTGACGGGCTCGAGTCTTACAGCGGGGGGCTGGAGGATGAGTTCGTTCATTCATTGATCAGCGGACTGTTCGAATCCTATCGTGAACTGGTCATTCATGATGCCGGGCGTTGCAAAGCTGGCAATGCCATGTTTAAATTATGGGAATTCTATGAAGCCGGCTGGCATCAGGTATTAAGTTAAAGAACAATAATATCAGGGGGAAATATAATGGAACACGTAGTATATATGCCGAAGGGCGTATGTTCACAGCAGATTGATTTTGATCTCGATGATGAAGGAAAGATTCACAACCTCGCATTCGTCGGCGGTTGTGACGGCAATCTCAAGGCGATCGCCCGCTTGGTTGAGGGCAAGGATGCAGAGGAAGTCGCAGAGATTTTAAGAGGCAACATGTGCGGCTACAAGATCACCTCATGCGCCGACCAATTAGCCCTCGCGATCATGGATCACATCTGAACTTCTTAAAAAGTGGAACAAACCCCAAAATCCCGCAAACGCCGATGCCTACTACATCGGCGTTTCTAATTGTCCCATTAATCACCCTGAAAAATGGAACATTTCCCATCTTGTCTCTCCGCTTACTCCCGTAGTAGAGTTGTAGTATGGGATATGGTTTAGTAAGTAGAGAATTTTATATTGCAAGATATATCTATATCACCAATGAATTAATGAGACTCCCAAAGGCGACCTTCATTCACCAGGGTGATGATGAAGTTGTGTCGATTATTGGTATTGATGCTAAGACAGGAAAGGCGATTAGGCGAAGACTGACCAAACATAATAAGGATTGGGATTACTATAGTCTGATAGCCAGAAGACGTTTGGAACTTAAGGCGAGTCTCAAAAAGGTGATGCTCGAATGGCAAAAGGATTATGATGGGTCACTAGAGCAGTATTCTTCCGAATATGTACTAAGGCCTGACACACAGAACCCTTTCAATACGCAATTCTTCAACAGACTTAAACCCGATAATAATTCGTTATCCAAAGACCGTAAAGTAATGCTTAACGGAACATATATGAGGTCATACTTCGAGACTGATGTCGCACAATTACTGGACGATTTGGGCATCGAGTATAAGTATGAAACCAGTTTTAGGATTGGTACAGAAGTAGTAAGTCCTGATATGTCTTTGCATTTCCCGGAATTCAATCGATGCGGCTTCCTTGAAGCCTTGGGCGGTCTTGGAAATATAGGTTATGTTAACAAGAATTCCAGAAAGATAGCCAACTATATAAATGCGGGCTTATACATCAACCGCGACGTTGCTTTTATATCGAGTAATGGAGATTATCGCCCTGATCACATAACGATGAGACGAATAATAGGGGTAATGACTGATTCGTTGGCCAAGCAGTATCTGTTTAAGAAGACATCTTCTTACTGATTGCCTATAAAACTGTCCGGTACATGATTATTAGGCAGTGAAAATGGCAATATGAGCCGATATTGCCCAAAAGACTGCCTAACTGCTCAGGGCTAGGCAGTGTTCCAGGCAGTGACTCAGTTATCCGACTCCTCGGCTTTGATGTAGAGGGGGCGGTTCTTGACTTCGATGAATGTTCGGCCGATGTATTCGCCTAAGATTCCCAGTGACATGAGTGTCAGACCGCCGATGAACAGGATAAAGCAGAGCAATGACGGATAACCCGGAACATCATTATAGATTCGAAGGATGATCGCTCTGATGAAGTAGTAAACGAGATAGAAGAATCCCAATCCGGCGAATGCGAAGCCCAGATATGTGGCGAATCTAAGAGGCGCAGTTGTGAATGCTACGATACCGTCGATCGCATACTTGAACAGCTTGAAGAAGCTCCACTTTGTCTCACCGGCTACTCGCTCAGTGTTGACGAATTCGACCCACTTAGTTCTGAAGCCGACCCATGCGAAGATACCCTTAGAGAATCTCTGTCTCTCGTTAAGAGCGAGGATCGCATCGACTACCTGACGCTTCATCAAACGGAAATCGCGAGCTCCGTCAGCTATCTCAACATCAACCATCTTGTTGATCAGCCTATAGAATAAACGGGCGAAGAACGATCGGATCTTCGGTTCGCCCTCGCGGCTTACACGCCTCGAGGCCACGATATCCGCCTCATCATTCTCGATTGACTTGATCATCGATGGTATGAGTGACGGCGGATCCTGCATATCAGCATCCATGATGGCAACCAAGTCACCCTGAGCTTTCTCAAGGCCTGCATACATCGCGGCTTCCTTACCAAAGTTTCTGGAGAAGATAATATACTTAACGTCCGGATCGTCCTTGGCAAATCCCTTGATTACAGAAGATGTCTTATCACGGCTTCCGTCATTAACAAAGATGAACTCGAACTTGTGATCAGTCACTTCCTTACGAACATCGCACAGGGCGTTATAAAGGAAGGGAAGAGCTTCTTCTTCGTTATAGCAGGGAACGATCAGACTTACGAGCATATTGGCCTCCAATTAAGTGACGTAAACAGAATGCAAAACACGCCACTCGGTCTATGTATTATAATAACACACATGAAGACTACTGATACACTTACGACGGGTCCCAAGCTTAAGGACGCCGAGGTCACTATCACAAGAAGCACATTCTTCACGATGGCTCTTGTCTATCTGACCTTGCCTGTCGTCATTTTCTTCCTGGGTTACCTGAAGATCTGGTGGGGGCTTTTGTTTAGTGCGCTCACCATCGCAGCAGTAGTCGCAGCTATCAAAAGAATCAAGAAGGACGGTCCCACCGACCAGGCAGACAAGATCACCATCAAACCATCCTTCTTCCTCGTAGTCATCCCGCTGATCATAGTATTCCTGTTCCTTGGAGGTGTCTCCGAATACAGCTGGTGCCTGATCGACCACCGCGTCAGATACGCGATCTTAAACGACCTCATATCCTACAAATGGCCGGTCATCTACGACTTCCAGACTCAGCAGAATCCGATAGTCGCACAGTACCTGGGAGAAGGTAAAGTAGCATTCGCTTACTACTTCGTCTTCTGGATGGTCCCGGCGGTCGTCGGCAAGATCACCAACTTGGCAGTCGCGAGAGTCGTACTCTTCATCTGGTCCGGCTTGGGACTTTTCCTCGTCGCACTCGGAGCAAGCTTCCTCTACAAGAGAGCCAGCAAAACACTCTTCATCGCGATCATGTTCTTCTCAGGCTTCGACGTGATCCCCGGATACATCAATGATTTTCTTGGTATCGAAGGCACATGGGAAGGCTGGAACATCCACCTTCATATCCACGGCAATTTCTACCAGATCATGAATGTCTTTAACCAGAGCATCCCGGGCTGGCTCATCACGATCCTTTTGCTGATGTGCGTCAACGGAAGCTGCGTGGGACTTCTCGGAGCTCTCATGTTCTGCTATTCGCCTTGGGCTGCGATTGGCTTCGCACCGTTATGCGTCTGCAAGCTGTTCATGGGCAAGCGCGCTGCCGGCGATAAGATGGGCAAACTACTCATCAAAGACTTAATCACCCCAGGCAACCTCATCGCGCCCATCGTCTTCCTGATCACCTTCGCGACTATGTTCACCGCGAACTCTCAAGCGACCTCGGGCAACGGCCTGATCTGGAAGTTCTACGACACACCACTGGAATTAATCATCGACTATATCAAATACGCAGTCTTCGAGTTCGGCCTTTGGGCGCTTCTTCTCTACACGAGACACAAGAAGAACCCGCTCTTCTGGACCGCGATCGCCACGCTGCTCATCATGCCCATCTACAAGATCACCATCGCGAACGACCTGATCATGCGAGGCACCATGGCGCCGATGTTCCTGATAGGTCTCTACGCAAGCTTCTTCATCGCTGACAACTTCTACCGCTGCCTGCATGAGAAGGGCTTTAATATCAAGACAAGAGCTGCGGTGCTCACGATCATCGTGGCATCATATGTCCCGGTCAACTGCCTCATTACGAGCGCCGTCATGACCTACGAGATCAAGGTCAAGAAACAGCACCTCGAGGACGACTGTACACTCGACATCGGCTCATTCGGCAACATCAATCACGAAGACCAGCTCGAGATGGTGCAGACACAGTTCTACGTCTACAATTACGAAGACACAATATTCTTCAAATACTTAGCCAAGTGAAGGGATTGAATTATGAAAGAAGAGCAGACGCTTAAACGTTCCTCGCTGAGCCTTAACTCCGGCTCACTTAAAAAGACACTCAAGCGACCGGCTTGTGCATTCCTTATCACGGCTATCTGCTTCTTCATCATGCTTCTGTTCGCCAGTAAGTACCCGTTCGGCAAGTACACGATCCTCGTCTCCGACCTCGAGGCGCAGTACAGCCCGTACCTGTTTATGCTCCGCCAGAAGCTTTTTAACCTGAACTTCGGCCGTTTCTTCTCGAACTTCGGCTATTCATTCTTACTCGGCGCAGGCAAGGGCATGGCCGGCACATTCGGCTACTATCTCGCAAGCCCTCTGAACCTTCTCGTCATCTTCTTCGACCCGTCCAAGGCAAACGAATTCGTCATGGTTCTGATGGGACTTAGGATCAGTCTCGCCGCTGCATTCATGTGCGCATTCATCGAAGAGCGCGCCACAGTCAAGAACACCAACTGGCCCATCCTCTGGAGCGTCATGTATGCGTTCACTTCATACACCATGCTGTTCCTGTTCCAGATCATGTGGCTCGACGGTTACATGCTTCTGCCGCTCCTGCTCCTTCTCGTCGAGTGCTACGTCAAAGCCGGCAGCAAAGGCAAACTCACGGCCGTCACCGTCGTCCTCTTCCTTTTGTTCCTGTCAAACTACTACATCGCTTATATGGCGGGCATCTATTCCTTCTTCTACCTTCTCGGCAGAATGTACCTGCTCGGTAAGTTTACTAAGCGCGCGAAGCCCCTCACCATCATCGGCAGATTCGTTGCACGCGCAGTCTTCGCAGGACTTACACTGTGCATCATCCTCCTGCCGGTAGGTATCGATACATTAAAGAACGGCGACCCGACGCACTCCAAGCTTGAGGAGACTTACGTCGGTTTCACATTCACAAAGTTCATCGACAGAATCTTCTTGGGTTACCCGGGCGAATTCTCCGATGTTCTGATGTGCAACATGCCGCTGATCTTCGTGTGCCTGCTCGTAACTGTACTGTGTGCAGTATTCTTCGTAAGCAAGGTCTTCGCGGGCAAGGAGAAGAAATTCTACGCTGTCTGCTTCATCCTGATCTACGCTGTCCTGTGCATCAACTTCCTTGATGTCGCATGGCAGGTCTTCGACAGCCCGAACTGGTTCTGGCACAGAGAGTCATTCGTATTCATTACTCTCTTCCTGACCGTCTCATATAAGGCGTTCGAGAAGATAAGAGAAGTCAGCAATCATGAGATTTTAAAAGCCGCAGGCGTATTAGCAATTCTATTATTAGCTGCCCAGAGCTTCGGTGAGATGAAAGGTCACGGTGAACTGTTCATCGCGAACGCGATCATCATCGCAGTCATCACACTTCTTCTTATCGGCATGAAGAAGACCGACTGGTCCGGCCAGCTCAAGGATATGGGCAAGATGATTCCCGCGATCCTTGCGGTCATCACGATCTACGAATCCGCATTCCTCGCACCGATGCTGTCTTCCGGTACATCGACTCTCTCTGTCTTCACGACTGAAGGCGATGCCTTCGTCAGCGCGATGCTCTCATTCGAGGACTGCGCGAACGCATCGAACATGCTCGGTAACGGATTCAGAAGTGAATATGAGAACATAAAGACCGTCGACGATATCCCGATCGGCGGAGCTTCCCAATACGCAGGTTACAGAGGCATTTCGATCTTTAATTCGAATTCCAACAAGGCATTCGACCGCTTCTTAAAGCAGTTCGGATACTCAGTTAACTATAACTACTTCGCAGCAGGTCACGCTTATTCCGCACCCGCGACAGATGCATTCTTCTCGATCGGCTCGCTCTACATGACCAACGATGAATACACAGACGCTGACCTCATCGCATCCGACGATAATCTGTCATTCTACAGGCGTAATACTGTCCTTCCGCTCGCATTCACAGCTAATGCATCCGCAAGAGACTTCGACTTCTACGCACTCGAGAATGACGTAAACGATAAGAACTACTTCGAATTCCAGAACGACTGGTATGCTTCGCTCTTCGACAGCTTCACTGAAGATTTCTTCATCACAGTCGACGAGTCGAGCGTCACAGAAGAGATTCTCAACGGAACGACTCTCAACATCGGCGATTACAGAGCTGACGACCAGTTCGCTGAAGAGGACATCCAGACAAGTGAAGAGGAATCAGAGACAGCATTCGATCCCGATGAATTGGGCCTCGAAGTAGCTTCCAACTACTACGACACACAGCTCGACGTCTATAGGATCAACGAGAGTCTGCCGATAATCCTTAATTACGAAGTCACAGTCGACAGACCTGACGAGCTTTACGTCAACATAAGTGTTCCGAGAACCAACTCAGGCTGCGAAGTCTACCTGAACGGCATGCTCATTGACACTTATTCCGACGGAACCTTCTATTCGAGCATCTTAAGACTCGGCGCATTCGAGGAAGGGGAGACTGTTCAGGTGTCTATCCTTGCAGATCAGGACTCCTTCACATACCTTGCCGTCAACTTCGCATACTTCGATAATGAGGTCTTCGAGCAGCAGTTTGCCGAGCTCGATACAAGCAAGACATCAATGACAGAGGCTGAGGACGGCTATATCAGCTTCACGGCAAACGTCAACCAGGGTGACATGATCCTTACATCCATCCCTTATGAGGACGGCTGGGAAGCCTTTGTAGACGGACAAAGAACAGAGATTACGCCTTATCAGAACGCTCTGATCAGCCTTGACGTCGCTCCGGGCGCCCACGACATCCAGCTTCAATACACGCCCCCGGGACTTAAGGCAGGCGCGGTGCTCTCAGCAGTAGGAATTGTAGGCCTTATCGCCCTCGCGCTTATCGACCGTAAAAATAAAAGATAATTTAACGCATTTTACGATATAATCATCCCTAGCAAATATCCTTTGGGGAGGAAAATATCAAATGAGCGCAGCTGATATTTATAAGATCTGGAGCACAGATCCCTTTTTTGACGAGACAACACGTAATGAACTGCTCGCTATCGCTAACGACAAAACAGAGATTGAAGACAGATTCTACAAGGATCTCGAGTTCGGTACAGGCGGCCTGAGAGGCATCATCGGTGCAGGTACAAACAGAATCAATGCTTACACTGTAGCAAAGGCTTCTGCAGGTCTTGCAGATTACATCGTAGCTAACGGCGAAGAGGCTAAGAAGAGAGGCGTAGTTATCTGCCACGACTCAAGACACTTCTCACCTGAGTTCTCCAAGGTAGCAGCTCAGGTATTCGCACACTACGGAATCAAGGTTTATCTCACAGATGAGCTTCGTCCGGTTCCTATGTGCTCATTCTCAGTAAGATATTTCAACGCTTTTGCAGGCGTTATGGTAACAGCATCCCACAACCCTCCGAAGTACAACGGTTACAAGGTTTACGGCGAGGACGGCGGCCAGGTTACAGAGGTTGCTGCAGCAGCTATCCTTGCTAACATGGCTAAGTTTGCTGATGTAAGAACAGTAACAATGGCTGACTTCGAGGAGTCCATCGCATCAGGCCTTATCCAGAGATTCGGACCTGAGGTAGACATCGCTTATACAGAGATGCTTAAGAAGCTCGTTATCGACGAGGAGTCCATTAAGAGACAGGCTAACATCTCCGTTGTTTACACACCTTTGCACGGTTCAGGAAACAAGCCCGTAAGAAGAATCCTCAAGTCCATCGGACTTAACAACGTTTATGTTGTTCCCCAGCAGGAGCTTCCTGACGGCGCATTCCCTACAGTTAAGACACCTAACCCTGAGGACCCCGCTGCTCTTTCCATGGGTATCGAGCTTGCCAAGAAGGTTGGCGCTGACCTCGTATTCGGTACAGACCCTGACTCCGACAGACTCGGAATCGCTGTACGCACAAAGGACGGCGAGTACAAGGCTCTCACCGGTAACCAGGTCGGCCTCATGCTCCTCGACTACATCCTTGATAGTAAGAAGAAGCTCGGAACACTCGAGGACAAGGCTTTTGCTTGTACAACTATCGTTTCCACTAAGCTTTGCAAGGCTGTCTGCGAGGCATACGGCGTAGAGCTTCAGGAGACACTCACAGGCTTCAAGTACATCGGTGAGAGGATCAAGGTTGACGACGAGTTCGGCGACAAGCACTTCCAGTTCGGCTTCGAGGAGTCCTATGGTTATCTCTCCGGTACAGATGTAAGAGATAAGGACGCTGTTGTTGCAGCAATGCTCGTATGCGGTATGGCTTGCCAGTCACAGGATATGGGCGAGACTCTGATCGACAGACTTTACAGGATCTACAACAAGTACGGCTACGGCTTCGAGCAGGCTGTCTCCTTCACACGTGAGGGTAAGGAAGGTCTCGAGAAGATCAAGAACGGCATGATCGCTATGAGAGCTGAGCTTGAGGCTTGCAAGACTGCAGAGGATGCAGCTAACCTCATCGGCGGACCTAAGCCCGTTGCTGTAAGAGACTATCAGAAGGGCGTAAGATACGACTTCTCCGACGGCGAGGTTAAGACTACTGAGCTCACACTTCCCAAGTCCAACGTTCTTCTTTATGAATTGGGCGGCGACAAGGGCCTCGACTGGGCTTGCGCAAGACCTTCCGGTACAGAGCCTAAGCTCAAGATCTATTTCGGTGTTTAC
>JAEEGJ010017516.1_pt1 | contig 16180 bp, 11 predicted proteins | sample 8958761 | NCBI WGS metagenome assembly JAEEGJ01 (sample SAMN16246546, study PRJNA631951) | gut metagenome | biome: gut microbiome; feature: rumen; material: RS-attached | host: Bos | place: Iran: Karaj | collected 2018-10
AACTATATAGATTACTATCTGCTTCATATGCTCAACGATCCGGCGAGCTTTGAACGTTTATGCGAACTCGGAATTAAGGAATGGATTGAAGATAAGAAAGCCGGGGGAATCATTAAGAATATAGGCTTTTCTTTCCATGGCGGAACAGTTAAGTTCATTGAACTTATAGATGCGTATGACTGGGATTTCGCACAGGTTCAGTTTAACTATGTGGATGAGCATTCTCAGGCGGGAATAGAAGGAATCAGGCACGCGCATGAGAAGAATATCCCCATAATCATTATGGAGCCTTTAAGAGGCGGAAGGCTGGTCAATAATCTGCCGAAGAAGGTGAAGGATGAGTTTGCGGCCATGAAGCCTTTAAGAACACCGGCTGACTGGGGCTTGAGGTGGATATGGAATCATCCGGAGGTCAATGTGGTCCTTTCCGGTATGAATGATGTTGCACAGGTGGAAGAAAATGTACGTATTGCATCTGAGTCGAAGGCAGATTCACTAAGTGATGAGGAAATGCAGCTTTACAAGAGAGTAATGGACGCCTTTAACGAAAGCGTAAAGGTCGGATGTACAGGCTGCGGATATTGTCAGCCCTGTCCTCAGGGAGTGGATATTCCCGGATGTTTCTCGGCATACAATCATTCATACACCGACAAGTATTCGGTAGCGATGAAAGAGTATCTGATGTGTACGGCCCTGCGTAAAGACAGGACAAATGCGGCACGCTGCATCGAATGCGGTAAGTGTGAGCAGCATTGCCCTCAGAGCATAGAGATAAGAAAAGAATTAAAGAATGTTAAGAGAAGAATGGAGAATCCGTTCTATAAAGCGGCAGCATGGGGAATGAGATTTGTCATGAAGTATTGACATAACGAGGAGGATGAAAAATGTGTAAAAGAAAGGAATTGTTAAAAAAGGCGACAGTCGCAGCGGCGGCGATTGTAACATCAATGGCATTATTGGCAGGCTGTGCGGGAAAGACTGCACCGACGGAGAATACCGATACTACGGAGTCTGCTGCAGACGGTTCGACGACTGAAGGAGAAAGTCAGGTTTCAGGCGATAATGCAGAAGCGGCTCCTTTGCCCGAAGCGGAACTCACGATGCCTGAATCTGCGGTATCTTCAAATGTATGGGAAGTTGCGGGTAAGACATACTTTATCGGTGCGGCAAGAATAATATCTTATGATGAGGCCACGGGTAAGACAGAGGAATTGTGGGTCAATAAGAATAAGGATTCTTACAGCAGCGATTCGACGATGTATGATTTCTCGGACAACAGAGGCCTTATCTTAAAAGACAGGATATACTACACGGAAGTGGAGAATATACAAAAAGACGGAGAGTGGTCGCAGAATCTCAGAGTCTGCAGTATGGCTCTGGACGGAAGCCAGAAAAGAGAACTGCATACAGAGACCGGATTAAGTAACACATACGGCAGAGATATGGCATATGCCGACGGTATATTGTATGTATACTATGTTAATACCGAGGCACCCATATGTCTTAAGCTTACGGATGACGGCGAAGTTACGGAGCAGGTGGACTGCGACAGCCTTGAGCCGTATAAGTATGTTGAGGCGGGCAGTTATGTTCCTACTCAGCTTAACAACGGTTGTACGCTCGTATTCCCTGCAATCACATATAAGGAACTCGGCAAGGTGATAACGGTTAAGGATTATTCGGATATAGAGATAACCGATGTTGCAACAGGCAATACGACAGAGTACAGTGAACAGTATGTTGTGGCAATGAGCGGAAGCAAGCTGCTTTTGTATCATTACAACAGTACAGCCAACAGATATGAATACAGTGTGCTTGATGTAGCCACGGATGAATATAATAAGATATACAACGACGATTATACGCTGTATGTCTTTGCCATGGATGATAAGTACGCTTATTTATACGGTGAGATGATTAATCTTCCTACAGAAGATACAAAGTATTATAAGTTTGACTTAAGCAACGGAGAGATATCGGAGCTTTATACCGTGGACGGTGAAGATTCCGCACTTCCGGGCAATTCCACAAGTGTTGTTACGGCAGCATACAGGGACGGAAAGTTATATACCGACCTTAACAGGGGTTATGCATATTCGGTTGCAAGGATAGATACTGCCACGAAAGATGAGACGGTGCTTGTGGATAAATTCTATGATTCGGGAATAGGCGAGATAGGAAAGCTTGTCGGTAACAAGAAAGAGTCCAAGTATGACGGTAAAACAATGGCAACCGCCTCGGCAACGGTAATCCAGCTTGACGGACGTTTTGCAGGAGCATCCAAGATAAATGAGGATATGAAGGGGATAATGAATACGGTTCTTTCATTCGTCGATGACACTAAAGAGGAATGCATAGAATGGTACAATGAGAGCTCCGGTGATTATTTCATGCCCTATTCGTGTGAAAGCAATTTCAGATATGTATCGTACAATGACGGAAAATTGATTAATATCATGCAGGAAGGTTACGATTATTACGGCGGAGCCCACGGCATGCCGACATGGAATTCCATGGTATATGATCTTGAGACGGGAGAGAGTAAGAATTTCGGAGATCTGTTTGATATAACTGAGGAAGAACTTGATGAACTTGCGGTTAAGTATATCACCGAGCATATGAATGAGATTGGAGAGTATTACTGGGACGGTTATGAGGATACGGTAAGAGATTATACCAATCTTAATGATGCCGCATTCTATCTGACGGATGACGGAGTGGTTCTTTACTATGCTCCGTATGCGCTTGCTTCATATGCGGCCGGATTCCAGGAAGCTACAATTCCGTACAGTGAACTTAAGCCGAACTTCAGATAAGCAGACCCGGTGCAAAATGCACGCAAGGCCTGCCGTTATTCGATAATTATACGCTTGAATTTACCAGAGAGAGGATCCGGACCCGGGTCCTCTTTGTCTAATGTGATCATGGGTGACATGATGCCTATACTCTTCATATATGCACGCATAAGCTTCTCTGCCTTGAAGAAGGCCATGGTCTTGTCCGTACCTTTGGCGCCGGCAAGTCTTAACGCGATTCGGTTGCCCGCGTAAACGACTATCTGATATCTTCTTATGCTTGGCTCACCCTTTAATACGGCATCGAGGTCGGCTACCGGAACGACTATCTCACGTATTCCGTCAACAAATCTTATCTGATCCAGACTTCGTCCGGCAATCTCTATCCAAGGAGAAGGATTGCCGCACAGGCAATCGCTTTCATGAAGAATTACCTTGTCTCCGAGTTCGTATCTTATTATCGGAGCCGGATAGCTTAAAAGATTGGTGATCAGTACCTTGTCGGATTCTATTCCGGCCTTAACGGGACGACCTGCGGCATCAATGGGTTCAAGTATTACCCAGTCATCATTGATGTGAAGATGATGTTCACGGCACTCATAGGCTATGATACCCGTCTCTGCTGTTGAATATGAACTTGTCACATCGCATTTAAAGGCATCGGATATCTTCTTCCTGACATCTTCTTCCAGAAACTCACCCTCGGCAACCATACAGACCGGGTTGACTTTGAGTCGGCCGGCTATTCTTTCATCAGCCATACGAGAGAGCGCGGACGGGAATCCGGCAATAACGGCGGGGTTGAAAGAATTGAGTGATTCGACCAGTCTTGAAGTCGCACTCTGAGCCGAGAGCATAACGGAACCACGCCTTGAAAAAGGAAGATAACTCCTTCTGAAAGACGCAAATTCGTTATAGAAATATGAACCCTCTCCCGAATAAATGCTCGCAAGACGTCGGCCGTGTCTGATAAAGCCCCACATATGCTCGCGCCTTGCAAAACTTCTGTAGAGATGATTGACACTTAAGATGCGACAGCAGTTATCATCATATAAATTGATGAGCGGTTCGCTGTCCGTTCCGCTGCTGCTTATCACATGATACTTATTAAGATACTTTATGTGCTTGACCTTTCGGTCGGATGAAGCACGCTCCGTAAGATATTTCTCTATTCCTTCTCTGCTGACGCTGCTGTCCGTGAACCACTCGTCAAAACGGGAAATGAGGGTATCTTTGCTTATGGTAGGTATATCCCTCATTGTAAAATTCACGGGTATGTCTTCATACAGTTCACTGTAAAGCGGACTGTTGTTCTTGGCATACATCACCAGGTCATAGAAGCGTTTTTTTCTAAGCTGCACCCTGTCCTTGGGCAGCATCTTTCTGTATTCCTTGCCTAATTCGCAGGCCTCAAAAAATCCAATTTTATCCATATATGATCAATCTGTCCGGTCGCTTTATTTGATGCGTTAAATATAGCATAAATATGATACAATATCTATAGTTACGACACACGAAATGGAGAGATTACACATGATCACTGCCAAAGACGGGATTTTTACCATAACCACGAAGAACACCACTTATGCAATGGGAGTGCGTGACAGTAAATACGTGGAGAACCTGCATTACGGAAGACGCATAACTCATTCCTATGAAAGAGGCCAAAGCGGCGTAATGAGTGCTGAGAGTATATGCGTTGATAAGGTTGCAGCAGTTGCTCTGTCTGAGAAGTTTAACAATCCTTACGGCAATGCAATTCAGGCGACGGGTATTGCGGGGGATAAGAAGTCCGAAGCTGCGGCAAGGAATCTTACGCTTGATAATATCTGCCTCGAGTTTTCCAATGCGGGTACGGGAGATTACAGAAGCCTTCCGCTTGAGATAGAGGATGAGTCGGGGCTTATATCCACGAGATTCTATTATAAGGACTGTGTGCTGTACGAAGGACTGTATAAAGACAGTCTTAAGACGGGCATGCCGTACGCCGGCAAGGATTTGGAGTTTGCTCAATATGAGCGTAAAGAATCTCCGGATATCCATACGCTTGAGCTTATTTTTGAAAATAATGCGGAGGGACTGCAGGGCCTCAAGCTTAAGCTTGTATACACAGCCTTTGCGGACTGTGATGTAATTACAAGAAGAACGGTTATAATCAATGACACGAATGTCACATATACGATCAGGAACATATCGAGCATGATGCTTGATCTTTTCGGGAATGATTATGTGTTAAAGACTTTTGACGGAGCGTGGACCAGGGAGCGTCATGCGCACACCAAGGAACTTGTATCCGGAATATACGAGACAGGTTCTTTTAACGGTACAAGCAGCAGTGCACACAATCCTTTCATAATGCTTGCAAAGGAAGATACCGTTGAAAAAAGCGGCGATTGCTATGCCTTTAATCTTATTTATTCCGGCAATCACAGAGAGAGGGTGGAAGTAACCGAATTCGGTAAAGTAAGAACGCTGACGGGTATCAATCCCTACGGGTTTGCATATAAGGTAAAAAAGGGCGAGGCATTTTATTCGCCTGAGGCGGTTTTGACTTACAGTCCGCACGGATATAACGGTGCATCCCATAATATGCATAAGTTTGTCACGGATTATATTGTGCCCGTGAAGTTTAAAAACAGATTGCGCCCTATTCTTATCAACAACTGGGAGGCCACGTATTTTGACTTTAACAGACGCAAGCTTTTGTCTCTTGCCGATGATGCAGCGAAACTCGGAATAGAACTCTTTGTTCTGGACGACGGATGGTTCGGAACAAGGAATGACGATACGACTTCTTTGGGTGACTGGACGGTCAACGAGAAGAAACTTGGCGGAAGTCTTGAGAGTCTGGTGAACGATATTAAGGCCAAGGGACTTAAGTTCGGCATCTGGGTAGAGCCTGAGATGATAAGCGAAAAAAGCAGATTGTACAAGGCTCATCCCGACTGGGCCGTAAGAGTGCCAGGTATGGAGTCTTACCTTGGAAGGAATCAGTTCATTCTTGACTATACACGTCCCGACGTGCGTGACTACATAGTCGGAATACTCAGCAATCTTTTCAACAGCGCGGATATCTCGTATGTCAAATGGGATATGAACAGACCGATAACGGATGCGTATTCTTCGGGAGATACATATCCGGGTGCGTTTTATCATGATTACGTACTCGGCTTGTATGATGTACTTTTAAGACTGACGAAGGCTTTTCCCGACATCCTGTTTGAAGGATGCTCTGCCGGCGGTAACAGATTCGACCTCGGAATATTAAGTTACATGCCGCAGATCTGGACGTCGGATGATACTGATGCTTCGGAACGTATGGCCATACAGGAAGGTACGTCTTACGGTTATCCGACATCGACTATGGGTGCGCATGTAAGTGCATCACCGAATCATCAGACGTTAAGAGAGACGGGACTCGATACAAGATTTAATGTAGCGTCAATGGGTGTGCTGGGATACGAGCTTGATCTGACACAGCTGTCACATATGGAACGCAGGATCATCGGAGCGCAGGTTAAGTTTTATAAAGAACACAGGCAGCTGCTTCAGACCGGAACTTTTGACAGAGTGATGAATAGGGACGGTATGGTCATATGGCAGATAACCGATGATAAGAAAGATCATGCGATTGCTCTTTTATACAGAGAACGTTCCGAACCCAATAAGTCCGGAGATGTATTAAAAGCAACGGGGCTTGATGAAGACGGAATATATAAAGTTACGGTAAGAGAATGCAAGGTTCCGATCAAGTCCTTCGGTAACCTCATCAATATGGTGTCTCCCGTTCATATCAAAGAAGACGGAGTGATGCAGGCGATAATAGGCAAGGCCTATGCGATGGATTCCGAGAAAGAGGAATATATTGTCAGCGGCGGACTGCTTATGTATGCGGGTATAAAGCTCAATATGAGGTTTATCGGAACGGGTCTTGGAGAAGGCAGCAGAGTGATGGGTGATCATTCGTCAAGGTTATATACGATTGACAGGGTAAAATAGACAAGTCGGAGTAAAAATAGTATAATCGTCTATGCACAGTTTTTGAATTATCTCAGGAGGTATTTATGAGCAAACCGGTATTGGTAATCATGGCGGCCGGAATGGGTAGCCGTTACGGTGGTCTTAAGCAGATGGACTCAATGGATGATCAGGGACACAGGATCATTGACTTCTCAATATATGCAGCTAAAGAGGCAGGCTTTGAGAAGGTGGTCTTTATTATAAAGCATGCTATAGAAGAAGATTTCAAGAAGCTTGTCGGAGATCCGATATCAAAGCATATGGAAGTTGAGTATGTTTTCCAGGAGCTTGATAAGATACCGGCCGGATATTCAATACCCGACGGCAGAACCAAGCCTTGGGGCACCACACATGCGATAAGCTGCTGCAAGGATGTTGTGGACGGACCGTTCATGGTCATCAACGCGGACGATTATTACGGTAAGGAAGGATATAAGATCCTTTATGATTTCTTGACCGATACTTCTGATGATGAGAGTGCATATGCAATGGTTGCCTATGAACTCGGCAAGACCCTTACGGAGAAGGGAAGCGTTACCAGAGGCGTATGCAAGACGGATGATAACGGATATCTTAAGGATATCGTTGAGCAGAAGACGATAGTCATGACAAAGACCGGCGCGGCTTACAGCGAAGATGATGGAGCCACATTTAAGGACATCGATCCCAAGACTCCCGTGTCTATGAACATGTGGGGATTTAAGAAGGGACTTTTTGCCGAACTTGATAAGGCTTTCGTCAAGTTTTTGGATAATGACGTTGCAGGCAATCCGCTTAAGGCAGAGGCTTTGCTTCCTACGGATATAGACAGGATAATCAAGGACGGTAAGGCTACGGTCAAAGTCCTTACATCAGGCGATAAGTGGTTTGGCGTGACATATCAGGAAGATAAGCCTTACGTTGTATCCAACATCAAGGCCTTAAAGGATGCCGGAGAGTATCCCGAGAAGCTGTGGCCTTAGGATGAAGTAAGAGCTTTGGGAAATTAAGGAGATAAAGATGGCAATATTGGTTACAGGCGGCGTTGGTTTTATAGGAAGCCATACCGTGGTTGAACTCCAGAATGCGGGATATGATGTAGTCATACTGGATAATCTCTGCAATGCGAGCAGGAAGGTTTTGGGCCGAATAGAGGCGATTACGGGTAAGAGTGTTCCTTTCTATGAGGCTGACATAAGAGACCGTAAGGCACTTGAAGATATCTTTGCCAAAGAGAAGATAGACAGTTGTATCCATTTTGCCGGACTTAAGGCGGTGGGCGAATCTGTACAGAAGCCGCTTGAATACTATGACAATAATATTGCGGGTACATTGACGCTTTTGGATGTGATGAGGAACCACGGATGCAAGAACATCATTTTCTCATCGAGTGCTACGGTATACGGTGACCCTGCGTTCATTCCTATTACGGAAGAATGTCCCAAGGGAGTATGTACCAATCCTTACGGCTGGACCAAGTCAATGCTTGAACAGATCATGTCGGATATGCAGAAGGCAGATCCCGAATGGAATGTTGTGCTGTTAAGATATTTCAACCCGATAGGTGCACATTTAAGCGGTACCATCGGTGAGAATCCCAACGGAATCCCCAACAATCTCATGCCCTATATAACTCAGGTTGCGGTCGGCAAAAGAGAGGAACTGGGTGTATTCGGAGATGATTACGATACGCCGGACGGAACGGGCGTAAGAGACTATATTCATGTGGTAGATCTTGCTTTGGGTCATGTCAAGGCACTTAAGAAGATAGAAGAAGGCGCAGGCTTGTGCATATACAACCTCGGAACAGGAAGAGGTTACAGCGTGCTTGAAGTTGTGAAGAACTTTGAGGAAGCAAGCGGTGTGAAGATACCGTATTCGATACGTCCCAGACGTGCCGGAGATATAGCAACCTGCTATGCCGATGCATCAAAGGCCAAGAAGGAACTCGGCTGGGAAGCAAAGTACGGCATAAAGGAGATGTGTGAGGATTCATGGCGTTGGCAGAAGAACAATCCCAACGGATATGATGACTGATCCAAAAATCGTATTGGAGACAGGGTTATGGGTGAGCGTAATAATGCGGGCGACCAGGTAGACAGCTGGAATGAAGTCCTTTTGATATACAGATCGGCTCTTAAAGAGGTCAATACCAAGCTGGAGATACTCAATGATGAGTTCCAGCATGTGCACAGGTATAATCCCATTGAGCACATTAAGTCGCGTATTAAGACAAGTGAGAGCATAGTTAAGAAGCTTAAGAAAAAGGGCTATGAATCTACCATTGAGAATATGGTGGAGTATGTGGATGATATTGCCGGAATAAGGATAATCTGTTCCTTTACTTCGGACATATATCATATTGCCGAGATGCTGGCGACACAGAACGATATAAAAGTGCTTGAGATCAAAGACTATATCAAGAACCCCAAGGCGAGCGGATATAAGAGTTATCACATGCTTATAACCGTGCCTATCTTTTTGTCGGATAAGAAGATAGAAGCCAAGGTTGAGATACAGATACGTACGGTTGCCATGGACTTCTGGGCAAGCCTGGAGCATAAGATACACTATAAGTTTGAAGGCAATGCTCCTTCACATATTCAGGACGAACTTGTGGAATGTGCTCACATGGTATCGGATCTTGACAATAAGATGCAGATCCTTAATGAAGAAGTACAGAGCCTGATAGATGAGGATTAAAAAGCTCCGTAAAATGAGGAGTGCCCAGACACCTCTCGGCGCCTGGGCTATTATGAAAAAATTGTCTAATCACTCGTTCTTTACTATTTATGATTCTATCAGTAATATATGAACAAAATGTGAACATCAGGTAAACATATAGTTAATGTAGACAAAAGGAGCAAGACTATGGACTTATTTATTGATAAACTTGCACAAAAATTCTCGTCAAGTGATGTAATAAAGGGTAACCAGGCGGCTGAGGCAAAGGAGATTAAGCAATTGAAAGAAAAGATAGAGAATTATGAGAAGCTTCTTTCGGAGATGAAGCTTGTTAATCTTAAAAATATGGAATCTGCCGAAAAGTTAAGAGATATGGTGGAAGATCTGGCAGGAGCGGCATCTGCGGACACAGGTGTTAAGGCCGGCCCCACCGATGAGGAGATCGCTGCGGCTGAGGCCGACAGGGAGATGATCAAGGATCTCTTTGATAAGCAGAGTGATACAATACATAAGGAGAATATTAAGGTATACCGCAATGTACAGGCAGCAATGGGTGAAAGCCTGACGGAACAGACCAAGTCGATACTTGATGCACAGCAGGCAGTATCGAAGAAGTCTCAGACGGGATTCCTTAAGGTTATGAGTGTACTTATCTTCATAGCCGTACTTGCCGATATCGCGCTTAAAGTATTGCCGATGTTCGGTCTCATGTGATATGAAAAAATTAACACGACACTATAAGTATACGCGCTATGTTTTTTTGCGCGTTTCCTTATGGGTAATTCTGATCAATATAATAATGATTCCTTCCTTTGTGAAATATCATAAAGATGAAGCGAACCTTTTCCATGTATTCTTAAACGGAGAAGAAATGGGATATCTCGGGGATATAGACAATGTCCGCGAGATTCTTGGTGATGCGAGAAAAGAGATAGGTTCACAATCGGAGGACATAGTCTATGCCGAGGGAGATCTTACATATGAATCTTCGTCGGTTGTTTTTGCGAAAATCGATGATGAAGAAGTAATAAAGCAGCGTATGATTGCGGCTTTGAAAAAAGGTCAGGGCGGTCTTACGGATAACGGAACCGAGTATGTTCATGCTTACACCGTCAAGATAGGTGATTACGTAGTCGATATGGGTAATTCCGACGATATAATCAAGGTATTGCAGACGGCGCTTGATTACTATCAGGAGAAGCAGCAGTATGTTGCTCAGCTTGTTAAGGACCCTTCAAGAGAACTTAATGTGCTTACGGCCGTTGTTGTAGCCAAAGAGGAAGTAAAGGAAGAAGACGTGGTTGAGCCGGTTAAGAACGCGGGCTTTGACCAGTTCATATACGATTCGCTGGAGGAAGAGGAAGAAGAGAGCGAAGAGAAGGACTTTGATGATTATGATTATGGCCTGATGGAGATGTCCTTTGCCGACAATATTGAGGTCGTGGACAGTTATGTCGCAAAATCCGGTCTTGTATCCGCAGAACAGGCTATCAAAGATATAGTTGAGGTACAGGAAGTCAATACAATATATGAAGTTGTGAACGGAGACACTCTTTCGGGTATTGCAATCAAGACAAATATCCCCATGGATAAGATCATAGAGCTTAACGATACGCTTGAGAATGAATTCTCGTTGATCCGCCCCGGGGATGAACTTATAGTTACAACGGAAGAACCGCCGCTTACAGTCAATCGTAAGGTGCGCGAGTATATAGAAGAATACTATGATGCCGAGATAGAATACGTATATAACGATGACTGGTATACGACCGACAAGGAGACGCTGCGTCAGCCTTCGGCAGGTCGTCGTAACATTGTTGCCGAGACATCGTATTCCAATGATAAGGCTGTAGTAAGAGATATATTAAAAGAAGAGCTTGTAATGGAAGCTGTGGCCAAGAGAGTTGAGGTAGGAACCAAGATACCGCCCACATATATTAAGCCCATATCGGGCGGAAGGCTCACAAGCGGATTCGGATACAGAAGCAGACCTAATGCCAGAGGTGCCACATCCAACCATCAGGGTGTAGACTGGGGTACACCTGTCGGAACGACTGTCATGGCGTCCTGCGGCGGAACGGTTACCAGAGCGGGATGGCTCGGAAGCTACGGATATTGTGTATTCATCAAGCATCCGGATGGTAGAGAGACCAGATATGCACATTTAAGTAAGATATTGGTATCTGTCGGCCAGTCTGTATCTCAGGGCCAGAGGATTGCGTTAAGCGGTAATACCGGAGCAAGTACCGGTCCTCACGTGCATTTCGAGATAAGAATAGGCGGTTCTGCGGTCAATCCGCTTAAGTATCTTAACTGATGTTACAAGATATAGACTAAATCGATGACAAAAATAACTATATATAGTGTTGCATTATGCCTTTTTCTTGCGTAATATATATATTCGTGGTAAAATGGAACGGATGTATTGGGAATGTGATACTCTTTTAGAGGTTATATAGATATGGAGCAATATGTTATAAAAGGTGGCTCGCCTCTCGTCGGAGAGGTAGAGATAGGCGGTGCCAAGAATGCTGCTTTGGGTATTCTGGCCGCATCCATCATGACAGATGAGACGGTACTTATAGAGAATGTACCGGATGTACGTGACATCAAAGTTATGATGCAGGCTATGGAGAGCATAGGCGTCATCATACAGCATATAGACAGACATACCGTTAAGATTAACGGTCGCAATATCAACAGCCAGGTAGTTGACGGAGATTACATCAAGAGGATCAGAGCCTCTTATTATCTCATCGGAGCACTTTTGGGCAAGTATAAGAGTGCGGAGGTTACTCTTCCCGGTGGATGTAATATCGGCACAAGACCCATCGATCAGCACCTTAAGGGCTTCAGAGCTTTGGGCGCTAAGGATGCGGGCGTTGTTGGCGGCGGTATGATAGTTGCGCATGCAGATGAGCTTAAGGGCGCACACATCTACCTTGATATGGTGACGGTGGGTGCCACAATCAATCTTATGCTTGCAGCTGTTATGGCAGAAGGTCAGACCATTATTGAGAATGCGGCCAAAGAGCCTCATGTCGTTGATGTAGCCAACTTCCTTAACTGTATGGGAGCGAACATCAAGGGCGCAGGTACTGATGTGATAAGGATCCGCGGTGTGCAGAGTCTGCACGGTACGGAATATACGATAATACCCGATCAGATAGAAGCAGGTACGTTTATGTTTGCGGCAGCAGTTACCAAAGGTGACGTGACCGTCAAGAATGTTATACCCAAGCATCTTGAGTCTATCAGTGCGAAGCTTATGGAGATAGGCTGTGAGATAGAAGAATCGGATGATGCGGTCAGAGTCGTAGCGACGAAGAGACCGTTACATACTCATGTTAAGACACTTCCCTATCCCGGATTCCCGACGGATATGCAGCCTCAGATCACGGTTGCCTTAGGACTTGCGGAAGGAACAAGTATCGTTACAGAGAGTATTTTTGAGAACAGATTCAAGTATGTTGATGAGCTTACCAGAATGGGAGCCAGCATTAAGGTAGAGAGCAGCACAGCCATAATAGAAGGCGTGAGCAGATATACCGGAGCCAGCATTACGGCGCCTGATTTAAGGGCCGGAGCGGCACTTGTTATTGCGGGTCTTGCAGCCGACGGATATACGGTTGTGGATGATATAAGATATATCGAGCGCGGATACGAAGATTTCGACGGTAAGTTAAGGAATCTCGGAGCCATGATCGAGAAAGTTGAAGACGACAGGGGTATACAGAAGTTTAAGCTTAAAGTTGGTTAAGGGATTGTTTTAGTACAGGATGTACTAGAGGGAGTTTTAATGAGCAGAATCGATACAGATATGCTTAGTGCGGGGATGATCCTTCAATCGGATGTATACAACTACAACGATCAGTTGATACTTCCCGAAGGGATGGTACTTAATGAGAAAGCTATAGAAAAGCTTAAGAGTACCGGAGTTACCTCGGTGCTTGTCAAAGATGATGCAGGTACTGTGCCGAGGCCCGAAGAGACAGAGAACTCATACGCAGAGAGATTGCGTGCCACACCTGAATTCAAGAAATATAAGGAAGACTTCGAGAGTACGGTTCAGGTCATGAGCCAGACAATGGCCGATGTAGTGGCCAAGAATGCACCGCTGCAGGCTGATAAGCTTGTTAACGAGGCGATGAGCATTCTCCATCCTCCGGGAGGAGATGTCAATGTATTCGATATGGTGCACAACATGCGCCAGTACGACGATATTACTTTTGCGCACAGCCTTAATGTGGGTCTTATATGTAATGTCTTTGCCGGTTGGCTGGGACTGAGTGAATCTGAGATAAGACTTGCGACGGAGTGCGGTATCTTCCATGATATAGGCAAGTTGACGATTCCGGAAGAGATAATCAAAAAGCCCGGCAAGTTAACGGATGCGGAGTTTGCAATAGTTAAGACACATCCTGTGGAAGGATATAAGATACTCAGGAAGTATGATGTGGATGAGCATGTTCGTCAGGCGGCCCTGATGCATCATGAGAAGTGCGACGGCTCAGGATATCCCCTCGGAGTTAAGAGCGACGCAATAGACTATTATGCCAAGATGGTATGTATCGCCGATGTATATGAAGCGATGACGGCCAGCAGGAAGTACAGGAACGGCCTGTGTCCTTTCACCGTAATAGAAGCATTTGAGGATGAAGGATTACAGAAGTACGACACCGGAATGATCATGACATTCTTACAGAAGATTGTCGATACTTATATGATGAACCGTGTAGGCTTAAGCAACGGACTTGAGGGAGATATAATCTTCATCAATAAGCAGAGACTTTCAAGACCTCTTGTTAAGTGCGGTGATAAGTACATTGATCTGTCGGTTGAGAAGGACTTAAGGATTGAGAGACTGCTGTAAGCACGTATTCAATCATTCGGATTATAAAGAGCAATAAATAAGACCTGTCACACATAATGTGTGGCAGGTCTTTTGATTATCGATTCTTAACTTTTACAGATACTTCTTTAAAGCTTCTGCCTTGTCTGTCTTCTCCCAGGGGAGATCAAGATCGTTACGTCCGAAGTGGCCGTAAGCGGCTGTCTGCTTGTAGATAGGTCTGCGAAGATCAAGCATTTTGATGATACCTGCGGGACGAAGGTCGAAGTTCTCTCTGATTGCCGTAAGAAGCTTCTCATCAGCAACCTTACCTGTTCCGAATGTATCAACCATTATTGATGTAGGCTGTGCAACACCGATGGCATATGAAAGCTGAATCTCACATCTGTCTGCAAGACCTGCGGCTACGATATTCTTTGCAACGTATCTTGCTGCATATGCTGCAGAACGGTCAACCTTGGTGCAATCCTTACCTGAGAAAGCACCGCCGCCGTGACGTGCATATCCGCCGTAAGTATCAACGATGATCTTACGTCCTGTAAGACCAGCATCACCGTGAGGTCCGCCTATTACGAAGCGTCCTGTGGGATTGATGAAGAACTTGGTCTTGTCATCAATAAGCTCCTTGGGAAGTACGGGATCAAACACATACTTCTTGATGTCAGCATGAATCTGCTCCTGAGTTACATCATCATCGTGCTGTGTAGAAAGTACGACTGCCTCAAGTCTTACGGGCTTGCCGTTCTCATCATACTCAACAGATACCTGGCTCTTACCGTCGGGACGAAGATACTTAAGTGTTCCGTCCTTTCTCACCTTGGTAAGCTGTAAAGCAAGCTTGTGTGCAAGTGAGATAGGATAAGGCATGTACTCGTCTGTCTCGTTGGTAGCATAACCGAACATCATACCCTGATCTCCGGCACCTGTATCGAGATCGTCCTCGTAGCTTCCGCCTCTTGCTTCCAATGCCTTGTCAACACCCATAGCGATATCTGCTGACTGCTCATCGATAGCAACAAGCACTGCACAGGTGTTACCGTCAAATCCGTACTCGGACTTGGTGTAACCGATCTCCTTGACTGTGTCTCTTACAACCTTCTGCATATCAACATATGCGTTGGTTGTGATCTCACCGGTGATAAGTACGAAACCTGTACAACAAGCTGTCTCACAAGCCACACGGCTCATAGGATCCTGTGCCATGCAGGCATCGAGGATTGCGTCAGAGATGGCATCGCAGACTTTGTCGGGATGTCCTTCTGTAACTGACTCGGAAGTGAATAATCTCTTCTCCATTTAATTCTCCTTTCGCGAACGTGAGGTAATTACCTCTTTGAATCAAAAAATCCGCTGTAACAATCAGCGGATTTAAGTAACATGATAATCAAATCCTCTTATTGCTCAAAAATAATTCTTTGCTCAGGTTGGCACCTTCCTTCGGATAATCCCAATATAATCCTTGGGGGTTGCCGTGGCTTCACAGATCCTATGTATCTCCACCACTCTGAATAAGAGTATTAAACAATATTGAATTGTCATATCTGCTAATACAATACACGCAATATATTGTAATGTCAAGGGGTCAAAAAGACTATATATATGTTATACTCTATGTATGGCTTTTACACACTTGCATACTCATACGGAGTACAGTCTTTTGGACGGCTCCAACAAGATAACCGAATATGTGAAGAGAGTCAAAGAACTCGGCATGGACAGCGCTGCGATCACCGATCACGGCGTTATGTATGGTGTCATCGATTTTTACAGGGAATGTAAGAAGGCTGACATCAAGCCGATCATAGGCTGTGAGGTCTATGTTGCGCCGGGATCGAGATTTGATCGTGAG
>JAEEGJ010017518.1_pt1 | contig 16179 bp, 9 predicted proteins | sample 8958761 | NCBI WGS metagenome assembly JAEEGJ01 (sample SAMN16246546, study PRJNA631951) | gut metagenome | biome: gut microbiome; feature: rumen; material: RS-attached | host: Bos | place: Iran: Karaj | collected 2018-10
AGCTCAAGAGGCTAGCGACAAATGCTAAGCGGCGTTCCTGCGATTTTGTTAGTTCCATTTTTTCCTCAATAATTACACTGAAAACCAATATACAATATTATTATATATTGGAATATTCGTAATTTGCTCCTTAAAAATAGTTTCAAATCATAATATTTGCGTGCAAAAAAGACAAAACATTTAATTTTTTTTTCTAATCTAGCAAATTTCAGGTGCCCAGATGTGCAAAATTCTCATTTTTTACATTTTTTTTTGCCAACTTTACGTTTTTTCGGACAAAAAAGCTATGATTTAAACATTAGGAGCTTTTTATGAATTTACTAGATGTTATTGCCAAAGCTAAAGCTGAAAAAGCAAAGACGCTCGATCTTTCCCAGAAAGGGCTGCGCCTGTTGCCCCCGGAACTCTTTGAAATTGAATCCCTCGAGGAACTCAACCTCGACCGCAACTTGCTCGTCGAGATTCCCGATGACATCGGCCTCTTGAAAAACCTGAAGAGCCTCTCCGTGAGTGAAAACGACCTCATGGAACTGCCGGAATCCATCGGAGAACTTACAAAACTTGAAAACCTCTACCTCGGTTACAACAGCCTGTCGGACCTTCCAGAATCTGTAGGCAAGCTCGTGAACCTCCAGACGGTAAACATCGCAAAAAACCAGCTCCTGGACCTGCCGCTTGAAGTCGGCAACTGGCAGAAAGTGGTCAAGCTCTCGCTCCACGACAACATGCTCTCCGAAATCCCGCCGACCATCGGCAAGATGAAGAGCCTCGTGAAGCTCTACCTCGACAATAACGAACTGACAACCATCCCGGCAACGCTCTCGCACCTCGAGAACCTCGAAATTTTCATGATTTCCGGTAACCGCCTGGGCGCCATTCCGTCGGAATTCAGCAACCTGAAAAGCCTCCGCGAACTCGTGCTCGATGCAAACCAGCTTGCCACCCTCCCGGAAAGCCTTGCCGAATGCGAAAGTCTCCAGACCATCTCCGTCATCGAAAACCCGCTCGAAGGCGGTATCCCGCGTGTGCTCCTCGACAAGAAGGGACTGAGCATCGACCAGTAGCAGCTACGCTGCAGTTACTAGTCATTAGTCCTTAGTTACTAGAAGATTGTCATTCCCGGCATAGACCGGGAATCTCCTTTTTAGGAGATCCCACAAACCAAATGTTCAAAGGATAAAGTCATGTTTCTCCGAATAATTCTAGCTGCTACGCTTTTGGGCTTGCTCGGATGTTCGGACTTTATCCATCCGGTCGAGAGTACTCCCAAACCGACGGAATACTCGTTCAATTACTGGCTCCTGCAAAAAGTTTATCTGTACGAAGATGAACTTGCAAACCTGCCCGAAGACGGGGATTCAGTCCAGGTCCTTTACCGGACGCTAGTAGACCCCTACACGCGATATACACCGCCATCCAAAAGCGATGATGCGATTACCGCCATCAACACGAGCAAAATTGTCGGTGGCGATATCGGGATGCGCTACTACAGCAACAAGAACTTAGAACACCCCATCATCATCACTCGGGTATACCCCAACAGTCCGGCAGCAAGGGCCGGAGTTCCAAGATTTGGGAAAATCATCAGCGCAAACGACATTGAACTTACCGGGGAAAAGGCAAAAGCCACCTACGACTCCATTCTAAGCTACAGCAAAACGATTGACCTGCTTGTAGAACATAACGAAACAAGCACCTTATACAATCTCACAAAAGAAAACCTCTATGCGCCAACGGTCTTCGTCGATACGTTGTTCGTCGATTCCGCAAACGGCAACCCGGGCATCGTGTTTATCACGATCGAAGGTTTTAAGCCCACGACAGCCGACCAGAAAAATGGATCTTACGGAGAACTTAAGGCATATCTGGATTCAACAGCATCCGACAAACGCGTACGCGTTCTCGACTTGCGCAACAACCCTGGTGGGCACGTCAACCAGTGCATTGCGATGGCAGACCTTTTTGTAAAAGAGGGAACGCTTTCATCAAGGAACTGGCGAGCATTAACAGCCGACGGCGAATCCCAATACTATTCATCTACAGCAAAGGCAAAAGCCGGCGATCCGGGAGAAACCGGGAAATACCTAATTCTTGCGAACCGAGGCTCTGCAAGCTGCGCCGAAATATTCATTGCCGCCGTCACAGAAACGACCGACATTCCGCTTGTCGGAGAGAAAACCTATGGGAAAGGCATCGGGCAAACCAACTACAGCACATTTGCAGGCGGGCTTGCAACAATCACCGACCTTGAATTTCTAACCCCCAAAGGCCATTCCTATCACGGCATTGGGATCAAGCCAAAATACGATTGCGAAGGAAGCCCGAGCGAAAATTGCGCCGCACAAGTTGCAAACAAGCTCTACGGAGTCAAGATTCCCAACCTCAACAAAGTTCTTGCTAAACAAGCTAACCATTTTGTATATTATAACACCAGCCCGAATTTAGAGGGAGGAGCTATAGAATGGAACAACGAAAGCACTTATCTAAAGGCATTCAAAAATTCGCTTTTTTAAATTACGCGATAGTTTCACTTTCTGTTTTTTGCTTGTTTTTTACAGCATGTGTGTCCGACAACGGAGTTTCATCGTCGGATAAAAAGACTCTTCAAAACACATCTAGAGAATTTCAGTACAACTACAGGCTTCTCTATTATTACTATGTAGACCAAGATAAATATCTAGGGGAACCGCAGGACTATGTCGATAAAGTCGACATGCAAAAAATGTACGAAAAAGAAATTCCCTGGGACTATTACGATCTTTACTACATGTATGCCATGATGAACGACAATTTCACATACTATGTAGACGCATCACGAGCATACAGCTTGTTAAACAGTTTAAGGCAATCCGACGAACTCACAGGCGCAGGATTTAGGCTTGACTCTCTAGCATTTCCAGACAAGTTTATTATTCAGAAGGTTACCAAGAATTCTCCAGCCGATAGAGCCGGCTTAAAAGCAGGCGACGAGATTGTCGAAATCGAAGGTGTCGCCCCAGCAAATGAGACCGTCTTTAGAAGGCTCGCCGTTGCCACTAAGGGCGAGACAATCACCTACACCATCAAGCGCGACTCTACTCGGATTACAATACCTGTCGTCATCGATTCTTACCTTTCTCCGACCGTTGAACTTTCATTCTACGACTCGATACCGGTCATTAAAATATCCGAATTTGTCGCCAATACATCTAATGATTCCGGCACATACGGAGAATTTGTCCAGTACCTCCGCGAAACAGAGAAATACAAAGCTACAATTATAGACTTGCGTGACAACGGCGGAGGAGACGGCGACCAGTGCAAAGCGATGACCAGAGCGCTCCTTTCGAAAGGCGACACCGCTATTGGAATCATCGAGACAAAAGCAGATACAATCCGCAAAAGGCAAGCTTTCGACACGACATTCGAAATCAACACCGCCGACGGAATCGCCAAAGACCGTTATTTCGTATTCCTGTCCAACAACAATACGGCCAGCTGCTCGGAACTCATGATTGCAGGAGTCGTATCGAACAAAAAGTATCCCATTGTCGGTTCAGTCTCATACGGAAAAGGCATTGGACAAACACGCTGGATTACACCATCGTTCTCTATAGCATCGATTACCAGCATGAAGGTCATTGACAAAGACCGTAATAGCTACCACAAGTACGGAATCGAGCCAGACTTTTCCATCCAGGACAATGACTTAGTACTCGCAACAGCCGCAGAGCTTGCCAAAGACATGAAATTCAAGCGAATTGCCGGCTACGGAAAGACCAATACGGGCCACTTCGCAAAGCAAGCGGTCGCGCAAGATACAATGCCTGGATTCTACCTCTTACCGGAAGAGTACAGAAAGAAGTTTGAATAGGTAAATTATTTCAATACACGCATGCGAACGAGGACATCGGTAGAATCGTTCGCCTTGACCGCAGGAGACGCAAGCGTAAGCTCGATTTCCTTGCGGATATCAGCCACTTGCTTTTTGAGGCGAGCGAGGCGCGCACCTTCAAGCTTCGGAGTCGCAATCATGGTCTTCTTTGCGGGATTCATCCAGTTGCCACGATTGTCCTTAAAGCCCAAGTGCAAATGCGGCCCTGTGCTGCGGCCAGTTGAACCAACCTTACCGATCACCTGACGCGGCGCGACCTTAGCACCAACATTGACGCCTCGCACAGAAAGGTGCATATACCAGCTTTCGGAATTGTCCCTATGGCGGATGGCAATCTTGTTACCGCTCAAATCGTCATAACCTGAAACAGTCACAACACCGGCAGCAACAGCGTAAACCGGCGAACCCTTGGGGCTACCGTAGTCGATTCCGTGATGCACCGTGCGACGGCCCGTAATCGGGTGGATGCGGGCACCGTAGGGACTTGTGATGTGCAAACGGTCGAGCGGGTAACGGAGACCTTCGAAAACGAGAGCTTCGCCCTTTTCAGTGTAGTGGGCGTTAAACGAACTCTTCGGATCCGGGTCTTCGTAGCGGAACGCTTCATGATGGCCAACCGTATGACCGTTAAATTCAGCATAGAGGACCTTGCCGCTAATCCAGATGGAATCCTGGTAGAACTTTTCTTCGAGCAAAATACGAAACTTGTCTCCCGGACGAGCGAGCTGGAAGGACACCTTGCACTGCAAAATGCCACTCACGACACCCACCATGCGCCCCGGAATTCCCACCTTATAGAGAATCCCGTTCAGGGTACTCCCCGCTTCAAGAGCGCCTTCAAAAACAGACTGGCGAACCGACACAGGCTTGTCTATACGGCTATAGGCAAATCCAGATTCAACCTTGCTCAACATGTGGACAGTCGCCGGGTTCGGTGCAAAGCGGAAACGCTGGACATCGCCAGCAGAATCAAGAGCCGCATAAAAGACCTGCCCTACGCGAAGAGCCGACAATTCAACAGAGTCCTGCAAGGCAATCACAATCTTGCCGCGTTCCTTTTCGTTGATGTTCATGCGGTAAAGCACCTGGAAAAGCCCATCACCAGCGCGAACGGTATCGTTCTTCACAAGCCACTTAGAAGTTGCACCCTGCGCTTCGGCAATCAAAGCCCTTAAAGAATCGGCCGAAGCTTCAAGCCTCGCATTTTCCTGCATCAGTGCATCAATTTTTTTCTGTTCGTTACATCCGGTAAGTGCTATAGCAACAACGCACAGTAAAAAGAAAATTCTGGACATAAACACCCGCTCTTAAAATTACAAAGGCAAAGATAAAATTTTTACACCACCAACGAGATGGTGATCCCGCCCCGGAACACGTCCGGGGTGACAAAAAAGCAAAAATGACAGGGCAAAGAAAATACCCCGCGCGGGTGGGCGCGAGGCATTCAAATTCTAGCGAAAAGCTATGGATTACTGCTGAGCAGCAGCCTTCTTGGCAGCCTTAGCAGGCTTAGCCGGCTTTGCAGCAGGCTTAGCTTCTTCGACCGGCTTTTCAGGAGCGATCACGTCGAGAAGTTCCATTTCGAACTTGAGAACGGAGTTACCCGGGATAGCGCGGTTGCCACGCGGACCGTAAGCGAGATCGCTCGGGATCCATGCGATAACCTTTCCGCCAACCTTCATGAGCTTGAGCATTTCGGTCCAACCAGGGATAACGGCTGTCACCGGGAATTCGAGCGGCTGACCACGATCGATAGAGCTATCGAACTTAGTGCCATCAAGAAGCGTACCCGTGTAGTGCACCTTCACCTTGTCGTCATCCGTCGGGGTTGCGCCCTGACCTTCGGTAATGACCTTGTACTGAAGACCGCTCTGCGTGGTCACGACACCTTCAGCAGTCTTGTTCTGGGCGAGGAATGCTTCACCTTCGGCCTTGCTCTTTTCAGCAGCGAGGCTATCCTTTCTCATCTTTTCAGCCTGACGGTCCTGAGAAAGCTTGTTGAGCGTTTCCATAATGACGGAATCGTTCATCAAGAACTTTGCAGAATCGCTATTGTAGCGTTCCTTGAAAGCCTGAACAAAGAGATCCAAGTCGAGATCAATGGAATCACGAGTAACGAGCTGGAAACGAGCCTGGTTACCAAAATGGGCACCAAGAGCATAGCTGTACTTGTCCTTTTCGGTCACAAGCGATGTTTTTTCGGTAGATGCGGATTTGCAAGGTTCGCAACCCGTCATAAGCATGGCAAGAGCGCCAGCTGCAACAATCAATTTAGTCTTCATTTTTATCCTCTATGAAAAAATAGACGTTACTTAAAATAGTAAAACAAACCCAATAAAGCTTACAATAATTTTCTTTTTACCTTTACTTTTAGTATATTTCCAGCTGACAATTAAAATATCAGGATCATTATGTGCGGAATAATCGGATACAATGGCAAAGGGGAAGCTATACCGGTTCTTGTTGAAGGACTGAAAAAAATGGAGTACCGCGGTTACGATAGTTCGGGTGTAGCCGTTTTAGACCACGACACGATAAAAGTTGTTCGCGCTTCAGGTAAAATAAAAGCCCTAGAAGACAAACTAAAAGGCACTCCGCTTAAAGGCTCCGTAGGCATAGCCCACACCCGCTGGGCAACGCACGGTGCGCCGACCGAAGCCAACGCCCATCCACATACTAGTTATGACGGAAAAATTTCAATTGTTCATAACGGCATCATCGAGAACTACGCAAGCCTCAAGGCAAAGCTCATCTCCGAGGGCATCGAATTCAAGTCCGAGACCGACACCGAAGTCGTAGCGCACCTCATTGCCCGCTATTATAACGGCGATTTGAAGTCCGCAGTTCTCAAGACGCTTAAGCAAATTGAAGGTACGTTCGGCCTTGGAGTCATTTGCAGCGAAGAACCGAATGTATTGATCGGAGCTCGCCGTGGAAGTCCGCTCATTCTTGGTATCGGAAACGAAGGAGACTTCTACCTCGCAAGCGATGTCTCTGCCATCATCAACCACACGCAGAAAGTCGTTTATCTCGACGATAATGACGTTGTCCAAATTAAGGACAACGGATATTCCATCGTGAACATGAGCAGCCACGAAGTGCAACGCGAAGTCCAGGACGTGGAATTTGACGCCGACGCAGTCGCCAAGGGCGGATTCCCGCACTTCATGCTCAAGGAAATTTTCGAACAGCCCGAAGTGCTGCGCAACACCATGCGCGGACGCTTGCTCACCGCCGAAGGTAACGCAAAGCTCGCCGGCCTCGACACGAATATCAAGGAACTCCGTAACATCAACCGCATCATCATCACCGCCTGCGGCACAAGCTACTATGCAGGCATGGTCGGTGAATACATGATCGAAGACTTGGCCGGCGTCCCGGTCGAAGTCGAATACGCTTCGGAATTCCGCTACAGGAACCCGATCATCAAGCCGGGTACGCTCGTCATTGCCATCAGCCAGTCCGGCGAAACCGCCGACACACTCGCAGCACTGCGCGAAGCCCAGCAGAAAGGCGCAACCGCACTCGCCATCTGTAACGGTGTCGGTTCGACGATTGCACGCACAAGCGATGGTGGCGTTTACTTGCACGCCGGTCCGGAAATCGGTGTGGCTAGCACCAAGGCTTTCACAAGCCAGGTCACCGTGCTCGCCATGATTGCCCTCTTGCTCGGCCGCCAGCGCAGACTCAGCTTTGAAACAGGCGCCGACATCGTGAAGGACCTCTTGGAACTCCCGGACCTCGTGACGGAAACACTCAAGCTTTCCGACAGCATCGCCGAAATCGCAAAGACGCTCTGCAAGGCAAACAACTTCTTGTATCTCGGTCGCCACTTCTGCTACCCGGTCGCCATGGAAGGTGCTTTGAAGCTCAAGGAAATCAGCTACATTCACGCTGAAGGCTACCCCGCCGCAGAAATGAAGCACGGCCCGATCGCCCTTATCGACGAAAACATGCCTGTCGTGGTCATCGCCCCGAAGGATTCGCTCTTCGACAAGATCATCAGCAACATCCGCGAAATCAAGGCCCGCGGCGGCAAGGTCATCGCCGTCACGACGGAAGATTGCCACCCGCTCGACGAAATCGCAGACCACATCATCACGGTCCCGAAGACCCGCCCGATGCTCATGCCGATCCTCACCTGCATCCCGCTCCAGTTGCTCGCCTATCACATCGCCGTGTTGCGCGGAAACGACGTGGACCAGCCGAGAAACCTCGCCAAGAGCGTGACGGTGGAATAAAGCATTCGGCCAGTTACTAGTTATTAGTTACTAGCAAAAGCCTTAACGAACCAGCGCGCAGTCACAGGTCAACAAATTAGCGATCAAACAGCCCCTCCTGACAGGAGGGGTTTTTGATACATTTAGAGAACTATACCGCAAAAAAGTGCTTATAATTCTCTAAATCTCATTTTTTTTAGCACATTTAGAGAATTATAGATAGATTTTTGTTATATTAGACTATAAACGGAGGTGAAAAATGCTCATCGGACGATCGAAACAGCAAGAAGAACTTCGCGCATTAGCCGAAAGCAAGGAATCTCAATTCTGCGCCATATACGGAAGACGCAGAATCGGCAAAACATACCTCGTCCGCGAAACGTTCAATTACCACTTTACGTTCCAGCACACAGGGCTCGCCGACCAGCCTCTAAAAAAACAATTATCCTCATTCAGAGATTCCCTAATCTCCGCCGGTGCCCCAAAACAACCTGTTCCCAAGAACTGGAGCGAAGCGTTTACCGCATTACAAATTTTTTTGCAAAATTCCGAAGACAAAAAAAAGATAATCTTCATCGATGAACTTTCGTGGATTGACACACCCAAATCAGGATTCGTCAGTGCGCTAGAGCATTTTTGGAACGCCTGGGCAACCGCCCGCAAAGAACAGGACATCGTCTTAATCGTCTGCGGAAGTTCCACATCATGGATTACGAATAAAATCATCAACAACCACGGAGGCCTACACAACAGGCTCACCTGCACAATCCATCTTGAACCCTTCACGCTTAGCGAATGCGAAAAATTTGCCCAAACGGCCCAACTGGGATTTTCTCGCACAGACATTGCAAACGCCTACATGATATTCGGAGGTGTGCCATTTTACTGGAGTTTACTGAAACGCACAGAGAGCCTTCCGCAAAATATCGACAGACTTTTCTTCGATAAAGACGCAAAATTAAAATACGAATATAGGGAAATGTTCGCCTCCCTCTTTAAAGACCCATCTTTACACCTTAAAGTATTGGAAGAACTCTGCAAGAAAAAAGCAGGCCTCACACGCGAACAGCTCGCACAATCTCCAGACCTCAAAAACGACGGCACCCTGACAAAAATTCTAGAAGAACTGGAACAATGCGGATTCATTCAAAGATACCATAAAATCGGCCAAGAAAAAAAAGGTGCCCTTTTCCAGATTATAGACAACTTTGTACTGTTCCACTTCAAATTTTTGGCGACAAACAAAAACATCGACAAACAGTTCTGGAGCAAATCGCTAAACACTGCACAGCTAAACACATGGTACGGTTTAGCGTTTGAGCGTCTATGCTTACAGCACATTGACCAGATAAAAAGCGCTCTTGGGATTTCAGGAATATTGACAAACACAGCATCTTGGTTCAGCAAAGCCAGCGACGGAAACGACGGTGCGCAAATCGACCTCGTCATTGACCGTAACGACGGCATCATCGACATTTGCGAGATGAAATATTGCAGGGACAAATACTCCCTCGATAAGAAATCCTACGAGAATCTAAAGAACAAAAGAGGTGCTTTTGAAAGCAGCACCAAAACAAGGAAAGCCGTCCAAATCGTGCTGATATCCTCGTTCGGCGCACAACACAACGCCTACTACAACGAACTCGTACATCAGGAAATCACGCTCGACGACCTCTTCAAATAATTGAGATTTAGAGAACTATACCGTAAAAAAGTGCTTATAATTCTCTAAATGTCATGTTTTTTAGGACATTTAGAGAGGGATAGCAGGGGGGGATTTTTAAATCGCTAACATTTTCGTTCCAATTCTATTTCTGGCAAAATAATACGGCACTCATCTTCACGGTCCTTATTTTTCCAAGCAACGATATAACGAACCTTGGCATTTTTCACAACATAACCGAATTCTTCAAGATGCTTGATTCTTGCTATTGCATTCTTCGACAACTTGGCAACCGCATTTTCTGACGTAGATGACGTATATAGGAAACCATTTCCGAATTGCAACGGCATTCCTGCGCATAGCGATAAAATCCTTTTCTTCAATTCCGGACCTTCACCCGACACCTCACCATAGAAATAATCAAGCCACAAATCCTTATGTCCCAATTGGCAAATAATTTCAGCCGGTTCTGGATACATAGTGTTGTCAACTATTTTCTCAGGTGCATATTTTTCCAAAAAAGAACCGCAATGGAAAACGAACAATTGATTCTTTGCACGGGTAAAAGCAACATACAAAACACGTCTTTCCTCCTCCGAGTTTATTCGCAGGCCATTCACCATTACATAAACTCTGTCGAATTCTCGCCCTTTGGCTTTATGAATTGTCGATACAACAACTTCATTATTCGAACCTTTTTCAAAATCCGAAATTTTAGATTCCATCAAAAACAATTCAAAATCATTTCGATAAAGCCGATCATTTTGATTCTTATAGACATCAAGAGCTCGTAAACAAGTTTCCAATATGGAACTTTCTTGATAATTTTTCTTCAGCTTTTCTACAGCACTATTCCACTCATCTATACTAATAATCGGTTCATTATTCTTTTGAATCCATTCCAAGAAATCTCTAAATTCAATTAATTCATGCAATGGGAATCCATCGCTGTTCTGAATTAATTTAGCCTTTATATTCTTATAATTCAAAAGAGCCATAACCTTTAAAGCATCATCATTTGTCTTCGTTAAAACGCAAACAGATCCTTCTGGAGGATATTTTTTCAAGTGCTTAAATATCGGATATTCTAGATTCGGAGAAATGAATTTTACAATTTTTACATCACCTATACCATCTTTCACAGAGACAATAGGATTTTCTTTCAAACGGTTTGGAATATCTCGCACAAAGCGATTACTGAATTCTACCACCTGTTTTACGCTACGATAGTTTTCAATAAGTTCATATTTCTTGGCCTTGTAGACATCCATAAACCTACTCAAATTCACGGAAACAGAACCGTCTTTCTTATGAAGGCCTTCAAAAATGTTTTGGTCATCATCACCAACTGCAATTACGCGCATATCGTCATTTTCTTCAATAAGCGCTTGTACCAGGGCGAATTGGTGTTCGTCCATATCCTGAGCTTCATCAATAACAAGGACTTTCTTCGTTATCTTGCTATGCTCGATTTCTCCTTCGCGAATCATTCGTACTGCAGTTTCGATAACGGAATCAGACTCACTCAGATCCCCCATTTTTCCAAGTAAATCAAAGGCATAGGAATGGAAAGTCTTTGCAGTCAGATAAGCTGCAGCTGGCCCTATCAACTTGCGCAGTTTTTCTTTGAAATCTATTGCAGCACTTCGAGAAAAAGTCAACATCAACAGTTGTTCGTGCTTTACATCTTCCAGCAACATTAGTGAAGCCAATTTATGCACTAGCACCCGCGTTTTTCCGCTACCCGGTCCTGCAGCAACCATTATGTATTGGCTATTCTTATCCTCTATTATTTCTTTCTGCCGAGGCGATAGTTCATCTATAATCTCGTGATATTTTTGTGGAGTAATGTTGTGATTGATTTCGTCTTGTCTGTTCCCCTTGAAATACTTGTTCAAGAACATTTTGTATTCCAAAGAGAAATAGTCACTCACAAAAGTCAAAGCCTGCTTGCTATCGCGAACCATCATATTGGCGTATTCGCCAACAATATGGATTTGTTGCATTTTCATCTTGTAGAAATTATTCAGTTTCTCATAATCATCGATCTTATACTTTATCAAATTGCTCTTTTCAATTCTATGTATTTCTAAAGCATTGTACAAGACCAAGAATCCATCTTCCAACTGTAAGGAATTAATCTTGGAAAGATAGAGCAACGACCGTTCCAATTCCTTATAAGAAACAGGCTCCTTGGAAAAAAGAGAAATCTGATTTTCGTAAGCGTTCAGCAATTCCTTTTCAGAAAACTGAATCAACGCTTCTTCGCGATAATTCGCCCTTGTATCCAAATTAGCCTGATACAGATAATCTACCACAAATTGCGACAACTGTATTCTATGCTTAAAGTCTTCTTTTAGGGAATCTAGAGAAACTTTCAATTCTATTTTTGTACTAACATCGGTGCAATAATTCTTTTCAATAAAGTTGCTTATCATCCAAAAGAACAATATTGTCTTGAAATCCTTGACGCTGGACTTTTTTATTCCAAACTCCATCGCCTCTTCGTTTAATTCCTTCAGGTTGAAAATTGTTTTCCCTGTTGCCATTTTTGAAAGAAGAAGTTCTTCCATCTTATTAAAGCGATTGATGACTGCTTTGGACTTATTCTCACTTTCAGATTTTTTGATATAAGCGGTCAAATCCTTCGTGTCCGCAAGGATATTTTCCGCCCGCAGCAACTGAACTGATTCTTGAACGGCACTACATTCCAAACCTAAAATATCGGCAATGTAATCTATTCTAGATTCAGCCTCATCATTATTTGCCTTTGAAATACTTCTTTCAGAAATCAACAGGCTCATGATATTACGAGCATTTTGTTTTTGCGTGTTATCAAAAAGTGTAGATGAATCAATCTTGCGGCGAGCTTCATCCATATTTTGAACCATAATACCAGTCGCAAAAACTCGGGGGCAGTTTTGCTTGCGTTCGATATAGCCAGCTTCTTCCAGAGCAAGGATTGCTGTTTTGACGTGGGTTTCCACATCTCCATTAGGGTCGTCGAAACCTGCTTCACGAGCAATTTCCAAAGGGGAACGCTTCAGTATTGTCCGGTTCTTGGTAAGACTCTTGATGGCTTTCCAAACTTGCTGAATTTCACTCAAGCTGAGCTTGGTCTGGTTCAATAGCAGAAAATGCTTGTCCAAATCCTTTTCGTTGAAAAGGACGTAGCAGTCGGCCTCCAGACTTTGATTTCGACCCGCACGGCCTGCTTCCTGAACATAATTTTCTAGCGAATCAGAAATTTCATAATGAACAACAAGCTGAACATTGTCCTTGTCAACGCCCATGCCGAAAGCGGACGTGGCAACGATAATTTGGACATCACCATGGATAAACGCATCCTGGTTTTCCACCTTTTCTCGGCTGTCCATCTTACCATTAAATGCGCGCGCAACAAAACCATCCTGATTCAGTTTTTCAGCAAGTACCGCCGTTGTCTTTGTCCTAGAAACATAAACAATTGTGGGACAATTCTTTTCTTCTATTAAAGACCTTAATGTTTTATATTTTTGGTCATCATCTTCTTGGTAAATGACGTGATATTTCAGGTTGGCTCGCGTCGCCTTTGTCGCATAGATTTTGAGATCAAGATTCAGCTTCCGCTTGAAGTAATCGCAAATATCCTGAACCACTTTTTGTTTTGCAGTCGCTGTAAAGCAAGAAACCGGGATTTTGTTCGAACCAATTTTTTGCTCTTGAATATTTTTGATGAAATCGCCGATATAAAGGTAATCTACGCGGAAATCGTGGCCCCAACTAGAAAAGCAGTGAGCTTCGTCAATTACAAAACGAGCAATCTGCCTTGAAAGCAATAGTTTTTCTATGGTCTTGGAACGCAATGACTCAGGTGAAATATACAGGAGTGACGCCAAACCCGATTCGACACGCCTAATGGATTCCGCGCGATCAATAGGATTCAACAAACCATTTATGGTGACTGCATCCACTATTCCCTTTTTATTCAGGTTATCCACCTGGTCTTTCATCAGAGACTGCAAAGGTGAAATAACGACTGTCAATCCTTTGTAATTTTCACCAGCCATCAAAGCAGGCAATTGGAAGGTGATTGACTTGCCACCACCCGTCGGGAAAATTGCAAGCAAGGAATCGTTGTTTACCGCAGCAGCCGCAGCTTGTTCTTGCAAGGGTTCGCCATCATACGTTCTGAAATTATCATAGTTAAAAATTTCCTTGAGTTTTTTTCGAACATCAAGTTTGCTTTCACAATAGATGCAAGGTTTGTGACAAGGATTGTTGCGCAGCAAGAAAAGGATATTTTCAACATTGGGATAATTTTTCAGAACCCATGCCGGTGTTATGGAACGTTTATCCTTTAAATTGATTACCGCCAAAGCATAAGCGAGTTCTATGGGGTGGTCTGAGACAAACTTATCTATGTCAGCATTTTCGCAAATAGAGCCTTCAAAACGCTTCTTGATAAGGTTTGCAGTATTTTTAGATTCAGAGCCATTCTGGAAAATGCCTAAAAATTTTTTCGTCGAAACAGAATATCCCAGAAATTCAAAAAAGCCCTTGAATTCCGCAGTTCCCTTCAAAAGGTTCAAATAGATTTCTTTTAAATCGTTATCCAACGCCTTGAAGGCATTAACCTCGTCATAGAAAAGGCCTTTTGATTTTTGCGCATCAAGCAAAGGATTGTTCAGAGCATCACTAAGGATTTTGTCATCTTTCAGCAGTTTGTGACTTGGCCTCATGGGGAACATTAAAGGCGACAAATAAAGAGTGTCAATCACCTTCTTTTTCCCTAAATCCAAATGCGCCAAATATTTCAAATCATGATTTAGAATGTTGTGACCACCGATGAATTCGGCATCTTTCACAAAATTCAGAAAGTCACCCTGGATTGAATTATGAAAAGTGGAGTTTTGGTCATTAACCGCACCAAGATCCATAATCTTGTTGCTGGATATAGAAACCTCAATATCAAGAAAAACAATGCTCACTGACGTGAAAACTATATAAAAATGCGCCTCAAAAGGTGTTGCAAATGTCAAATTGTACAAGTTATCACAATAAAATGCGGCCAAGCGGGGCGTTGCGGAAGACACGGCGAAGCCTGAGCGTCCCAGCGTCCTTGGGAGGGAGTTCGCCGTTACGGCTTAAGGCCTTCGCCCTATGTGACCGAGGCCATAAGTCAATCATTTGCTCAATAGACACCACGAAAAAAGCCTTTTTCCCCAGATTAATGTATTTTTGAACTACGAATAAAACCATGAAAAAGCTCGTTACATTTCTTTCCATCCTCTTGACGGCAAGTGTTGCTTTTGCGGCCGGTGGCGCGGCGTCTTTAGTTGCAGAGAAAAGTACCGCGAAAGGTTTTAATTATTCGTGGCAAACGGAGCAACAATTTGTAAGAGATTGTTCTTTTGGGGCGAATGGACAAGTCTGCAAGTGCGTCATCAAAGAATTGGAAAGTGAATATAGCGAAGAGACGTATTTAAAGTTCGATGAGGACTTGAAAAACAATATCGAACATCCAGATTTTAGTTCCTTTTTGTCCAATGCCACAAAAAAATGCGATACAAAGGTCGCGAACAAGAACTATCACTCCGGCTACGGAGGTATTGGCGATGGCCCCGCCGGGATGCTTGACAGTGGTGACTGTATCGCAACCAAAGCCAAAGGATCCATCAAGACTCCGTCTGAACGCAATGTCGACATGGGTGCTGGCGGTGGTCCTCGTTCCGCAGCGGACATCATGAAGACAGTCCGTCAGCGCACTCCAGGGCTTCGCCCCATCTATAACAAATACGTGAAGGAAAAACCGGGATTCCTGGGTAAGGTTACCCTGAGGTTTACTATTGCTCCGGGTGGCGAAATTATCAGCATCTACGTTGTATCTTCCACTACTGGTAACGACGAATTTGACAACGAAATCAAATCTGCTGTGAGTCGCTGGAAATTCGGCAAGGTGAAATCCGGCAACACGACAGCAACCATTCCTTTCTCGTTCAGTGAGTAATTCTGTTTGAGGATGCCGTCGATGCCTCATTAGATTCAATGCTGGTTGTATGAGAATAATCGGAAAATCCGCTGTAACCCATTGTTGAGGACATGCCGATTACCCGACAAATTCTACTCATCCGAGACAAGCAGGTTCTGCTGGATCGCGACTTGACGACGCTTTATGGAGTAGAAACGAAGCGTATCAATGAGCAGGTAAAACGCAATAAAAAGCGATTTCCTGAGGATTTTTGCTTTCTGCTGACTATGGAAGAAACGAAAATTCTAAGGTCGCAAAATGCGACCTTAGAGAAGGAATCTGCAAATCTGAAAGGAAAACATTCAAAATACCGGTCTTTGGCGTTCACGGAACAAGGTATCGCGATGCTCTCGTCTGTCCTGAAAAGTGAAACGGCCATCAGAGTGAACATTGCCATCATGCGTGCTTTTGA
>JAEEGJ010017519.1_pt1 | contig 16178 bp, 14 predicted proteins | sample 8958761 | NCBI WGS metagenome assembly JAEEGJ01 (sample SAMN16246546, study PRJNA631951) | gut metagenome | biome: gut microbiome; feature: rumen; material: RS-attached | host: Bos | place: Iran: Karaj | collected 2018-10
CTCACCGACGGCGGACGTGTTCTGGCCGTGACATCGCTTGCCGACGGCATTCAGCCCGCGCTCGACAAGTCGTACCGCAGCATCGGCGGCATCAAATTCGACGGCGCCTACTTCCGTCGCGACATCGGTCAAGACCTTCAAAAACTGTAAGATATGTTATTAAGACTATACAAGAGCAACTCGCCCGTAATGCACCTGTTCACGGTGGCAATGGCCGTGCTGCTATGGCTTCCCGTCATCAGCAACACCGACTGGCAGCCCGTCATCACCGACGGCACAATCTTCTACCGCAACATTATGCAGTGGCTGCTGCCCACCCCCTGGACGGCTCAAATGATAGCCTTCGCGCTAATGCTGATTGAAGCCTTCCTGCTGTTGCGCATCGACCTGAAATTCATCATTGTGGAAGAGAAGGTGATAATGCCACCGCTGTTTTTTGTGCTGATAGTCAGTATGTTGGCGCAAAGTTATAACGTTCTGCCCGTAATGCTGGCCAACCTTCTGTTTATGCTGACCATTATGCGAACATTCGACAGCGAGCACCTGCCCGAACAGAAACGATACTACTTTGAGAGCGGCCTGCTGTTGGGCATCGGCACGCTTCTCTATCCGCCGCTGACGGCAATGCTGCTCTTTGTACTTGCCACACAGTTTGTTGTGCGGTTTTTCGACATCCGCGAGTTCCTTGCGTCGGCGTTGGGCTTTGTGCTGCCCTTCGGCTTCTTCCTTTTCGGAATGTTTATGACCGACCAACAGGGATTGTTTTGGGACCGAATGAATCAATTCTTTGAGACACAAGAGTTTACACTGCATCTGAACATCGTACAGATAGCCGCCATCGGCTATATGGCTCTGGTTGTGCTGATTGAGTTGGTTGTAATGTCGCAGTACATCCGTATGTACAAAGTGACGACGCGCAAGTATTTTATGCTGTTTTTCTGGCTGATAATCATTTCGGTAGCGGGATTTTTCCTGATACCGTGCGCGGGCCTGACAATGCTGGCTTTTGTGGCCATTTCGCTGGCTTTCATCACATCGCTCTATTTTATGCAGATTCGCCGCAACGCCATAGGCGAAATTCTGCTTCTTTTGCTGATAATCAGTTCATTTTTAGTGGTTTATCTTTTCTAATTTAACGATATGAATAATACAGAACGATACAATCTGCGCGGCGTTTCGGCTTCGAAAGAAGACGTGCACAACGCCATCAAAAACATCGACAAAGGCCTGTACCCCAAGGCTTTCTGCAAGATTATCCCCGACATTCTGGGCGGCGACCCCGACTACTGCAACATTATGCACGCCGATGGCGCTGGCACCAAGTCGAGCCTGGCCTACCTGTATTGGAAGGAAACGGGCGATTTGAGCGTCTGGAAAGGCATCGCGCAGGACGCACTGATTATGAACATCGACGACCTGCTCTGCGTGGGCGCAGTGGATAACATTCTGGTTTCGAGCACCATAGGCCGCAACAAAATGCTTGTCCCTGGCGAAGTGATTTCGGCCATCATCAACGGCACCGACGAGTTGCTTGCCGAACTGCGCCAAATGGGCGTGGGCGTGTATGCCACTGGCGGCGAGACGGCCGACGTGGGCGACCTTGTGCGCACCATCATTGTCGACAGCACGGTAACCTGCCGTATGCGCCGCGCCGACGTCATCAACAACGCCAACATCCGCCCTGGCGACGTGATTGTGGGCCTTGCATCGTTCGGACAGGCTACCTACGAGAAAGAGTACAACGGCGGTATGGGCAGCAACGGCCTGACAAGCGCCCGCCACGACGTGTTTGCGAAATATCTGGCGCAGAAATACCCCGAAAGTTACGACGCCGCCGTGCCCGACGAGTTGGTTTACAGCGGCAGCCTGAAACTCACCGACAAGGTTGAAGGCTCGCCACTCGACGCTGGCAAACTGGTTCTGTCGCCCACACGCACCTATGCGCCCGTTGTCAAGCGCCTGCTCGACGAGTTGCGCCCTGCCATCCACGGAATGGTGCACTGCTCGGGCGGCGCGCAGACCAAAGTGCTGCATTTTGTTGACGGCGTGCACGTTGTAAAGGACAATCTGTTCCCTGTTCCGCCGCTGTTCCGCACCATCAAGGAGCAAAGCGGCACCGACTGGCGCGAAATGTACAAGGTGTTCAATATGGGCCACCGCCTGGAAGTCTATCTCGACGCTGCCGACGCGCAGAAAGTCATCGAAATCTCAAAATCGTTCGGCATCGACGCGCAAATCATCGGCCGCATCGAGCCGTCGGACCACACTTGGCTCACTATCAAGAGCGAGTTTGGGGAGTTTACTTATTGATTGATTAATAGATTGATAGATTAATTGAAGGTATCCATTCTATCTGCATATAGTTTGTGAATTGAAAATGATACTGTTTCTTTGCTGATTGTTATGGATGAACTTGTGCACAATAATATAAGTGGCAGCGATATAGATAGCATCAAAAACTGCATTTATGTGGTACGCGGCCACAGGGTAATGCTTGACAGCGACATTGCCGATATGTATGAGGTTGATGTGGCTCAACTTAAGCGACAAGTGCGCCGTAACATCGAGCGCTTTCCCGAAGATTTTATGTTTGAGTTGACTCAAAATGAAATTGCGGCTTTAAGATGCCAAAATGGCACCTTAAAGAGAGGCCGAGGGCAACACAGCAAATATGCACCATTCGCCTTCACCGAGGAAGGAGTGGCTATGCTGTCGGGATTGTTGCGCAGCAAGATAGCCATCCAAGTGAACATAAATATAATGCGGGCTTTTGTGGCTGTAAGACAAAGCGTTGCGGCCATTCATTCTGCAGACTTACGATATGAGCAATTATCACACAAAGTGGACCAATTGAATGCGTATGTCGAGGAAATACTGCACGACCAAAACGATATTAACGCACAGCAGGAGCAGACAAATATCGAAATTGCTGTTCAAATTGAAGCCATAAATGACGCTTTAGACCAATTACGTGAGACTAATTCTGAACCACGTAATCCGATAGGATATAAGCAAAAAGCGCGAAAACAATAAAAGGCGAGTTTGGAGAGTTTGAGTATTAAGAGAATAATGGTTATGAATTTTATTTCATAACCATTTATTAACCAACACGATAGATTTGATTATCGAAACCAATACTAAAAGTAAATAGTAGTTGCAGGCGTTGCATGCACTTTCTTATAGCAAGTGATGCCTAATCTAACGAACTCTTTTGGTATTATATTTGCTTGTCGGGACAACCGATAATCTGTTTGGAACAAATCCAAACAGGCAGACTAACTAAACATTATGTATTTGAAAAAAACGCTTTTCGCCGCGCTTTGCGGCCTCATTTGCTGCGCCAATGTGCTGGCGCAAAACAAGATAACCATCAGCGGTTACATCACCGATCGAAAGTCGGCAGAAACAATCATCGGAGCCACCGTGTACGACAGCGAGACGCAGCACGGCACCGCCACCAATGTCTTCGGATTCTACTCCATCACGCTGAACGCAGGCAAGCACAATCTGACTTACTCCTATGTGGGTTGCCAGCCGCAAACGGTCAGTTTCGACGCAAAGCGCGACACGGTCATCAACGTTGAACTGTCGGCGAATGTTGAACTTGAAGAGGTTACTGTTACGGCCAAAAGCCGCGAGTCGGGCATCGAGTCAACAAAAATGGGCAGCATCGATGTACCTGTCAAACTGATTGAGCACACCCCGTCGCTGCTGGGCGAGACCGATGTTCTGCGAACCATCCAACTCACTCCTGGCGTGCAGCAGGGCGTGGGCGGCGCGTCAACTCTCTATGTGCGCGGCGGCAACGGCGACGAGAATCTGGTGTTACTCGACGGTGCGCCTGTCTACAAAATCGACCATCTGTTCGGATTCTTTTCGGTTTTCACGCCCGAAGCGGTGAAGAAGGTGACGTTCTACAAAACATCGTTCCCTGCACGCTACAACGGCCGCACATCATCAGTCATCGACGTGCGCACAAAGGACGGCGATATGAACGACTATCACGGTTCGGCATCAATCGGGCTGCTCACGTCGCGCATCAACCTTGAGGGGCCCATTGTCAAGGGCAAGACATCGTTCAGCCTGTCGGGGCGCACCACATACATTTCGGCGCTGACAAAACCGTTTATGAAGGATTATAAGATTGGTTACTGGTTCTACGATGTGAATCTGAAACTGAACCATAAATTCTCCGACAACGACCGCCTTTATTTTGCCCTCTACAATGGTTTGGACAAGATGAAAGGTGAAGAGACGATTCCTGATTATTCGACTCATTATATTGAAACAGAGTGGAATTGGGATGACCGTTTCGAACCCAAGAGTGCGCCAGTGGCTGACTATTACTGCTCGAAACTGCGCTGGAGCAATTTCATTCCGTCGCTGCGGTGGAACCACGTTTTCTCGCAGAAATTGTTTGCCAACACCACAATCAGTTTCAACCACTATAAGATGCTTGTTTCGTCGGTTGATGAAACCGAATGGCACTATGAGGATTTGGGCGCGCAAACCTACAGTTCGCAGCGCTACGATTCGGAAATAAAGGACTATGGAGCGATTGTGGATTTTGATTATCTGCCGTCGCCCGAGCACACTGTGAAGTTCGGCGCCAATTACACCTGGCACGATTTTGTGCCCGAAACCACCAACTCAAAATTCAAAAACACTGATGAAGAGGAGCAAGCCGATACAACAACTTACCACAACGGAAAGGCAGTCAAAGCCAGCGAGGTTTCGGTCTATGCCGACGACGACTGGCAAATCGGCCCGCAACTCAACGTTGGCATAGGTTTGTCGTACACGCTTTTCGCGCTGAAAGAGAAAGAATACCACAGCATTCAGCCGCGCCTGTCGGTCAAGTACTCGCCGCTAAGTTACCTCTCATTCAAAGCCGCCTACTCGCGGATGAGCCAGTGCGTGCACCTGCTCACATCGTCGCCCATTGCGCTGCCAACCGACCTCTGGGTGCCAATTACCAACGAAATTGAACCCGAAACGGCCGACCAATACAGTGTGGGCGTTTACAGCACGGTGCTGCCAGGTTGGGAGTTTTCGGTTGAGGCCTACTACAAAGAGTTCAACAATGTGCTTGAGTATAAGGACGGTATGAGTTTTATGGGCTTTTCGGGCTCGTGGACCGACCTTGTGGCCGCTGGCCAGGGATGGTCGAAAGGCATTGAACTGATGGTTCAGAAAACCGAGGGCGACCTGACGGGAATGCTCTCGTACACGCTCTCGAAGTCCGACCGCCAGTTCAGCCGCTCGTCGGGAGTGAACGACGGCCGACGTTTCCCGTTCTCTTACGACCGCCGCCACAACTTCAACATTGTGGCCAACTACAGACTGAACGACCACATCGACATCGATGCCTCGTGGACCTTCTACAGCGGCGCCCGCGCCACCCTCACCAATGCCAAGCAGGATATTGTCTATCCTGCCGACCCCGCAATAAGTTCCGACTACAGTATACATTATAATGAATATTGTGACCGCTATTCAGGTTATTCCGATGATTATTTCGAAGTAAGGACCGACAACCCTTTTTACACATCCACTGTGGAGTACGTTCCCGAACGCAACAACTATCTTTTGCCTTGCACCCATCTGCTTTGCGTGGGAGCCAATTTCCACAAGCAAAAGAAGCGTTGCGAACGAATTTTCAACCTTTCGCTTTACAATGCCTACAATGCGATGAATCCGTCGCTGGTTTTTTTTGACAACTACGATGACAACGGCTATCACCTTGAGAAACCAAGGCTGAGGAAAGTAACAATTCTTCCGATAATACCATCATTCACATTAACTTATAAATTCTAATCTAAATGAAAACTTTAATATATACAATCTCGGCTGCCGCTATAGTATTGTGTGGTGCTTGCCAGAACGACATCGATGCCGATTTCAGCGATATGAGCGGGGTGCTGTCCATCAACGCTTTCCTCTATACCGAGCACGACACGAATTTTGTTTACGTTTCGGAGACCGCGCTGAACAATCCGCAGCCAGTGAACAATGCCACGGTTGAGATGCGCGTCAACGGCACTTTGGTTGAAACGGTCGATAAAGTCACACCCACCATAAAGCGGAAAGTTTACAGGTATGGAGAGAATCCCGCCGAGACGAAAAACACCCCTGCCCACAACGGTGCCTACAGGCTCACCACACGTTTCAGCGAGGGCGATGTTGTGCGCATCGATGTCTATTCCAACGGTCGCCACGCCTGGGCCGAAGAGACCGCGCCGCGCAAGATTCAGAATCCGAAGGCCGATTTCAAACTGGCCAATCACCCGACGAACCAATATATCGAACTGACCGAAATCACATTTGCCGATTTCACAATCAATCTGCCCGACATCTCACCAGAGAATGACTATTATCGGATTTCGGCTTTTGCCGATTATGGGTATCGCCAAACCGTATGGGCCGATTATGGCTATTATTATGCATCTGAAAACACCGATAGCATTTGCGAAGCCCTGCGGCAGAAAGGTATGGAAGTTGTCCCCGTCGAGTTCACTGATGACGATGGTAATGAGGAGGTTGTAGTATATTGTTTGTATAAAAATGAAGACAATTATTGGAGCAGTGCGGTGGGCATAAATTACGAGTACGGCAACGACCCGATTCTGTCGGAAGGCGAAATGACGAAATCGCTCACTGAAGACGGTGACACTGATATTCTGATTTCCGATATAAAAAACAAGCACAAAGTCTTCACCGACCACTTTTTCAACAACTCAGCCGCCGAAATACAAATATCGGTCGGACAGCCATTTGGCAATGTTTTTTACCCTGAAACGCTGTATGTGGGCGGGGGGCTGGAACGTTTGTCGGACGAGTATCTGAAGATGTCGGGCCACACCTACAATATGAAAATCAGGCTTTCGCTGGAAAGCATCAGCGAGAACCAGTTCTACTACCTGAAGGCGCTGAATGTTGTGGAGTCGGAGAATTATGAGGATATGGCTATGCTGTCAGGCGCAATGAAGATTCCTTCGAACGTGAACGGCGGCAGCGGCAACATCTGCATCACAACCAACACTGTGCTCGAGTTCACTGTTTTTGACAATTATGACTGCCCACGGATTATCGACCATAATTCGCTAGTTTATTATTAGTAAGATTGTCAATTTTCAATTTCGAACAAAATCTTCATAAACTCCTTTGCCGACAGTTTCTGATAGATGCCCTTGAGCGTAATCACCGACGGGTGCATCTGCGTTTTTTTGCCCGCGATGGGGATGGCGCGCAGTTTCTCATGGCCGCGGATGAGCATTTCCGACATCACGGCAATCCAGTGGCCCGTCTCAACAAGGTTCATCATAATGGTCATACTCGAAATCTCAATTTGCGGGGTTAACTGCACGTGGCGGCTTGCAAGCAGGCGGTCAATCATTGTGCGGGCCTGCGAGCCCACCGACGGCAGCACTAGCGGATACTGCTTCAGCAACTCGAGCGACACTTCACGTTGCGCTACAAGTGGATGGTTGTAATTGACTATAACCGAGAGGTTTGAGTCGAACAACGGAAAGAACTCAATCTGGTTGTCTTCGTCGTCGGGGCGGTACGAGAGGATAAGGTCCAACTTGCGCTCTTTGAGCAAGTCGAGCAACTCGTTCACAGGGCGGCTCACCACCACCAGTTTGATGTTTGGGTATTGTTTTGAGAATGAGATGATTGTGCTTGTCAGAAGGTCGCTCAGGGTGAAAACCGCTCCAATGCGCAACTCGCCAGCCATAATGTTCTGCAGGTCGCGCAGACGCTGCACGCCGCCCTCGCTGTCGGCCACTGTCTGCTTGGCGTAGGGCAGAAACTCGGTGCCCGCTTCGGTCAGGTAGGTGCGCTTGCCAATGCGGTCGAAAAGTTGCACCTGCAGTTCGGTCTCGAGTTGGCGAATCTGCTGCGACAGCGTGCTCTGCGTGATGAACAACTGCCGCGCGGCTTCGGTAAAATTCAGAGTCTCAGCGGTTTTGATGAAATACTTGAGTTGACGCAGTTCCATAAATCAATCGGTTTTAACTATCGTTTCAATCGAATAAATCATTTTTACAAATGTATAAAAATAAAAAGTAAGCCGTACCTTTGCGGCCGAAAAATGAGTGTATTTATTATCTGACTATCAACGGATTAAAACTTTAGAATTATGAATTGGTTTACTTCGCTGCTGTTTAACGAGTCGGTTGGGCGCACGGTGATGATTTTTGCGTTTGTGATAGCCATTGGCTCAATGCTGGGCAAACTCAAGTTGAAAGGCATCTCGCTCGGCTCAACGTTTGTGCTTTTCGTGGGCATTCTGGTGTCGCATTTCGGTTTCACGGTCACGCCGTCGATTCTGCATTTTATGAAGGATTTCGGCCTGATACTCTTTGTGTTCAGCATTGGTTTGCAGGTTGGCCCGAACTTCTTCTCGTCGTTCAAGCAGTCGGGGCTGATGCTCAACGGACTGGCGGCAGGCAGCGTAGCTCTCAATATCGCGGTAACACTGCTGATTTTCTACTTGTTAGGCGGTATCGATTTTTCGATGTTGATTGGCGTTATGCAGGGTGCAGTAACCAATACGCCTGGTCTTGGCGCGGCTCAGCAAGCCTTAAACCAATTATCGCAATCGAGTGCCGAAACACCTTCAATATCACTCGGTTATGCAGTGGCATATCCGATGGGCGTGGTGGGCATCATTCTTGGAATGGTGATTGTGAAACGCATCTTCAAAATTGACTATGAAAAAGAGCGCACCGCAGCCACTGGCGGCAACACCGAAGAGCCTGCGCGCTGCAGTTATCGCGTTACAAGCAACTTGGTGATTGGCAAGCAGATAAAAGAGATTTCGCGGCAGTTCGACAAGGAAGTAGTCTTTGCCCGCATCAGTCAGGGCGGCAATGTTTTTGTGCCCAACGGCGACACCGTGCTCGGCCAAGGCGACCTGGTGCGAATCATCGCGCCCAAGCAGCGTGAAGCCGAACTCGACGCAATGTTCGGCGAGAAACTCACCACCGAAGAGTTGAACGGGCAGACAGGCGAGTTGAAATCGCGTAAGATACTGGTTACCAACAAGCGTTTGGACGGCAAGAGCCTTCATAACTTGCAACTGCGCAAGGCGTTCAATGTGAACGTGACGCGCGTCTTCCGTTCGGGCGTTGAACTTGTGGCTACACCCGACCTTGTGCTGCATCTTGGTGACAAAGTGAAAGTTGTGGGCGGCGACGAGAGTCTCGGCCTTGTCGAGAAATTCCTTGGCAACTCGGTTAAGCACCTTAACGAGCCGCACCTTTCGACGTTGTTCATCGGCATTTTCCTGGGCATCATTGTCGGCTACATTCCAATTGCCTTCCCTGGGATGCCGCAGCCCGCAAAACTCGGTCTGGCTGGCGGCCCGCTCATTGTTTCGCTGCTGATGGGCGCCTTCGGTCACAAAATCGGCCTGACGTGCTACACCACGCAGAGCGCCAACCTTATGATTCGTGAGATTGGCATCTCGCTTTTCCTTGCCTGCGTTGGCCTTGAAGCGGGCGAGCAGTTCTTCGACACGCTCATCAACGGCGACGGCTTGCTCTGGGTTGGCTACGGCCTTCTCATAACAATGATTCCGATGCTCATCATATCGTCTATTGCTCGCAAGTGCTTCAAACTGAACTATTTCACCATTGTGGGAATGATTTCGGGCACAAACACCAATCCGCCCGCGCTCTACTATTCGAACATGATTGCCGAGAACGACCGCCCGTCGGTGGCATATTCAACGGTCTATCCGCTGGCAATGTTCCTGCGTATTGTGCTGGCGCAGACGCTGATACTGATTTTCGCGTAAGGACACAAACGCAAACAAAAAACACAAACAATTATGCTTAAAGAGATATTGTGTGTGGGTGCGGGAAGTTTCATTGGTGGGGCACTGCGCTATGCCGTTGCGGTGGCAATGCGCATAGCAGGCAAGGGCTTTCCGTGGGCCACATTCATGGTGAACATTGCTGGCTGCCTTGCCATCGGACTGCTGTGGGGTGCGCTTTCGCGATACAGCAACTCACAGTATGTCAATCTTTTTCTAACTGTTGGCATCTGCGGCGGATTCACCACTTTTTCCACCTTTTCGAAAGAGAGTTTTGCAATGCTGCAGGCCGGTAACTGGCTTTGGTTTGCGCTTTACGTTGTCGGCAGCGTTGTGCTTGGCCTACTGATGGTGGCAGCAGGGTATCATTTGAGCAAGTAAGGCAACAAAAAAGCCCTGCCGCAAGGCAAGGCTTTTTGTGTTATTGCAAGGTTCTTGTTTAGAACTTGTAAGTTGCAGAAATGTTGATGGAGCCGTTCTTTGAACTGTTGTCTTTGTCGCCCTCAGGTGTCAGATTTGACAAGCCAAGGTCGTAGCCCAGACGTACACCCAGATTATCGTTGATTTCATAGCCAGCACCAAGGCCCAAGCCTAAATCCAAGCGTTTCAAATCGTCTTTCTTGTCGCTACCGAAATCCAGACTATCATCATGTTTGTCAGTATGGCTGTCGGTTTCCATCTTTGACTTAACTTTTCCTGCTGCCGCAATTCCTACATACGGACCAGCCAAAACATAAAAACTTCCAAAAGTGAGTTTCGCATCAACCGGAATGGTAACATAAACCAAATTGGCGGTGTTTTTAGTTTTGACCTTGAACCCATATTCTTCGTATTTCTCTTTCATCAAATAGCCTTTTGTTTCAATGTTCATTCCTGCTTCAACAGAAAGCAAGTCGCTTAACTCGAAATCGGCAAAGGCACCAACGTTAAAGCCTGGTTTGAATTTGATGTCGTCCATTTTCTCACCACCTGCTTTCAACGTCATGTTCGAGAGGTTAAGTCCGGCTTTCACGCCAAACGACATTTGAGCAAACGCACCTGTCGATGAAATCATCAACAATCCCATAAGTGCTAATCCTAATTTCTTCATAAATAAAAGTTTTAAACACGCCTACTCTGTGTGCTTTTCGGCTTCCGCTTTTGCGAAGATAATGAAAAAAAGCTTTGGTTATCACCTGCTTTTCAACTTCTGACAATTCGCCGGTAGTCGGTTGGCGACATACGCTCGTGCTGACGGAAGCGGCGCGCGAAATAGGAGGGGTCCATCATGCCCAATTGTGCGGCAATATCGCCCATTGTCAGATCGGTGTTTTTGAGCATCGTTTTGGCGGCCAGCATTGCCGATTCGTTTATCCAATATGAAACCGGGTGGCCGGTGTTCTGCTTAATGGTTTTGTTTAGATGATTGGCACTAACGTTCAGTCTTTCTGCGTATTCTGCAACAGAAAGATTATTATGACCATTTTCGAAAACCATCTTCATGAACCGATTGCCGAGAGCGTTTGGTAGGTTGTCGCGGTGAGCCTGGCTTTTCTCCGATTCGGCAGCAATCTCAACCAAAAATGAGTTCATGTTGGCGCGGATGACATCATCGCTTTGCGGAACCAAAAGAGTCTCAGCCATAATGCGTTCCAACAGCATCTGCACAAAACCGCTGCGTTCATAATCGAACCTGATGACGCGTATTCCGCCAGCCTGAACAAAAGCAATTCCTTTAAAGATTCCGGTAACGACGGGGCTTGTGCACAAAAAGTCGGTGCTGAAACCTCCCATATAGCCAAGACAATCCTTGAAATATTTGATTGAGAATGTGTTGCCGGCGGGAATGATAATACACTCGTTGGCGCAAACTAGGTGCTGAACTGTCCCTGACTCAACCAGCACTTCGCCCTTCATCAGAAACATGAAGTTGTGGTTTGGTGAATCGATGGGCGGCGTAGGACACGATATGGCATGATGGCAGTGCTCGTCGAGCAGACGGATTGTGAAAGGCGGCATTCCGCCTCCAATTCGTCCCATGGTGCCGGTTCCATTATGCCCTTGCATATCTGTCAGGTTTTCTCTCAGCAAACGTAAGAAAAAATAGTACCCGAATTTAAAAGGAAAATTTTTGTTTATCTTCACCAAATATTTTAAACAACAAAACACAACACGAAAAATGGCGAAATACAAACGCATATTGCTGAAACTCAGCGGCGAATCGCTCATGGGAGCGCAAGGCTACGGCATCGACCCGCAACGTTTGGGCGAGTATGCAAAGCAGATTAAGGAGATTGCTGACCTGGGCGTGCAGATTGGCATTGTGATTGGCGGCGGCAACATCTTCCGCGGCCTGAGCGGCGCATCGAAAGGTTTCGACCGCTACAAGGGCGACCAGATGGGAATGCTGGCCACGGTGATAAACGCAATGGCGCTCTGCTCGGCATTGGAAAGCATCGGCCAGAAGGCGCGCGTGCTCACGGCCATCCGGATGGAACCCATCGGCGAGCTCTACTCGAAGCCGAAAGCCATCGAAGCCCTGAACAACGGCGAGGTGGCCATCTTCTCGGCCGGAACGGGCAACCCCTACTTCACCACCGACACCGGCTCGTCGCTGCGCGGCATTGAGATTGAGGCCGACGTGATGCTCAAGGGCACCCGCGTCGACGGCATCTACACCGCCGACCCCGAAAAAGACCCGACGGCAACCAAGTTCGACACCATCACCTACGACGAAATCTACAACCGCGGCCTGAAAGTGATGGACCTGACCGCCACCACCATGTGCAAAGAGAACAATCTGCCAATCGTGGTTTTCAATATGGACAAGCCCGGCAACCTGATTAAAGTGGTGAAGGGCGAAAACATCGGAACATTAGTAACTATTTAATACATACGGCTATGACACAGGAAGACGTAAAAAAACAAATCGACAAGGCCAAAGAGCAAATGGCAAAGGCTGTCGATTTTCTTGAAGATTCAATCGCCCATATTCGTGCCGGCAAGGCCGATGTAAGGGTACTTGACAATGTGATGGTTGACTACTACGGCTCGCAGATGAGCCTGTCGCAGGTTTCGAACGTGACCGTTCCCGACGCCCGCACCATCAAAATCCAACCTTGGGAAAAGAAGATGTTTGATGTGATTGAGAAGGCCATTATGGTGTCGAATCTCGGCTTCAACCCAACCAACAACGGCGAGTCGATAATCATTGCCGTTCCGCCACTCACCGAGGAGCGCCGCCGCGACCTTGTGAAGCAGGCAAAATCAGAAGGCGAGAACACAAAAATCATCATCCGCAACGTGCGCAAAGACTCGAACGAGGCTTTCAAGAAGATGAAGAAGGACGGTCTGGCCGAGGATTTGGCAAAGGATGCCGAGGATTCGATGCAGAAACTCACCGACAGCTACATTGCCAAAATCGACGAGCTGATTAAGAAGAAAGAGGCTGACATTATGGTGGTTTGATGCCGCCGCATTTGCGACTATAGACAAGCCTTCCGCCGATTGACGGAGGGCTTTTTTAGCGCCCTGCCGGGCGGAAATTTTCATAAAATTCAAAATCGAAATTTATATAAAATTTTAGAAATCAAGTTTTTATAAATTTTATAAAAGATTTTATTGAAATTTCTCGCGAAGCGATGTCCTTGAATTAATCATACCTTTGTATTTATGATTATCCACATCGATTGCAACACGTTTTTTGCCAGCTGCGAAGTGGCGTTTCATCCCGAGCTGTACGGTAAGCCTGTTGTTGTGGCCAACAGCAACGAGACAGGCGGCGGTGTGATTCTGGCGCTCACCCCCGAAGCCAAGCGCCTGGGACTGAAGCGTGGCAATCCGGTCTTTCAGGTGCGCAAGCTCATTCATGACAATGGTGTTGTGATGTTCGACGCCAATCACGGCAAGTACCGCGAAATATCGCACCATATAATGCAAACTGTTGTGGAACAGGATATTATCCAAAATTTTGTGCAATACAGCATCGATGAGTTTTTTGGCGAGATTCCTGTTGATGACGAAACCGAAGTGCGCCATTACGTGAGTCTGGTGAAAGACCTTATTAAGAAAGAAACTGATATTCCGGTGAGTTGCGGATGCTCGCAAACCTACACTCTGGCAAAGGTGGCCACCTGGTACTCAAAACATTACAACGGCTATAAAGGCATCTGTGTGCTGTCGGAAGCCAACAGGCAGAAAGCGCTCGCCGGGCTGCCTATCGGCGATGTGTGGGGCATCGGACGGTCGTTTGCACGGTTTATGGCGGATAATAATATTAGCACTGCTCTCGACTTTGCCAAGATGTCGGAACCCTACGTGCAGCGGTATCTGAAGACTGGCGGATTGCGCACTTGGAAAGAATTGCACGGCGTGCGCGCCATCGAGATTGAGCGCGGCGATGCGCAGAAAAGTCTGTCGCACTCGCAAACCTTTGCCTATATGACTGATGAAAAGCAGCAGTTGCGCGAGATAACGGCCGATTTTGTGTCGCGGCTTGCCTACAAACTGCGTGCGCAGAACAGTATGTGCAGGACTGTAACCCTGTTTTTCCGTACCAACCGTCACCGCACCGACCTGCTGCAATACAGCGCTCACGACTCGCGAACTCTGCCGGCACACACGCAGGACACTCGCATAATCACCGAAGCCGCCTTGCAACTGCTCGACCAACTTTTCAGACCCGGCTTTCAATATAAGAAACTCGGGGTGGTGTTGTCCGATTTTGTGCCGTCAACCGCCGTGCAGCTCGACCTTTTCAATGCCGACAACGACCGCAAGAGCCGCCAACTGATGCAGGCTCTCGATGACATCAACCGCCGCTTTGGCGAGCAGACCATTCACAGCGCACTATCGGTGCACAAAAAGAAGTCAGAGTAGGGGCGCTGTCGCGAAAAAATCCCACAAAATTTGATTTTTGCCGCCAACGTGCTAAATTTGCTATGTTTTGCATCAACGCATATATATTTCAAAAAACGCAATTGCCTAATGGATATCTGCAACAGACGATGAATGAGCGTTATTACTATATTGACAGACTGAAGTTTTTTCTGATATGCCTTTTCATCTGCCATCAGTCGCTGATAGCGTATGGCGGCGTGGGCATTTGGTATTACACATCATCCGACAGGTTTTTGGGCGTGGCGCTCATCACAGTCAACACCATCAAAACCATCAACTTGTCGTTTTTGGCTTCACTGTTTTTCCTGATTTCGGCCATGTTCGCCTATGAATCGTATAAGCGCTACGGATTCAAAGATTTTGTCAAACGTCGAGTTAAGCGGCTCGGCATTCCGTTGGTTCTTTATGTACTGATTTTCCATCCCACCATCGAGTATCTTGTTGCAAGCACCCATGGCGTAACCGACAAAGGCTGGTTTCCGTTTGTTCTTGAGCAGCTGACAACCGATTTTTCGTTCGGGCCGTTCTGGTTTGTTGCGGCGCTGCTTGTTTTTGAACTTGGTTTTGCCGTCTTCAAAAAATGCGGTCCAAATATCGACGGACTGATGAGCGAGCTCTGGCAGCAGATTGCAGCCTTGCGCACAACGCTATTTGTGCTTGGTGTGGGGCTTCTGGCCTTCGTCATCAGACTGTTGTCGCCGGCCCGTGCCACCCTGCCGGGCATTCAGTGGGGTTGTTACCCGCTATATGTCGGAATGTTCATTTCCGGACTCATAGCTCAACGCAACGATTGGATTCACAAGCTGAAGATAGGCTTCTCGCTTCCGTGGTTGCTGTTCGCCTTCCTATGCCTGCCCACAATGCTTTTCTCGGTGCATTTCATCAAAGATTGGAGCATTTTCACAGGCGGACTCAACTCGCAATCGCTCTTTTTTGCCCTTTGGGAGCCGATGCTGTGCGTGGGTATGAACTTTTTTCTGATGACGTTTTTCTTCCGATATTTCAACCAACCGAGCCCAAGAGCCATTCTGTTGACGAACCTTTCGTTTCTCGTCTTTTTCTTTTGTCCGGCGGTGATAGTGCCACTCACCATGTTTTTTGAGCCGCTGGCTATGCCCATATTCTTCAAATGGTTGCTCACATCTGTTTTGAGTATCGCGTTGAGCTATCTGATAGCCTGGCTGCTCTATAAGATACCGTTTGTACGGAATATTTTTTAAAATCCACAGGCGCAAAATCAGTCCGAAAGGCCGAAGCTGTCACCAATCCGTAGTCTTTAACCGTTGTCTCTAAAATAAATATTGTTCAAACAATAAATTTTATACATTTGCCGCCGTTAAGATTTTTCGGATGAAGAATTTAGTCAACATAGTCATTTCTTTGGTCGTGGTCGTGGTGGTCTGCGGATAAGGAAGGGCTGTGCAATTTATTATAAGAAAACGAATTACGAGCCCTTCCATTACGGACGGGCTTTTTT
>JAEEGJ010017523.1_pt1 | contig 16177 bp, 12 predicted proteins | sample 8958761 | NCBI WGS metagenome assembly JAEEGJ01 (sample SAMN16246546, study PRJNA631951) | gut metagenome | biome: gut microbiome; feature: rumen; material: RS-attached | host: Bos | place: Iran: Karaj | collected 2018-10
TGTCGACAGTGTCAACAACCGTCCTTTCCCGCTTCACACCCTTTTTTTCGAACTTGTTGACACACTGGTTTGACTTTGTACGAAAACGGTGTTCTATTAACAGTATGGATATTTGATTCAACCCTATTGGCAGGTGACGAACATGGATATGAACAACAATGTCAAGAAGCACATGGACGACCTTTTCCGGCGGTGTCCCGATCTCCGGGGCATGGAGGAAAAAATCCATACCTTATATTTTAACCTTGAAACCGTATTTTTCAAGAACAAAACGTTATTTCTTTGTGGAAATGGTGGAAGTTGTTCAGACGCAGAGCATTTTATTGCCGAGCTCGGAAAGGGGTTCCTGAGTCGCAGGAAGGTACCGGCCGAACTTGCCGACGCTCTGGAAGCGGCTTATCCCGGGGAACACTACGCGGACCGCATCCAGCGCGGATTCCGCGCCATCTCGCTGAATGGCCATCCTTCGCTCGCTTCGGCGTACACCAACGACGTCGATCCGCTCATGACCTATGCCCAGCAGCTGTATATCTTCGGCGCGCCCGGCGATGCGGTGCTCGGCTTCACGACGTCCGGCAATGCGAAGAACATCCTGAACCTATTCAAGGTTGCGCGCGTGCTGGGGATCTCCACCTACCTCATGACAGGTAACAACGAAGAGGGGCTGTGCAGAAAATACGCGGATTTCATACTGGACGTCCCCGCCCGTGAAGCGTGGCGCGTTCAGGAATACCATCTTCCGATCTATCACACGCTGGCCATGATGCTCGAGGAGAGATTCTATGGCGCAGGAGAATGAACTCAAACACGTAGCCGTCATCCTGGACGGCAACGGACGCTGGGCCAAACAGCACGGGGTCGAACGCCGCGAAGGCCATCTGGCCGGAGCAAACCGCGTGGTCGACTTCATGAACTATATCTCGCGTTACGAGTCGATCCGCTACGTCACGCTGTATGCGTTCAGCACGGAGAACTGGAAGCGGTCCAAGGACGAGGTGGACGCTCTGATGAACATCCTCGCGAAATTCCTCGACGACAATCTCGAGGTCCTGCTCAGGGAAAAAGTGCGTCTCCTCACGGCCGGCGATATTACCGCTCTGCCGGAAGCGTGTCGGGTGAGATTGGAGAAAGTCAAACGCGAAACCGCGAAATCGTTTACCCGCACATTCATCCTCGCCCTGAACTACGGTTCGCGCCGCGAGATCACTGACGCCGTGAAATCCATTGCGGCCGAAGTGAAAAATGGTACTCTCGCGGTGGATGACATCACGGAACAGACCGTGGCGGACCACCTGTACAATCCCGATATTCCCGACCCCGACCTGCTGATCCGGACCAGCGGCGAGGAACGCATCAGCAACTTCCTGCTGTGGCAGATATCCTACAGCGAGTTTTACTTCACGAAGACGTTGTGGCCTGACTTTGACATCAACGAATTCGACCTGGCCGTTCAGGCGTTTTACGGCCGCAAGCGCAGATTTGGAGGCAGATAGATCATGTCCACGCTTTTGAAACGCACGTTCAGCACCGTCATCCTGCTTTCGCTTCTGGCGGGCTCGGTCTTCCTGCCGTACGAATACCGCGCCTGGTTCTTCACGATCCTGTGCTCGCTCCTCGGATTCGGCGCGGCCTGGGAATGTTGCGACATGCTCAACGGTCCGAAGAGGTTCGGCGGCCTCAAATGGTTCGTTTCCCTGGCGCTCGTGGCTGTCGTGCTGTTCCCGCTGGCACAGAAACGTTATATGCCGTTCTGGCCGGGCGTCTCGTTCGACGTGGTCATATTCGCCTTCATGTTCTGGATGGTCGTGCTGGCCAGCAACAAAAACCCGGATGCACTCCGGGCCGTCCTGAACTCTGCGGCGGTGTTCTTCCTCTTCTCGACCGCGCTGAAGCTGATCTCCGGCATATACTATACCTACAATGGGGCCGGAAACATCCCGGCGACATTCCTGCTCTTCATCCTCGGCACGAAGAGCGGGGACATCGGCGCATATCTGACCGGATCGCTGTGCAACGCGATCTCGCATGGGAAGAACCACAAGCTCGTGCCAGCCATCAGTCCCGCAAAATCGTGGGAAGGACTCTTCGGCGGCCTGGCCTTCTCGATAGGGGTCAGTGTGGGTATCTATGCCATCTTCTCAGGCGGTCGGAACGGCGCGGAGTGGTGGGACGGATTCGGCTACTGGCGCATGGCTGTGATCGGAGTGCTGATGTTCTTCGGCGGCATGCTCGGCGACCTCGCGGAGTCCAGTTTGAAACGCACATGCCAGGTGAAGGATTCCGGGCATTTTCTGCCTGGGATCGGAGGACTTTTCGACCTTGTCGACAGTCTGATCGTCAATTCTTTCGTATTCTACCTCATCCTGTTCTTCTTCAACGCCCGGTAACACGCCTCCCAAAAGGATTCTCCGCATGAAAACGAAGTCCGAAGCTCAGGAAAGCTCGATCTGGAACGACATTCTCAACGGCAGCTGCCGCAGCCCGCACGATTTTCTGGGCATGCACGCGGAAAATGGACGGATCGTGGTCCGCGTGTACGACCCCGCGGCGAAGGCGGTCTCGGTCATCGCGGCGAAGAAACGCTACCCGATGTGCCAGCTGGACGATACCGGACTTTTCGTCTGCTATTTCGACAAGAAGAAGGAGCTGTTCGCATACAAGATAGAAAAACAGTACGATGAAAGCATTTTCACCTCGGAGGACCCCTACTGTTTCCTGCCTACGCTCGGCGAGATGGACATCTACCTCTTCAATCAGGGAGAACACCATCGCGTGTTCGACGTGATGGGCGCGCATGTGCGGAATCTTGGCGGAGTCGAGGGCGTGTCGTTCGCGGTCTGGGCACCGAATGCGAAACGCGTTTCCGTGGTCGGCGACTTCAACTGCTGGGACGGCCGTCGGCATCCGATGCGCATGCTGGGATTGTCCGGGATATGGGAACTCTTCATCCCCGGGCTGAAATCCGGCGACGTGTATAAATTCGAGGTCAGAGGATGCGACGATTCCATCGTGCTGAAGCTCGACCCGTACGCCAGACGCACTGAACTCCGCCCGAACAACGCGGGGATCGTGCCGGAGAAAGAGCCATTCCGCTGGACCGACGACGCATGGATGAAGAAACGCGCCGCGACGAATCCGCTGGAAAGCCCCATGAACATTTACGAGGTCCACCTCGGGACCTGGGGCGGACCCGGGCTCAAACTCCCAGAAGTGAAGGAGACGTTCAACAATTACCGCGAGCTCGCCGTCGCCCTGGCGGATTACGTCCTGAAAATGGGCTACACCCACGTCGAACTGCTCCCGGTGATGGAACACCCCCTGGACCAGTCCTGGGGCTACCAGGTGACCGGGTTCTACGCGCCGACCGCACGTTACGGCACGCCCGAGGATTTCGCGTGGTTCATGAACTACATGCACGAACACGGCATCGGCGTTTTCCTGGACTGGGTCCCCGCCCATTTCCCGCGCGACACGTTCTCACTCGGACGGTTCGACGGCACCGCGCTGTACGAGCACGCCGACCCCCGCAAGGGCGAGCAGAAGGACTGGGGCACGTACATCTTCAATTTCGGGCGCAACGAGGTGCGCCAATTCCTGATCGGCAGCGCGCTCTTCTGGCTGGACCAGTACCACGCCGACGGCCTCCGCGTCGACGCCGTCGCCTCCATGCTTTACCTCAATTATTCCCGCAACGACGGCGAATGGATCCCGAACCAGTACGGCGGCTGCGAGAACCTCGAGGCGATCGAGTTCATCCGCCATCTGAACGAGCTCGCGCACAAGCTGTACCCCGGCATCTCCATGATCGCCGAGGAATCCACCTCGTGGCCGGGCGTTTCGCGTCCGATCTACCTCGGCGGCCTCGGCTTCACGTTCAAGTGGAACATGGGCTGGATGCACGACACGCTCGACTATTTCAAGCTCGACCCGATCTACCGCAGCTACCACCACGGCCAGCTCGCGTTCTCCATCTGCTACGCCTTCTCCGAAAACTTCATCCTGCCGTTCAGCCACGACGAGGTCGTCCACGGCAAGCTCTCGCTCTTCGGCCGCATGTCCGGCGATTACGTGCAGAAATTCGCCAACCTCCGCGCGATGTACGTGCTGATGGCGACCCACCCTGGCAAAAAGCTCATTTTCATGGGCGGCGAGTTCGCGCAGGTGATCGAGTGGAACTGCAACAACCAGTCCGTCGACTGGCTCCTCCTCAAATATCCCGCGCACGATTCCATTCACCGCATGACCGCCGAGCTGAACAGGTTCTACCTCAGCCAGCCGGCGCTGTGGGAAGACGATTTCACGCCGGAGGGGTTCCAGTGGCTCGACGCGGGCGATTTCAAACAGTCGGTCTACTCGTTCATCCGCTGGGACAAAAAACGCAAGGCGCCGCTCGTCGTGATCCTGAACCTGACTCCGGTCGTGCGCGACAACTTCAACATCGGCGTCCCGCTCCCCGGCGAATGGGTCGAAGTTTTCAACACCGACCGCGAGGAGTACGGCGGCACGGGCCTGCTGAACGGGCAGAAGATGTTCACGTCGTCCGGCGAATGGCACGGCCAGCAGCAGTTCATCACGCTCCGGCTGCCGTGGCTCGGCGCCGTCGTCCTGGCCCCGAAATCCGCCGTGAAGAAAGCGAAAAAGTAAGGCGGAAAAGCGTTCATCACCGTTTCCCGTTTGCCTGTGAAAACCGACATAAAGCCATTTCCCGCGCATATGCGCAAGTTTCAGTTAAAACAGGTTCCTCTTAACAGAAACTTGGGTAAAATTCCAAAAGAAAGCTGCCAGGTCGAGTGGGGCTCGCGAGAATATGACGATATTCATGCCGATTTTTTTCCGCATACCCAGGACCATATCCCGTCAGGCTCCTGCCATGAAACACATTTTCGCATCTTCTTTCGCGGGGAAATCCCCGATTTTTCGGAAAAAGTTCTTGTTTATTTGGAAAAAGGGTGTATATTATAGTTTTACGCATACAATTTTAGCTTCAACATAACCAGAAAGATCTGACCATGGCAAACACTTCCTTTGTCGTTTTCGCGCAGGCCGCGGACGGTTCCGTGAGTGCAACCGCACCGGCTGCCGCCCCTGCCGCCGAGACCACCTCCGCCGAAACCGCGGCTTCCGGCGCGGGGCAGCAGGCTCCGCCGCCGAGCAATACCATGATGATGGTCCCGATCATCATCATCTTCGTCGTAATGATCGCGATCTCCCTCCGTACCAACAGCAAGGAAAAGAAAAAACGCGAGGAGATGATGAATTCGATCCGCAAGGGCACGAAGATCATGACCAGCGGCGGCATCCTCGGCGAGATCGCCGAAGTCCAGAAGGACCAGTTCCTCCTGAAGGTCGCGAACAATGTCCAGATCGCCATTTCCCGCACGGCCGTCGCGCAGGTCATCCAGCCCGCCGCCGACGCCGCTGACACGACGAAAGCCGAGGTGACGAAGAAATGAACAAGAGCAAGAGCGCATTTGCCATTTACTGCGTGTTCGCGATCGCCGTGATCGGCGTGTTCGTCGCAGCCATGTTCCCGCTCAAGCAGAGCGATTTCTACGAGACGTTCAGCAAGCTTCTCTCCGACCCGTCCGACCCGACCATCCGGAAGGTGGTCGAGCGCTCGAAAGAGCTTCAGCAGGAAGACAAGATCAAGTATCTGTATCCCTCCACCGCGCTGGAAGCCGCGGCCCGCGAGATCAAAATGCCCGCCGCGGACGGCTCCGCGGCCTATTCCGTCGACCTGGTCCACTTCGTGAAGCCGAACATCGTGAAGGCGCAGAAGCTCCAGAACAACGGCGACGTGATCTCCCTGGTCCGCAAGAACGCCTCCGGCGCGATCCGCCTCGGCATCGACCTCAACGGCGGCGCGGAATTCCTGCTGCATCTGCAGGCCGACAAGGAGATGGACAGCTCGCAGTTCGATTCGTTCCGCGACAACGCCATCGAAACGCTCCGCAAGCGTCTTGAGGCGCAGAACTACTTCGAAACGGAAATTTCCCCTGCCGGCCAGGATTTCGTTTCCGTGCGTGTGCCGTCCGTCAACTCCGACGACCGCGCCAACCTCGAAAAGCTGATCCTCCGTTCCGCCAGGCTTGAGTTCCGCCTCGTCCATCCGAACAACGACGTCGAGGTCCAGAAGTTCATGTCCTACCTCGCGCAGGGCGGCGATCCGGAATCCTATCCCGACACCCCGTCCGAGGCGGAATTCCTCGCCGAAGAGCGCCGCGACGGCAACAACCTGATCACGGACTACACGCTCGTCGAGACCACCGTGCAGATGGAAGGCGACAACATCAAGGACTCCTACGTGACCATGAACGAGTTCGGCCAGCGCGAGATCCTGCTGTTCTTCAACAACGCCGGCACCGTCCAGTTCGGCGAAGTCACCGGCAAGCACGTCGGCGAACGTCTCGCCATCGTGCTCGACGGCCAGCTCTATTCCGCCCCGACCCTGCTCTCCAAGATCGACGGCGGCACGGCACGCATCACCGGCTCCTTCTCCCAGGAAGAAGCCAAGAGCGTGTCCGACGCCCTGAAGAGCGGCAGCCTGCCCTTCGTCATCACCATCGCGTCCCGTTCCGACATCGACGCCACGGTCGGCCAGGAGACCATCCGCAAGAGTATCTACAGCGGCATCCTCGGCACGGCGCTCGTGATGATCTTCATGCTCATCTACTACCGTCTCGCCGGCCTCGTGGCGAACATTTCGCTCCTCGTGAACACGGGCGTGCTGCTCGGCGCGATGGCGGCGTTCGACGTGACCCTGACGCTCCCCGGCATCGCCGGCATCATCCTGACCCTCGGCATGGCCGTCGACGCCAACGTCCTGATCTACGAACGCATCCGCGAGGAACAGGACGCGGGCAAGTCGCTCGAATTCGCCGTGAAGACCGGTTTCGACCGCGCCTTCTCCGCCATCTTCGACTCGAACGTGACGACGCTCTTCACCGGCGCCATCCTGTACTGGCAGGGCACCGGCGCGATCAAGGGATTCGCCATGACGCTCGTCATCGGCATCTTCACCACCATGTTCTCGGCGGTCTTCCTGTCCCGCCTGCTCTTCGAGTTCTTCCTGATGCTCCCGCTGAAGCTCAAGAAGATCAACATGATGATGTTCCTGCCGCATCCGCACTTCGACTTCATCAAGTTCCGTTTCGTCGGCTTCGGCATTTCCGCCTGCCTGATCCTCGTCTCGCTCGTTACTGTTTTCGTGCGTGGACGCGACGCCCTCAGCATCGACTTCACGGGCGGCACGCAGCTGATCGTCAGCTACGTCCCGAAAGACAAGACCATGGCGCAGATTCCCGCCACCGAGATCGAAAAGGTCCTGGAGAAGGAAGGCTACGACGCCAAGGCCACCTACAAGAAGATCACCGACGAGGAGAACGTCGATGGCCGCAGCGTGCTGGAGCTCGTCGTGCGTGACCGCGGCACCGGCAATGTCTCCCAGGAGAACGCCGACACGCTGATCCGGAAGCTCGACGAAGCGTATCCCGACGTGAAGCTCACCAAGCTCTCCGAGTCCACACTCGGCGCACTGATCGGCGCGGCGTTCACCAAGTCCGCCATCAAGGCACTCATCTGCGCCATGATCGGCATGATCATCTACATGGTCATCCGCTTCCAGTTCTCCTACTCCATCGCCGCGAACATCGCTCTGATCCACGACGTGATCGTGGCAACCGGCCTGTACCTCCTCTTCGGCGGCCAGATCTCGCTGCAGGTGGTCGCTTCTCTGCTGACCCTGATCGGCTATTCGGTCAACGACACCATCGTGATCTTCGACCGTCAGCGCGAGAACCTCGCCACGCGCAAGGGCCTGACCTACTTCCAGATCGTCGACCTGAGCTTGAACCAGACGCTCGCCCGTACCATCCTGACCTCCGTCTGCGTCATGCTGGTCCTGATCTGCCAGTTGATCTTCGGCGGCGACGGCATCCGCGACTTCGTGGCGGTCATCCTGATCGGCAACGTGGCCGGCTGCTACTCCTCCATCTTCGTCTCCCCGATGATCACCGCCTACTGGCACAAGGAGGAGCGCAACATCTCCTCCAAAGGTCCGGAAGACGCGAAGAAGGACGACAACGGCGAAGCGGTCAAAGCCTGACCTTTCCCGAATCGATTCCGCAAGACGGCATGCCTTTCCGGTGTGCCGTCTTTTTTTCGCGTTTTCGCGCGGGCGCGCTTGCATATCTTCATTTATAGGGGTATATTATATAAATATTTATTGCAACTGTTCAAACAGGATACCTTATTTATGCGCGAAACATTTCTGCCTTTCTCCAAGCCCTCGATCCAGGAATGGGAGATCTCCGAGGTCGCCAATGTGCTGCGTTCCGGCTGGATCACCACCGGCCCGAAGAACGCCGAATTCGAAAAGGCTTTCTGCGCCTGCACCGGCGCGAAATACGCGATTCCAATGACGTCCGAAACGTCCGTCATGCAGGTGCTGTTCCGCGCGCTCGGCCTGAAGCCCGGCGACGAGGTCATCACGCCCTCCATGACGTGGGTTTCCCTGCCGAACGTCGTTTCCCTGTACGGCGCGAAGCCGGTTTTCGTCGACTGCGACCGCGACACGCTCATGATTACGGCGGACGCGATCGAGGCGGCGATCACGCCGCGCACGAAGGCGATCGTCCCGGTCCATTTCGCGGGCGGCGTGCTGGAGCTCGACAAAATCCGCGCCGTCGCCGCCAAACACAACGTCGTGCTCATCGAGGACGCCGCGCACGCGCTCGGCGCCGAGTTCAAGGGCGAACGCATCGGCAAGCACGGGCACGTGATGTTCTCGTTCCATCCGATCAAAAACATCACCACGGGCGAGGGCGGCATGTTCGCCACGGACGATGCCGCGCTCGCCGACCGCGTCCGCAGCCTCAAGTTCCACGGCCTCGGCGTGGACGCCTACGACCGCCAGACCATGGGCCGTGCTCCGCAGGCACAGGTGGTCGAGCCCGGATTCAAGTTCAACATGCCGGACATGCAGGCGGTCCTGGGCATCACCCAGCTCACGCGCGTGGACCGCATGAACGCCGAACGCGGGCATCTCGCCGCGCTCTACCGCGAACGCCTCGCGGACATCCCCGAGCTGATCCCGCTGGCGCAGCCCGCGTACGAGTACAAGGATTCCTACCACCTGATGGTCGTGCGCCTGGACGTCGACAGGACCGGCATCACGCGCGACGACTTCATGTCCGAGCTCAAGAAGCGCAACATCGGCACCGGACTGCATTTCCGCTGCGTCCACGGCCAGAAATACTACCGCGAAGCCTGCCCCGTCCCGGCGGGCGCCCTGCCGAACACCGAGTGGAACAGCGAGCGCATCTTCTCGCTGCCGTTCTTCCCCGGCATGTCCGACGCCGATGTCGACGACGTGATCAATACCTGCAAAGAGATTCTGGCGAAGTGAGGTAAGACTGCATGGCGGGCGGATTCGACATGATGCGGTTTCAGACGTGCAGCGACACGCTGATACCCTCGATTCGCAAAAATGCGAAGTGGATCACGTTCTGGGTCTTTGCCTGCTTCGTCCTTTTCCTCGGACTCGGCATTTACCCCGCCATCCGCTCGGAAGCCCGCTGGTTCGAGGTCGTCCGCGAAATGCTCATGACCGGCGACTGGCTGCATCCGCGCATCAACGGCCAGCCGTATTTCGACAAGCCGCTCGTCAGCTACTGGTTCGCCGCGGTCATTTCGAAGCTCGCGGGCGGACGTGTGACCGAGCTTTCCGTACGTCTCCCGAGCGCACTTTTTGCGCTGGCCGGGCTCGGCTGCATCATTTCCGTCGCCCGCAAGTTCTATTCGGAGCGCACGGCGTATCTGGCGGGCTGGATCCTGCTCAGCACGTATTCGTTCATCGTCTGGGGGCGCCTCGCCGAGGCCGACATGGAGCAGACGGTCTTCATCGTGATGGCCGTCACGATGTACCTGCACCACCGCGAAACGCCGTCCTTCTGGGCGTATTTCGCGTTCTGGGGCTGCTGTGCGGTCGGGGCGCAGACCAAGGGGCTGCCCGCGTTCGTCATCCCGCCCGCGCTGGCGGTGATCGACTGCGTTGTCCGGAAATCGTTCCGGGTGCATCTGAACTGGAAATTCTTCCTTGCGCTGTTCCTTGGCGGCCTCTGCCTGTACGCCGTGCCGTTCGTGCTGGAGGCGCTGACCTCGGAGCATTACGGCGCGAGCGGGATCGTGCTGGTGTTCCGCGAGAACCTGATGCGCGTGTTCAATCCGTGGGACCACAACAAGGACCCGTTCTACATCTACTTCGAGTATCTGCCGATCCTGCTGATCCCGTGGACGCCCTTCTTCATCTTCGCGGTCATTGATTATGTCCACGGGCTCATCCGTGCCGTTGCGAAGCAAGGCACTGCTTCAGAGGAGGACTTGTCCTCCCGCAAGCCGTGCTCGAAGGACACGCTGTGGCTGTTCGCCTCGATGGTGTTCATCTTTATCCTGTTTTCCGCCTCTCGGTCGCGCCGCCTGTACTACATTCTGCCGGCCGTGCCGTGGTGTGTGCTCTTCACGGCGGCGTGGTTCTCCGAAAGCGTGGAAAACTGGTCGTTCCTGCGGAAGCTCACCGACAAGTTCTTCCGTCTGGTGGACGTGCTGATCCCGTATGCCGCGGGAATTCTTGTGATTGTTTCCGTTGCGGCGTGGATAGCCGTGTCCTGCTTCGAACGGAAAATATTTGGGTCGGTCCAGGCAATCCGGGCGATGGATGATGAACGGGTGATTCTTTTGTTTGACCAGAGGACGATCGACCTGAAAATGATCCTGCTGACGCTCATGCCGTTCGCACTCATTGCCGGAATCGCCTGGCTGATCGTCTGGCGGCGTTCCCGGAAACAGCTCCTGCACGAAGGCGCCGAGGGGGCATTTGCGCCGTCCGCCGACCCGCTGAACCGCACGGTCCCGTTCGTGGCGGTCACGATGTTTGCCGTTTTCGCGCTCGTGATCCCCGTGCTCAGTTCGACGACGACCTTCGAGCCGACGGCGCCGTTCCTCCGCAAGCACGGCGACAACCTGAAAAACTATCAGGCCGCGATCCCGGGATTTTTCCCGGAGCGCACGGCGTTCTTCGGCGACTTCGGCGGCTCGGAGCTCACGTACTACATGGACCTTCAGAATCCGATCCCCCAGTTCTGGCTGGAGGGACGCGACGCCGCCAGCCGGACATTTTTCGAAGACACGACCGAGGTGTTCGGCCTGGACGAATTCCGCACGTTCCTGAACACGATCCGGGAGCAGGGCGGTGCGGTCATCACGCGCGGCGACTGTCTGGATGACCTGAAGGACGCCGAAGGCGGAAAGGAACTCTATGACATGCTGAACGACGAACGGGTGTTCGTCATTGTGAAGTCGAACCTGAATCTTTTCCAGGAACAGCAGCTTAAAAGTCTCCGGGCGAAACCCGGCAGCCAGGATGATCCGAAGCTGATGAAGAAGATCAGAAAGCTGGAAGGCAAACGCGTCAACATTTTCTATCACATACCCGAATCCATCGCGCAACCCGCCGAAGCGGACGTCGTGGAGCAGTCCGACGATCCCCCAGACATCCACTTCGGCGGAACAGAAGGGACCATGCAACCATGACAACGCCCGAAATCGAACTTTCCCTCGTCATTCCGGTCTACAACGAGGAGGAAAATCTGACCGAGCTCATCGCCCGCACGACCGCGGCCTGCGACAAGCTGGACTGCACGACCGAGATCATCCTCGTGGACGACGGCAGCGCCGACCGCAGCATGGAAATGATCATCGAGGCGTCGCAGAAGGACCCGCGCATCGTGGGCGTGATCCTGACCTCGAACTTCGGCCAGCACGCCGCCGTGACCGCCGGATTCCAGACCTCCCGCGGCAAGTATGTCGTCACGCTCGACGCCGACCTGCAGAACCCGCCGGAGGAGATCCATAAGCTCCTGGAAAAATTGCGTGAGGGCTACGACGTCGTCGGCTCCATCCGCGAAAACCGCCAGGACACGCTGTTCCGCAAGGTCGGCTCGAAAATGGTCAACCTCATGGTCCGCAAGCTCTGCAACGGCAAGACCATGACCGACTACGGCTGCATGCTCCGCGGCTACAGCCGGAACGTCGTGAACGCGGTCCTGCTGTGCCGCGAGAACGGCAAGTTCATCCCGATGCTCGCCATGACCTACGCGCGCAAGTCGGTCGAGGTGCATGTGAAGCACGCCGAACGCGCCGCGGGCGAGTCCAAGTACAGTGTGATGAAGCTCATCGCGCTCCAGTACGACCTGCTGACCGGCACCAGCACGTTCCCCCTGCGCCTGCTGACCTTTTTCGGGTTCGGCGTCGGCGTGTTCGGCGTGCTGTTCGGTCTCTACGTCTTCATCCGTTCCCAGATCGACAAGGACTGGGGCGCGTTCGGCACGTTCGCGATGTTCGCGGTCGTCTTCGTGCTCATCGGCGGACAGTTCGCGTCCATGGGGCTTCTGGGCGAGTACATCGGCAAGATCCATCTGAACTCGCGCGCCCGCCCTCAATTCTTCATCGAATCAATTCATCGCAAAAACAATACCCAACCCAAAGAACAGGAGTGACACCGCATGAAAGCTGTCGTCTTCGCTTACAACAACATCGGATGCATCGGCATCGAACAGCTCGTCAAGGCCGGCGTGACCATTCAGGCCGTCTTCACCCACGCCGACGATCCCAACGAAAACCTCTGGTTCCGTTCCGTCGCCGAAACCGCCGCCGCCCTCGGCATCCCGGTCTTTGCGCCCGAGGACGTCAACCACCCGCTCTGGGCCGGACGCATCAAAAAGATGGCCCCCGACTTCATCTTCTCGTTCTACTACCGCAAGGTCATCGGCAAGGATATCCTCGCCATCCCGAAGAAGGACGCGTTCAACCTCCACGGCTCGCTCCTCCCGAAATACCGCGGCTGCGCCCCGCTGAACTGGGCCGTGATCAACGGCGAGAAGGAATCGGGCGTGACGCTCCACAAGATGACCGCGAAGGTCGACGCCGGCGACATCGTGGCGCAGGAGAAGTTCGCGATCGCGGATTCCGATACCGCGAAGGACGCGCATCTGAAGGCCGCCGCCGCCGCTGAAAAACTGCTCAGGAAAGTCCTGCCCTCCGTGCTCGCGGGCAAGGCGAAAGCCAAAAAGCAGGATGAGGAACAGGCGACGTACTTCGGACACCGCTGCCCCGCCGACGGGCTCATCGACTGGACGAAGGATGCCGTTGCGGTCCGCAACCTCGTGCGCGGCGTGACCCGTCCCTTCCCCGGCGCGTTCACGTTCATCGCCGCTCAGAAATACTTCATCTGGGACGTCACCGTCGTGCCGCTGAAGAAGAAAGCCCCGGCCGGCACCATCGTCTCCGTCGCCCCGTTCGTGATCGCCTGCGGCAAGGACGCCGTGCAGGTGAACTTCGCGCAGAAGGACGGCGGCCTGTACACGACCGGCGAACAGCTCGCCGCGGACAGCCGTTTCACCCCGAAGATGGTCCTGACCAACTCCCCGATCGTCGGCCCGAAGCGCAAGAAAAGCGTGCTGATCCTGGGCGTGAACGGTTTCATCGGCAGCGCCATCAGCAAGCGCCTGCTCGACGACGGCAACTACGAAGTGTACGGCATGGACCTCCGCAGCGGCTACATCACCGACCTGCTGTCCAACCCCGACTTCCACTTCTTCGAGGGAGACGTGCAGATCAACAACGAGTGGATCGAATATCACGTCCGCAAGTGCGACGTGGTGCTGCCGCTGGTCGCCATCGCCACCCCGATCGAGTACACGCGCAATCCGCTGCGCGTCTTCGAGCTCGACTTCGAGGAGAACCTGAAGATCGTCCGCTACTGCGCCAAGTACAACAAGCGCATCATCTTCCCCTCCACGTCCGAAGTCTACGCCATGTGCGACGACGAGAACTTCGACGAGGACAATTCCCGCCTCATCCTCGGCCCGATCCGCATGCAGCGCTGGATCTACTCGTGCAGCAAGCAGATGCTTGACCGCGTGATCTGGGCGTACGGCTCCACCCGCGGCCTCAAGTTCACGCTCTTCCGCCCGTTCAACTGGATGGGCCCGAAGCTCGACTCGCTCTCCTCCGCCCGCATCGGCAGCTCCCGCGCCATCACCCAGCTCATCCTGAACCTGGTCCAGGGCAACCCGATCCTGCTCATCGACGGCGGCGCGCAGAAACGCTGCTTCACGCACGTGACCGACGGCATCGAGTGCCTCTTCCGCATCATCGAGAACAAGGACGGCCTCTGCGACGGCAAGATCATCAATATCGGCAATCCCGATAACGAAGCCAGCATCAAGGAGCTCGCCGAAATCCTCGTCGAACTCTTCAACGAGCATCCGCTCCGCAAGAAATTCCCGCCGTTCGCCGGCTGCAAGGAAGTCGAAAGCGGCACCTTCTACGGCGCGGGCTATCAGGACTGCCAGCACCGCAAGCCCAGCATCCGCAACGCCATGAAGTACTGCGGCTGGAAACCCGTCGTGCCGCTGCGCGAATCCATCAAGCAGACGCTCGACTTCTTCCTCCAGCAGGCCATTTCCTCCGGCGAATTCGGGATCAAGAAATGAAGATCGCCATCCGCGTAGACGTCGATACGTTCCGCGGCACGCGCAGGGGGGTGCCGTCCCTCCTGCGCACGATGGACCGCCACGGCGTCCGCGCGGCGTATTTCTTCTCGGTCGGCCCGGACAACATGGGACGCAACCTGTGGCGTCTGCTGAAGCCGACCTTCCTGTTCAAGATGCTCCGCACGAACGCCCCCGGGCTGTACGGCATGGACATCCTCCTCATGGGGACGGCATGGCCCGGTCCGGCGATCGGACGGCGCAACGAACAGGTGTTGCGCGACTGCGCCGCTGCCGGGCATGAGATCGGGCTTCACGCCTGGGACCACTGCAAGTGGCAGAACCGCATCGCGTCGTTCCCGCCCGAACTGATCCTGAAGCATCTGCGCCTCGCGTACGGCGAGATCGAACGCATCACCGGCAAGCCGCCCGTCTGCTCTGCCTCCCCCGGCTGGAAGACCACCGACGCCGTGCTGACTGCCAAGGAGACGTTCCGGTTCCGTTACAACAGCGACTGCCGCGGCAGCTCGATTTTTCGTCCGGTCGTGGACGGCAAACAGCTCGAAACGCCGCAGATCCCGCTCAACATGCCGACCTACGACGAACTGCTCGGCCGCGACGGCGTCACGCGCGAGAACTACAACGAACGCCTCCTCGCCACCGCCTCGCCCGACGGCATGAACCTGCTGACCATCCACGCCGAGGCCGAGGGCGGCATCTGCGCCGACCTCTTCGACGATTTCCTGAGCATGGCGAAGGCGCGCGGGATCGAGTTCTGCGCGCCGGGCGACCTGCTCCCGCAAGACGTCTCTACCATTCCGTCCGGCTCCATCCGTTCCGGCGTGCTCCCCGGTCGCGAAGGCTGGATGGCGCTGCAATCCGAATAAACCGCGTTCCGGAGGCCATTGTGGGCGGTTCAGCGCAATATACGGTCATCCTGGCGAACGGCAGTTTTCCCCGCCGCAAATGCCTGCTGGAGACGCTTCGCTCCGCCGCACGGATCGTCTGTTGCGACGGCGCCGCGTCCGCGCTGCTTCGCGCCGGACTGGAGCCCGACCTTGTCGTCGGCGACTTGGACAGCCTCGAACCGGCCTTGAAGAAACGCTTCGGGAAGCGTCTCGTCCATGAATCCGAACAGGAGACGAATGACCTCTCGAAGGCGTTCCGGGCGTGCATGGCGCACGGCTGGCGCGACATCGTGATCCTCGGGGCAGGGGGCCGCCGCGAAGACCATCTGCTCGGCAACGCGTCCCTGCTCCCGATGTTCGCCGCCGCCGGTGCCGCCATCCGCATGGAGACCGATTACGGCACGTTCCTGCCCGTCCTGAAATCCGCCTCCTTCCGCCGTCCGGTCGGCACGAAGGTCTCGATTTTCAGTTTCCACCCGGAAATGCCGGTCACGGCGACCGGGCTGGTGTATCCGCTCGACAAGCTCCGCCTGCCCTTCTGGTGGTGCGGCACGCTGAACGAGACGAACGCGCCGGAGTTCTCGCTCACGTTCGACGGACGTGCGCCGCTGCTGCTGTATTTCCCGCGCTGATTCTGCGTTTTTTTCCGTTTTTTTTGGAATTCCGTCTTGACTTTCCGCGAATAGATGGTATAGTAAATATCATTCTCAATTTGAATTG
>JAEEGJ010017527.1_pt1 | contig 16174 bp, 10 predicted proteins | sample 8958761 | NCBI WGS metagenome assembly JAEEGJ01 (sample SAMN16246546, study PRJNA631951) | gut metagenome | biome: gut microbiome; feature: rumen; material: RS-attached | host: Bos | place: Iran: Karaj | collected 2018-10
GAACATATTCCTATGGACGACCCCAAGACTTTTGAACTCTATCAGCAGGGACGTACGATTGGTACTTTCCAGTTTGAGTCTAATGGCATGCAGAAATATCTGCGTGAACTCAAACCTACTGTGTTCGAAGACCTGATAGCCATGAATGCCCTCTATCGTCCAGGGCCTATGAAGTATATTCCGCAGTTCATCGACCGTAAGCACGGAAGGGAAGAGATTACCTATCCCATCCCCTGTATGGAGAAATATCTGAAAGATACCTACGGAATCACCGTTTACCAGGAGCAGGTGATGCTTCTTTCTCGACAATTGGCCGACTTCACCCGTGGTGAGAGTGATGCCTTGCGTAAGGCCATGGGTAAGAAAAAGATAGAAATCGTAAATGCCATGAAGCCCAAGTTCATCGAGGGTGGCAAGAAGAATGGACACGACCCTGCCATCTTGGAGAAGATATGGAGCGACTGGGAAGATTTTGCTTCTTATGCCTTCAATAAGTCGCACGCTGCCTGCTATTCTTGGGTGGCTTTCCAGACTGCCTATCTGAAAGCTAACTATCCTGCCGAGTTTATGGCTGCCATTATGAGCCGCAGGCGCGACCAGATTACTGAAATCACCAAACTGATGGACGAATGCAAGTCGATGGGTATTGCCACGCTGGGTCCTGATGTCAACGAGTCGTACCTGAAGTTCGGTGTGAATAAGAAAGGTGAAATCCGTTTTGGATTAGCAGCCATCAAGGGTATGGGCGACGCTGCTGCTGAGGCTATCATCAATGAACGCGAGAAGAACGGACCCTATAAAACTATCTTTGACTTCGCCCAGCGTATCAGTTTCTCGAATGTCAATCGTAAGGCGTTCGAAAGTCTTGCACTGAGTGGCGGTTTTGACAGCTTCGGTATTGCCAGGGAGGATTTCTTCGCGAATAATAGCAAGGGCGAGATGTTCCTCGATTCACTGGTGCGCTATGGACAGATCTATCAGATGAACCAACAGGAAATGCAGAACTCTCTCTTCGGTGGTGAAAACGCAGTGGATATAGCCACACCGCCTATCCCCAAGGGACAGAAATGGAGTGATATTGAGCGACTGAATCGTGAGCGCGATTTGGTGGGTATCTATCTTTCTGCCCATCCGTTGGACGAATATAAGATAGTACTGAATAATTTGTGTAATACCCGTTGCAGCGAATTGGCAGACCGTTGTGCAGCGATGACTGATCGTGACGATGTTACGTTGGGAGGTATTGTTACTAATGTACAGACGCGTATCGGAAAGAATAACAAGCCCTGGGGTATTATTACGCTGGAGGATTTTGAGGGTTCAGGCGAACTGATGCTCTTTGGCGACGACTGGCTCAACCTCAATGGTAAGTTCCTTCATGGCGCAGCTGTCTATGTCACGGGTAAGATGGCCCCTCGCTTCCAGTTTAGTGACCAAAAAGAACTGAAGGTGACGAATGTGGAACTGTTGCAGTCAGTGAAGGAGAAGGCTATCGACCGTATTACCATCACCCTGACTACCGACTTGCTGGACGACCAGATTGTCACGGAGTTGGGCGAACTTATCAACGAGAACCCCGGTAAGACGAAACTCTATTTCCAACTGGTTGACCGAACGGGAAAGGGTCATGTGCTGATGCGTAGCACTTCTAAGTATGTTGACGTGAAGAGTTCGTTGGTGAACTACATCGAACAGACTCCAGCGTTAGACTATCAGATTAACTAAAATCATTGGCATGATATTTGCAGGAAGAAGAATGTAGCATATTATAATGTATAACCACAAAAAGAATTAGAATTATGGAATTAACAATCACATCTGAGAATTTCGAGAGCCTGAAGAATGGCGAGCAGCCGTTAGTAGTTGATTTCTGGGCAGAATGGTGCGGCCCTTGCCGTAACGTAGCTCCCGTCATTGCAGAATTGGCTGAGGAGTACGATGGACGTATCAAAGTAGGAAAGTGTAACGTAGAGGAGAATGATGAACTTACTGCAGAGTATGGTATTCGCAACATCCCTACCATCTTATTCTTCAAGGGTGGCATGATGGTCGACAAGATGGTCGGTGCCCAGCCTAAGGCAAATATCAAGGCTAAATTCGAAGCCTTGCTGTAATACTCTTAGAGACAAAAGAGACCTGCTTCCCAAAAGGCAGGTCTCTTTTCTTTACCATGTTATCAGTCTGCTTCCGTCAGGCTGTTCCTCTATTGTCACGCGGACAGCGTCGTCGGGTAATATCTCTTCAATCAGTTCGGGCCATTCTATCAGACAGAGGTCACCGCTATAGAAATACTCCTCGTAGCCCATATCATAGACTTCTTCCAGTTTCTTGATGCGATAGAAGTCGAAATGGTAGATAGGAGTTTCTCCTGCCCCCTCTCCTTGGGAGGGGTCGGGGGAGGTATATTCATTAACAATGGCGAAGGTAGGACTGGTGACGACATCCTGACTTCCCAATTCCTCACAGATAGCTTTGACGAAGGTGGTCTTGCCTGCCCCCATCTTGCCATAGAATGCAAAGACGCGAGCTTCGCCCATCTGGTTAATAAACTGACGGGCTGCTTCACGAATAGTTTCTAAACTTTCAATACGGATTTCCATAATGTTTTATCTGTTTTTTCCTTTGAGCGTGATGAAGGGTATCATCATTTCTTCCATCGAGATACCTCCATGCTGGAACGTGTTTTTATAATAAGTGACGTAGTAATTGTAATTGTTCGGATAGGCAAAGAACTGGTCACCAGTGGCAAACACATAGGTCGTCGAGATGTTTGGCGAAGGAAGGTATGCCTGCTGGGGATTCTTAATGACGAAGATGTCTTTGTCGTCGTAGGACAGATTCTTGCCTAACTTATAGCGCAGATTGGTATTCGTGTTCCTGTCGCCTATGATTTTCACGGGCGAATTGGTACGAATCGAACCATGGTCGGTTGTGATGATGACCTGATAGTCGGTCTGGGCCAGTTGGCGCAATAACTGCGACATAATGGAATGGCGGAACCACGATAGGGTGAGCGAGCGATAGGCTGCCTCGTCGTGCGCCAGTTCGCGCACCATCTTCGATTCGGTACGGGCATGTGACAGCATGTCAATGAAGTTGACTACCAAGACGTTCAAGTCGTTCTTTTCAAGCAATGCAAACTGGTTGATATAGCGTTCAGCATCCTCTGTCGTGTTAATCTTGTGATAGGAGAAAGTGTCGTGCCGTCTGTATCGCTCTATCTGTGTCTGGATGAGTGGCGCCTCGTTGAGATTCTTTCCTTCCTCCTCGTCTTCATCCACCCACAGGTCGGGAAACATGCGGGCTATCTGGTCGGGCATCAGTCCCGAGAAAATGGCGTTGCGTGCATATTGGGTGGCAGTGGGCAGAATGCTGCAATAGAGTTGTTCTTCTATCTCGAAGTCCGACAGTTCCGTCTCAATGGCTTTCCATTGGTCGTAGCGGAAATTGTCGAGCACAATCATAAACACCTTCTTTCCCTCCGACAGGGTGGGGAATATCTTCTTCTTGAAGATGTCGGGACTCATCATCATCTCGCGATTCTCCAACCAGTTCAGATAGTTCTTCTTGACGAATTTGGCAAAACTGATATTGGCTTCTTCTTTCTGCATCCGTAACATGTCGCTCATGGCAGAGTCAGTGGCTGACAGCTGTAGTTCCCATTTTACCAGTTGTCTGTACATCTCTGTCCAGTCGTCCCAGGTCCGGCAGTCCATCATCTGAATACTGAGTTGCTGGAACTGCTGCTGATAGGCTGTTTGTGTTACTTCTGCCACTATTTCGCGTTTGTGGATGAATTTCTTGAGCGTCAGCAATATCTGGTTGGGGTTGACGGGTTTGATGAGATAGTCGGAAATGTTCTGTCCCACAGCTTGGTTCATGATGTCCTCTTCCTCACTCTTCGTTACCATGACGATGGGAACGGTAGGTTGAATCTCCTTGATGCGCTGCAGGGTTTCTATTCCCGTCAGTCCGGGCATCATTTCGTCCAGCAAGACCAAATCGAAGCTCCGCTGACGACATTCCTCAATGGCGTCAAGGCCATTGGTCACCGTCACCACCTCATAGCCCTTCTTTTCCAGGAAAAGCAGATGGGGGCGCAATAGCTCCATTTCATCGTCAGCCCAAAGTAATAGTCCGTTTGTCATATAATTCTCAATTCTCAATTGTCAATTCTCAATTAATAGTAGAAGTCGTCATCGAAGTCGATGGTTTCCTGATTCTTTGGCATCTCATTGGGAGGGAACAGGTCGTCATCGTTGTTCGTATTTTGCTCTGCTGGGGGCAGATCGTCCTCTTTCTCTTCTTCCACAATGGTGTCTGGTTGCAACAGCAGCTGTTGCTTCGTAACAGGTACAGGTGCCAGTTCCTCTTGATAGAAGATGTCGTAGTCGTCATAGCTATAGGCCGTTCCCAGCAAGGGCAGGTTCTGGTCGCTGATGATGATTCTCCTGCATCCTGCCAGTCGTTGTGTCATTTGCAGATTGGCAGAGAGCTGATGGGCATACTGCAATGCCTCGTCATAGCTGCGGAATCCGCTCACCATCATTCGGCTGATAGCCCCATCCGTATCGATATTGATGTCGAAGTTGCGCACCAGATAGCTGGTGAAATTGTATTTCGCAATATCGTAGAGCAGTTGGTTCTGATCCACGCTGTCAGGCGAGTAGGCAAGCACGAACGTATAGTGGGTGTCAAGCTGCGTACTGAGCGTGTCGATGGCAGTGGAATCGCCTGGATGTTCCAGGTTCTGTCGCTGTCGCCAGATATCGTCGGCAGTCATCCTGCTGCCCTGCAGTCGTCTGCCCTGTTGCACACCCTTTACTATCTGTCCTGCCATATCACTCACCTCGCTCTGGGGATAATTCTCTACTATCTGGCGCATTCTGGCCACACAGCTGTCGGGTTGCTGGTTGTTGAGGTAACTCAGTCCCTCGATAAACAGGAACTTCGCGCGGTTCTGACCTGTTGGGAATCGCTGTGCCGATAGCTTCACGTTGGCTTCCACCTCCCGATAGCGTTCTTCGCGGAAAGCATTGTAAGTGGCTGCGTACAGCGAGTCTTCTATATGTATGCCGAAACGCTGGTTTTCTGCATAGTAGGGGTCTGTCAACAGAACGGTCCACTGGCTCTCTGCATGTTGTTGGCGCATCTGATTCAGTGCCATTTCTGCCTCTGCCCATCGTTCTTGTCGGGCATATATCAGGTAGAGGTGATACCATGCTTCGTCATTGTGTTCATACGTCGGATATTGGTTGACCAGCCTATAGAGCAGACGATGGCTCAGCGTCAGATTGTCGAGTTTGTCTTTCAGAATGACGCCAGCCTTTAACAGCGACTCCATAATAATGGCATCGCTCGCTTGCTTCTGCTCTTCCGTAAATGGAATCTGAGCCAGATAGTATTCGCGGGTATGAGGGTCGGCAGCTTCGGTGGCAGTGCTGTCAGCAGGGTTGCTGCTCTCCGTATTATCTAGTTTCTCCAGGTCGTCTGGTTTTCCTAGGCTATCTGGTTTTTCTGAATTCTCTGGGCTCTCCAGACTGCCAACCACCGTGAGGTTCGAGCGTTGCCAGTTATCGGTATTTGGTCGCCGTCCCCATTGGCGTTCAAATTGCTGCTTACCCTGACTCACCGTCTGGGGGTTATAGAAATACCATAGCGTACTTTGCTGCGTGGTGTTTGTGGGACGAGGGGTGGCAGGCCGTTGCGTCATGGGCTGGTTCGCTGCTATCTGTTGCTGTATTTTTTCTGCCTCTTCCTCCTGTTGGGCGCGTAGCGCCTCTTTCTCCTTTCTGATGAGTTCCTGAATCACACGGTCGATGGCTTTGTTGCGTTCGTCTTCCGACATGTTCGCCAACACTTGCAGCGAGTCCTGCAGATGGATGGCATCAGTATAGGGCACCAGTTCGTCAAGCACCTTCGAGCGCTCAGCCAGTTCCTTGTAGCCAGGGCGGTCTCTGTCGAGCAGTCCGATGGCCTCGCCATAGCACCTGCGGGCATCCCCGTATTTCTCCTGTTGCCAGTAGATGTTGCCTAATTGCAATAATAGCACACCCTTCTCCGTACCGCTGCGAGTCGCCTTCATGTTGCCCTTTTCATAGGCAGCAATGGCGTTCATGGTGTCACGTTGTGCCAGATACACGTTACCGATGGCATAATAAACCTGGTCGAGATAGTCCTTGTTATTGTCCGAGGCTGCCATGCGTCTCAACTTCTTGATGGTGCTCTTGGCGTCATAAGTGGCCATGACCTCACTCTGTGAGATGCGGGCATTGAACTCCAGTTCGTAGGGAGGACTGAGTCGGATGACGTGTTTATAGGCATCATAAGCCTGTTGCCGATGACCTTGCAGTGCCTCTAACTGTCCCATCAGAAACCACATCCTGGCTCGCTGTTTCCGTCTGCGTTCGTGGCGGATGGCCTTACGGAGGAATGTCGTGGCCTCGGGCCATTGCTCATTCCGGATGTAATAATCTGCCAGCGTGTAGTCCCAGTCAGCTGCAGCCTGACGGGGTATGGAGTCGCGACGCTGTTTCGTTATCAAGTCTTCCGCTTCATACAGCCAGTTCATCTCTACGTAGCACTTGGCTTGCCATGCCCGTGCCCTTGCCAGGATGACGGGCTGTGTCAGATAGAGTCGGGCCATGTATCCGAAGGTGGCTGAGGCCTCTTCGAACTCGCCTTTCTGGAATTGCGACTTACCCATCAGCAGCCAGGCTCTCCAGAGGAAGGGGTTATACTCCCGTCGGTTCAGCCACTCAATGTCCTTCTGCGTTTTCCGTCTGTTCTTCTTCCATACAGGGCGGGCCTTGATACTATGCTGACGGATAGCCTTCTCCATCTTTTCGATACTACGGTCGAACTGTCCCTTGCCCAAGTCTTTGCTGCCCTTGTTGGCAACTGCGTAGAGGGGTATCAGCTGCGTATGGTCGTCATGATTGCCGTTCTCCTTCTCCAGACTTCCCTCTATGAAAGCCTGCGAACCGTTGAAATAGGTGTTATAGCGGGCATTGAACGAGTGCCACCATCTATTGGTTGCTGTATTCTTCTTGGTAGAGCATCCCACCATTGTCATCATGAGAATCAACAATATGACGACGGGAGTCTTCGTATGACATTTCTCTTCCTTTTTCTTTCTGACGTCTTCCTTCAAGTCAGCCAGTTTGCATTCAGCCCTGCTACTGCACGAACCGCAGTCGCCCTCCTTCTGAACAATAGGCTCATCCGTGCTACCGCGTGAAGCGATAGCAGCAATGATGCCCAGCACCACTAACGATATGACGACTATCAGCAGGAATTGCATTTTTCACTTTTCACTTTTCACTCTTCACTTTTCACTATGAACTATGAACTATGAACTATGAACTTAATTCTTCACTTTTCACTCTTCACTTTTCACTTCAAATCCGCTGGATTTGATATCCTCCCAGTAATTAGGATACGATTTCGTCACCACTTGCGGATTATTGATGCTCACCTCGTCAAGCACACATGCTGCAGGGGCGAACGAAAGCGCCATGCGATGGTCTTCGTAAGTGTCGATGCCGTTCTCCATGTCAGGTTCACAGCGTTCACCGTCCCATATCAATTCACTGTCGTCCATCGATTTGAGGACGTAGCCTAATTTGCGCATTTCATTTTTCAGGGCTTCTATCCTGTCAGTCTCTTTGATTTTCAACGTTGACAGACCACGGAAGTGGAAGGGAACATTCAGCAGTGCACATGTCACCACGAACGTCTGGGCCAGGTCGGGCGAATTCACGAAGTCATATTCCAGTCGTGGCACGCAATGTCCCGAGCGCTTGATGGTCACTGTGGTGGGAACCCCCTGTTGCTTCGAGTCAAACTTACTCTTGACGCCAAGCAGACTGAATATGTATCGGAGCGACGAGTCACCCTGTTTCGAACCGTCCATCAGTCCTTCCAGTCTGACCTCAGCCTCTGGGTCTTTCGAGAGGGCAACGATTTCGTACCAATAGGAGGCACCGCTCCAGTCGTTTTCTATATAATATGCACGCTCCTTGTAGGGGGTGGGGCGCACCTCAATAGTCTCGTAATCACTCCATTCTGCGTCAGCTCCGAATTCGCGCATCGTCCACAGCGTCAGGTCGATATATGGACGTGAGATGATGTCGCCAGTCAGTCGGAGCGTCAGTCCGTTTTTCAGCGTCGGCGCTATCATCAGCAGGGCTGAGATATATTGCGAACTGATGTTGCCTGGCACTTCCAATAGTCCGCCTTCCAACTGTCCGCCTTTGATGCGGAGTGGGGGAAATCCCTCTTCTCCAACGTATTGGATATCGGCTCCCAGGAAACGCAGCGCGTCAACCAGCACACTGATGGGGCGGTGCTTCATGCGTTCAGTACCTGTCAGCACATGTTCCTCACCGTCTTTCACAGCCAGGTATGCAGTCATAAAGCGCATGGCAGTGCCAGCAGCCTTGATATTAATCTCGTAGGGGTTGTCTCTCATAGCAGCCACTATCACTTCCGTATCATCACAGTTGGAAAGATTTTCCGGTAGCATTTTGCCTCCAGACAGGGCGTGGATAATCAGAGCTCTATTTGAAATACTTTTCGAAGCAGGAAGTTTAGCAGTATGTTGCAGGTGGCTTGGAGCCGTTATAGTATATTGCATATTTCTTGTGTACCTTGTTAATATGGTGCAAAGATAGCTCAAAATACTTGAATAACTAAAAAAAGTCAGTTAAAAATTTGCAAATAACGAAATAAAGCCGTACCTTTGCAAACGATTTTAAGAAAATCATTTGCGAAAATGGGCTGCACCTCAGCAAAAAACAAGTTTTCTGCATTCGGTTTGCACCATCTTTGCAACCATTTAGGATCGGGATTTAGCGCAGTTGGTAGCGCACACGTCTGGGGGGCGCGAGGTCGCTGGTTCGAGTCCAGTAATCCCGACCAAAAGAAAATCCAAACCGCTGGTTGTCAGTAGTTTGGATTTCTTTTTTTTTATGCTGCCGAAGCATTAGAATGTTAGGAAAATCACAAAAATCACAAATCACAAAAATCACAAAATTAACTATGAACTATGAACTATGAACTATGAACTCTTTTCACTTCTACTCTTCAACTGTTCATATTGGTTGGGTTTTCATGGGCAAAGGTACGAAAAATCCGCGACACTGACCTTAAGCCATGTGTCGCGGACTTTGCCGTATGTAAAATTTGTTACATTCTTAACTATAACCTTTTCAGCCTGAGTTCAAAAAGTAGTCATATACACGATAGTCATATATTACTCGTCGAAATCATGTTCACGAGAAAGAATCTCACCAGAGTTCTGCAACTGATCGGTTGAGTTAACAGTCATTGTGCTGGTCATCAGCAGTTGATTGCTTTTAATCTCAATAACCTCGGCTACGGGAATAATATATTGCTTCTTATTCATAATAATTTCCTCCATACTTTTTACTTTACGATTACCTTTTTACCATTCACAATATACAGTCCCTTAGTGGGCTGAGCCACACGCTGTCCATTGAGATTATAATACTCGCCTCTTACTTCTTTCTGAACTTTCACCTCGTTCACGCCTGTCACGTCTTCATCACCAAAGCCAATGAAGTCGCGAGCATTACCCCCTGTAATGGTTAGATAGGCCTTACCCATCGGTATGACTGTACCATTTTTAACTTTAACAAAACCAGACACACCACCAACATTACCCAAAGCGTAAATTGTAGAACCATCGCCTGCAACCGTACCATCAGAAATTGCAAGGTCATTATTACTCAGAGCTGAGGCATTTCTTATCGTAATAACCTCGTATTCGCCCTGGGCAGCTTCGATGACTACGCCTGCTCCTGCAGGAATCTCAGTCACTGGTGTCAATACAACCTTGGAACCATCATAAGAAGCAGTATATGCGGTAACTACACCCTCTACATTAACTGGCCTGCTGAAGCGGCAAGTAGCATAGCCTGATTCTCCAATAGTAATCCGCTCTACCACAGGGTATACTTTAATACTCTTGCGGGTGAAAGTATTATTTTCAGTATCTTGTCCCCATAATACCCAATTAACTCCCAAATCATTATTTCCATTAGGATCAGCCTCAAACAAAGGGCGCAAATCTTTTATATAATATGAATATACGTTGTCACCGACATTATTTAGAGCATAATCACCGAGGTTAGTGTGCGCTCCAGCGCTCTCTAATTTACCGATACCCCAGCCCATATGAGAATCTAATGTAGTACCTGTTGCATTTACCGTAAATAAGACTTGAGCATCATCATCATAATTAGAAAGGTTGGCTGCTGGAATAAATCCATCACCATTGAAATCTATTGTTTTACCTTCCTTAAGACCATTAGCAAAATAAACTCGACTAACCTTAATAGTGGGATTTCCTGTACCTCCCTGAATAAGAAATTCGGAAAACGTCAAAGTATTATCATAATCCATAGAAATCGTCTTATGGGAGGATATTCCACCAAATTCTTGACTAACAAGATCTGTATTACCGTTTTTAAACAACAATTTTCCCCAACCTCCTGTATATTGTTCGAACTCTACAACAACCTTATTATATTTCTTGTAATCCACAGCTGCTAAGGGATAGCCCTTTGCTCCATAATCACCTGTTAACGTGACTACCAAATTATCATTGCTGTCATTCGAAGCGTCAGCATTCCAACCATTTGTCCACTTGGCCGCTGTCAAACTAAGGTCTAATGTTCCTGCTGGTTCATCACCGCCCAGCTCATACACTTGAACTTTACTAATATAAATAGTTCCCGCAAAATGGCCTGATTGTAAAAGGACATGGGCATTAGTAACATCTGCAGGGAAATTGCTGAGAGTAATCTCCACAGCCTGCTCCGCTGCAGTAAATGAGAGTCCATCATACTTATTGTCGTCCCATGTACCCAACACACACACTAAGTCTCCACCAGTATTACCTGAAATTGTCAGACGGACGACATAAGTACCATGTGCCTTAAGAGAAATGCCATTTGCACCTTCATATTGAATTGTATAATTATCAGTTGTTGCCTCTGCATTAACTATCTTTAGTTTCCCATTTTCAATAGTTGCATTTACAGGGTTATCTTTCCACATAGAATACTCACTAAAAGTAGAAAAATCAACTTCCTTGATTAATCTTCTAGGAGCTTGACTTGTTTGTGCTTTTGCCCCCCCAACGCACACAATTGTTAGGGCCAGGGCAAGAAATGATTTTGTAAAAATTCTCATAAAAAATAGTAATTAGTTAATGATAAAATTAAAACACGGCTGCAAAGGTAGTCATTTTACATGTAACTGCTGCAAGAAAGTGTAACACAGAATTTGCCGTGTGTTACAAACAAGCATCATACACCACCAGCATCCGTTAAAAGACACAATATTATTTGCATTTATCCTCTTTTTGCTGTAATTTTGTAACCGTTCCAAGTGGATCAAAGCGAGAATTGAAATTATTAAATGTCTAATCAAACGGTGAACAAAAGTAAACCCAGACGTAAACCGTAAGATAAAAGAACAGCAGAAATTGTTGATTTTCAGTGGGATTTAGCGCAGTTGGTAGCGCACACGTCTGGGGGGCGCGAGGTCGCTGGTTCGAGTCCAGTAATCCCGACCAAACAAAGAAGCCGAAGGAAATTTTTCCTCCGGCTTTCTTTGTGTTTTGTCTTTGAAAAATTTGTGAATTACTGGAAAATGCATTACTTTTGCACCCAATGAGTGACAAGCAAATTCCCCATCCCCTTGTGGCCATCATCCCCGTGGTGGTGCTGATCGTGTTTCTGGCCATCGTTATCACCCTGTTTGGGAGCGACTCGCTGAACGGAGGCTCGCAGACAGCGCTGCTGATGGGTATGGCTGTCTGCGTGTGCATCTCGATGGGCTTCTACCGAGTGCCCTGGAAACGGTTTGAGAAGCAGATTACGAACACCATCGGCGAGGTGAGCATTACGCTGCTCATCCTGTTGTGCGTGGGCATGCTCAGTGGCTCGTGGATGATTAGCGGTATCGTGCCGACCCTAATATACTATGGTGTGCAGATGATGTCGCCGCAGTTCTTCCTCGTGTCGTCGTGTGCCATCTGTGCCCTGGTGTCCTTGTCGTCAGGCAGTTCGTGGACAACCATAGCCACCATCGGAGTGGCCCTCTTGGGCATCGGTCACGCACTGGGCGTCTCAGAGGCGTGGACGGCAGGTGCCATCATATCGGGTGCCTATTTCGGCGATAAGATGTCGCCGCTGAGCGACACGACCATTCTGGCATCGTCGGCAACGGGTACCGACCTCTTCGTGCATATCCGTTACATGATGCTGACCACGGTGCCTACCTTCCTGATAACGCTGACTATCTTCCTGGTGGCAGGACTCAGCGAAGGCGGGGAGGAGCAGCTGCAGATAGCACTCTATACCGAAGGCCTGGCCAAAACGTTTAACATCTCGCTATGGACGTTGCTGGTGCCCTTGCTGACGGGTGTGATGATAGCGCGCAGGCTTCCCTCGCTCATCGTGCTGTTCGTCTCTTCCGTGATGGCAGGCATTGTGGCACTGATACTGCAGCCCCACATCCTGACCGAGATAGCCGGTTCGGAGAGCCTGACGCGCGGACTGGCCATCACCTATTACGGAGCCACCAGCGTCGATACGGGCAATGCCGAGCTGAACGAACTGGTATCGACAGGTGGTATGGCAGGTATGCTGAATACCATCTGGCTCATCCTTTGTGCCATGTGCTTCGGAGCCTCGATGGTGGCCAGCGGCATGATAGAGAGCCTTACCAGAGTCATCGTGCGCTGGGTGCGCAGTCGCTTGACGCTGGTCACATCAACGGTGGGGACGGGCATCTTCCTCAATATCACCACGGGCGACCAGTTTATCTCCATCGTGCTGAATGCCGATATCTATAAAGAGGTGTATAAGGAGCAGGGCTACGAGTCGCGACTATTGAGCCGTACCACAGAAGATGCCGCCACGGTCACCTCGGTACTGATACCTTGGAACACGTGCGGCATGACACAGTCTACGGTGCTGGGTGTGCCTACGCTGACCTATCTCCCGTATTGTTTCTTCAATTACCTGAGCCCCCTGATGAGCATCTTCATTGCTGCCACAGGCTGGCGCATCTACCGGAAAGTCTTGAGTGAGTGACACAGATCACAAACATCGTCATAGTTGTTAGTTTTTAGTAGATTAGTAAATTAGTCGTTTGGTCGTTTGGGACCTTGCGGATTGTAAAAAATTTTTAAGGTTAATAGAAAATTGTTGTTTACTCACTTCGTCTCCTTTCGCGACTTCCTTTTTTACGCTCTGGGCAGGAGAAAATTTTGCCAGGCCTGAAAGCAAATTTTTGTTGCCCTGCGCTCCAATTCCATCGTTCTTATTGACAATGCAAAGGTAAAACATTTTCATTGCGGTCTACGAATAAATCACCATTTTTTTTTCGATTTTTTCGGTCGCGTTACAGTGTTTCAGTGTTACAGTTCTCGAAAGGGTTTTCCCATACCCTAAAAATACTTCTATATTTATATATAAATATAGAGTTAATTTTTGACCTTCATACCATCGATTTTGGAACTGTAACACTGTAACAAGTGTAACAGACTAAATCTTGTACTACCCTAGAAAAAGTTGAATGGTTTTTACCTTAACCCTGCCATGGGTTGAATGCCTTTTAGGGTACCTCATTCTTAACCCTGGCAGAAGTTGAATGATTCTCTCTTAACCCTTGTTTTTGTTGAATAGGCTCCGCGGAAAGCTGTTCAATCATATTTAGGGTTTGCGGTGCAAAGATACATGCTCCTTCTTGTATTTCCAAATTTTCGAGGTACTTTTCTCTGTAACTGATCCATTTTTTCTGTATTTTACCCGTACAAGATGCTGCCTGACGAGGCGTCATGTTGTTCAGCGACATGTGCGGACGCTCATTGTTATAGAAGGCCACAGCCTTTTCCATAGCCTTCCTTACTTCGCCTATAGAGTGGAATTTGATGTCCTTGAGCAGTTCGTTCTTGACGGTGTTGTTCTGGCGCTCTGCCACTGCATTGTCCTTGGGATCGCCTGTTTCCGTCATACTAATTTGAATACCTGCATCGATGAGCAGCGAGGTGTATGCGGCGCTGACGTATTGAACGCCTCTGTCCGAGTGGTGGATGAGATTAATGACTTCCTCCGTATCAAGTTTCTCAAGAGCCATCATGAGGCATTCTACGCTGCACCAGGCCTCCATCGTCTCACCTACGTACCAGGCGATGATTTCCTTCGTATAGCAGTCTGTAATCATTGAGAGATAACAGAAGGTGTAGGTTCCGTCGGGATTCCAGATAGGGACATAGGTGATGTCCGTCACCCAGACCTGATTCTTGCGTATCGGTATAAGATCCTTTACCAGATTCGGATACGTAGGGAGCCCGTGGGTGGAGTCCGTCGTGCGAGGACGACGCCTGAGCAGCCTCACATTCAAGCCGTTACGGGCTATTATCGCCTCCATCTTGTCACGCCCCACCATGTATTTATAGTCGGCTCCAAAACGCTCTCGATACATGTAGTGGAGCTTCTCACCGCCTATACCAGGATCAAGCCTGCGTATATCCTTCACAAACTGAATTACCATTTCCTCTTTAAGCCGTTGCTTGCCTAACGTGTCCTGGTGCTGGTAGTAAGCCTGCCAGCTCTTGCCAAACAGCCGGCAGAGAAGGCACATGGTTTGGCCCTTGACCTTCTCTGCGGCAAGCATCTTCACTGTTTGGCACCAGATTTTTTTCTGATCGGGATATTGAAGGTTTTCTCAGCCTCGTCGATCATCACGTCCTTGGCGTGATTCATCCACTCGGACATCCTCAATGCTTCCGACAGGCGCTTGTTCTCTTCTCTGAGGCGTGCCAGCTCATCGGCAGCACTTTCCTCGACGTTTTGCTTCTTTTTCGGCATAGCAGGCGGATTTGGTTTGACATTAGCAGTACCTTTGGAACTGCCCTTAGGCACTCTTCCGTCTGCAAAGGTACGAATCCATCTCCAAATTGTTACCCTAGGAATGCCAAATTCTTTAGATAATTGCGTAATTGGTACATGATTCGACAAATGTGCCTTCACTATCATGCATTTTTCTTCCAAAGATTTTCGAGGTAAAACCGTTTGGTTCCTCAATGCGAGTTCCTGTAACTCTGACAATTCTAAATCATCTATTTTCTCCATTTTAAAACGTTGTTTTGATTCAACGTTTTTCAGGGTAAGACAGTACACCTTAGATAACCGAAAAGGTTGACTTTCCAACCTGATACAGTTGACTACCATTGCTGGTAAAGTTGACGCTATTCCTGAAAAAGTTGCCGTATTAATTTGGTTATCTCAAATATTAGCATTAATTTTGTACAATTACTACAAACCCACTGAAGATGCATTATATGACTAACATAAAACAGCAGGAGGAACTGGCGGTTGTCATCGCCCATTCGTGGACGATGAAATGAGAAGTGAGAAATGAAATTACGCACCAGGGATGGATTCCTTGGTGCGTAATTTGTTTTTCTTTCAGATGTCTGTTTAATCCAGCGTCAGGACGATGAGACTCTTGGCGGGGACTTTGACAGTGAGGGTGTTCTTCTTCAACTTGGCATCCTTGAAGGCGACGGGGGCGACTTTGGCTGGATGCTGGAAGTCGTTGAAGTCGTCAACCTGCTTGGAGGTGAGGATGCGACCGCTGACGGTCTTGGCATTGAAGCCCTCGATGTCGAGTTCGACGGTCTTGTCTTTGTCAAGGCTGACATTGGTGAGTGAAACGATGATGCGCCCGTCCTTGGTCTTGGCAGCAGAGGCTGAGAGGAGAGGGCAGGGGCGATAGCCTGCATCCTTGGCACCTTCCTTCTCTTTGAAATAGGCCTTGCTGACCTGGATGATTTCGCTGTCGATGTCGATGGGCAGATAGGTGGCCTCCTGGAACGGGGTGTACATCTCGAAGACGTGATAGGTGGGGGTGAGCACCATGTGGCCTGTGCCTTCCTGGTCGGTGAGTATCATGGACTGGAGCACGTTGACTACCTGAGCGATGTTTGCCATTTTTACGCGGTCGGTATGGCGATGGAACACATTGAGCGAGAGGGCTGCCACGAAGGCGTCGCGCAGGGCGTTCTGCTGGTAGAGATGGCCTGCGATGGTGCCGGGCTCTTCGTCCCACCATGTGCCCCATTCATCCACCA
>JAEEGJ010017529.1_pt1 | contig 16173 bp, 18 predicted proteins | sample 8958761 | NCBI WGS metagenome assembly JAEEGJ01 (sample SAMN16246546, study PRJNA631951) | gut metagenome | biome: gut microbiome; feature: rumen; material: RS-attached | host: Bos | place: Iran: Karaj | collected 2018-10
ATGCAGAATCGTCATACACACCACCCGGATCAGATTATCCCGTTCGCAAAGCCGCCGAAGGGCGAGAATTTTTTACTTGCCTACTTGAAGAGTTCAACTTAATTTACGATAGAATCAAGGAATTAGAAGGAACCGAAAACATATTCGACAAGGCGTATCATACATTCTTCTTTGGAATAGACTCCGCAACAAATAAATTAAAAAAAGAAACTATCGAACTCTTTCGCAATTTCGTTTTTCAAAACAGCAATACACTAGTTTGGCATAATCACCCCAAACTAATCCCCATTGCGGATTCTCTTTGTAAAGGGCGCATAGACCAATTAGTTCCGTATTACAGGCACCTCTTTTTACTCGTGAAAACCGTTGCGCAAGCCGACAAGCACCTGTTTTCATACGCCGATAAGCGCCAATTCCTAAGGATTTTACGAGCCCAGTTGTCTAGCGCAGAACAAACTCTGCTATACTACAACTGGAAATCTGATCGTGCCAAGCAATGGGAAGAAGATTCAACCAAGCCTGGAAGCAACCATTTCTTCACAGACTACCGGATAATCCACAACATCATCCCCAAGGACTGTTGGGCGTTCAGTTCTGATGAAATCCTACATTCTCTATTAGAGAAAAATCCACATTACGAAAAACTGAACGACGAAGACACACTATTTGAATTGATAGACGAAAAGGGAGTTTGACTCAAATACAGAAAACGGCAGGCTAAAGCCTGCCGTTTCATTATTTGTCGATTTACTCCTTGTTTAGTTTTTCACACTCCCTACACTCGTCCGGCAAAGTGTTGAACACATCAAGTACCAAAGAGTGAAGGGACTTGCAATCCAGTTCAATATCCGCGTTCGCGACCACTCTCGCTTCTACCTTATCAATCCCAGAAGGGATGTCTTCTAGAATCTTATAGTACGAATCAGGGTGGAGAACACACTGTCTAACTACATTGCTGTCTTGTAGCACGCGGATGGCAAACTTGTAATTTTGGTAATTATTCATAATTACTCCTTTTTTATTAATTTAAACACACCCACCACCACTCGGTGATGGATTTGTTGCGGCAAATAGCCTCAAGGCAAGCATATATGCAAGCCAGCCCTATGCCCCTTAAATTTTAAAGGAACGTTTGCGAGACAACCGATGTTCGATTCGTCTCATGTGATAGATTTGGCGCTCAATATTTTCTCACCGAAGCCTTATGGCGCTCTGCCGGTGGCGGGCCAAATCGATATAAATATACAAAAAACACCCCCGGAAGTCAATATCAATAATAAAACGCCATTTTTCCGCACATTTCCACTCTTTTTCCCGTTTCCGCCTGTTCCGGCAGGGCGTTTTATATATATATTACTAAATGTAAAAATCCTTTTAAGGTCCCTCTTTGGAAGACAGCATGTTAACTAACAAGACGATTCTAATAACTGGCGGTACAGGTTCGTTTGGCATTGCGTTTGTCCCGATGACATTGACCTAGTACAACCCCAAGAAGAGCTCGTTTACCTTTTAATACGTCATGTTCCTAAAATACCTTTGTTTATTTTTGATATTTCTTTTCGGCTCCTTTTCGGGGGTATTTTCGAAATTCGCGTCTCAACACGAAGCCATGTCATTCCCATATTTGGCATTCCTCACCGCAAGTGTTCTTATACTTGGGATTTACGCAATTTTGTGGCAACAGATTATCAAAAGAATGCCCGTAACAGAAGCATATATGCTAAAAGCCATGGGCGGTTTCATAGGACTAGCGCAGGCGTACTTTATCTTTAGCGAGCAAATCACATCGTTCAATATTATCGGGACAACAATTACGATTATTGGAATAATCCTTTATGCGAGGTCCTAGCATGTATTACGTACTAGCCATTTTCAGTGTTTTTATTGTTGCCGTAGCTCAGATGATGCTAAAAAAAAGTGCCTCCCAAAGCCATTCTTCCGTAATCCATGAATATATAAATCCATGGATTGTAGGTGGGTACGCACTAATGGGCTTTTCGTTATTATTAAACATATATGTCATGAGTCATGGCATTTTGTTGAAGGAAATGGGAGCGATTGGCGCCTTGAGTTATCTGTTTGTTCCAATTCTTGCCATATTTTGTTTTAAGGAGAAATTCTCCAAAAGACAGATTTTGGCTATTGGCATGATTTTGTCGGGATCGATAATTTTTTTCTTGTGATTCTTCAGCAAAAAGGAACCCTATACCAACATGAACATTTTAAGGAAAATTTATTCTTTTATAATAAAAAAAACATATGGAAAATTTAATGGGAAACTATATATTTTTGTAGCGTATTTCGCATGCTTTTTTGCGTGCGCATATTTATTTTTTACAAAAAAGAAGAAACAAATAATAATTGTTCCCGCAACAGCCATAGGAGACAATATATACATTCTTTCTTTTTGGGATAATCTGAATAAATGGGCGGAAGATTCAAACAGTGAAGTCCTTTTTTACATTTCAGATCGTTATAGGGGAATTTTACATACATACAATCCACCTAATAACAAGGTAACTGTAAATTATTTAAAGCACTGTGGTTTCAAACACCTGTTTTTGTTTACGCTTTGGCTTCTTTTCAAGCATCCACACCTAGCCAATTTTTCTTTGAAACATGGATTTTTTTGCCCAGTGCCCGGCGCATATATATCGCATTTAGATAAACTAAATTTAGTCGGTTGTCGCAACCAAATATCACACATTTTGAATTTACCGTTAGAACCTATATCCTATCACAAGCAAGCCCTTATTCCAATCAATAGTATTGAAAATTTCAAGGAGCATCACAAAAGAATTTGCGTAATCAATCCTTATTCATATTCAATGTACTCTAACGTCCATTTATTTGAGAGATTTGTCACAGAGTTAAAGAAACGGGGCTACATCGTTTATACAAACGTCATCCAGAATCAAAAAGCAATAGAGGGAACATTGCGCTTAGATTGCAGTATGCAAGAACTGTACAGCATCGCTTGTGACATCCCTCTAATCATTTCTATTCGTACTGGACTACTTGACTATTTGATTCCATCTGGCATTAATATGTTTGTTTTATATGGGCAGACAAAAGTTGACTCAAGCGGACACGAAAACGATTACACCCTACAAGAATGGAATCCTTTGGGCAAACTTTGTGAGGTTTGGACAAGCCAAAAAAGCGACGACGAGATTGTCCAGGAATTTCAGAAATTTTTAAATCATATTGAACACGAGGGCAAACAATGAACTACATCATTGTCCAAGCGGGTGGCAAAGGCTCCAGAATGGAACAACTTACACGGAACAAGCCTAAGGCTCTTGTTCCCGTGAACAATTTGCCTATGATTTTCCATCTGTTCAAGAAATACCCCGATAAACACTATATAATCATTGGGGATTATAAATGCGATGTCTTGGAACGGTATCTCGCCGCTTTTGCCACAGTGGATTACAAGATTGTATCCGGTTCAGGGTATGAAGGAACATGTGCGGGGCTACAGAAAGCGTTGGATTTGCTTCCTGAAAATGAGCGTTTTATGCTCATTTGGTGCGATCTGATTCTCCCTGCAGACTATAGTGTTCCAGAAGCAAATGAAAATATTGTTGGCATTTCGAAAGATTTTGTGTGCAGATGGATGTATGAAAAAGGTGTTTTTCGTGAAGAACGAAGTGCGGAACATGGCGTTGCCGGACATTTCATATTCAAATCAAAAAAAGAAATAGAAGGAGTCCCTGAATCCGGCGAGTTTGTACGTTGGCTTTCTGAAAAAGATATCCGTTTTGTTGAACAGCCGTTATATAAAACTCGTGAATATGGCTTGATAAGCGAGTGGAATAAACTGCCTAAAATGCGTTGCCGCCCTTTCAACAAAATGACTATTGTCGATGATAGAATTGTCAAGGAAGCGATTGATGAACAAGGACGCTCCTTGGCGAAAAGGGAAGTTTCTTGGTATAAAAAAATTTCGGAGACGACTTTTGCGGCTATTCCGCAAATATATTCACATGAACCGTTGATAATGGATAGGATTGACGGAAAGAATGTTTTTGAATATTCGGATTTGCCTCAGAATGAAAAAGAAGATGTTCTCGCTGGTATTATTTCATCTTTGAAACAAATGCATGCGTTGGAGTCCGCTCCATATGACGAAGCGAGTTACCGCAACGCTTATTTAGGGAAAACCTTTGACCGATTGAAGAAAGTTCAGGACCTCGTCCCCTTTGCAAAGAATGCGTCTGTTAAAATAAACGGGAAAAACTGCAGGAATATCTTTTTTTGCTCTAATGCCGTAGAAAAGATGGTAATGGATTTTGCCCCTAAGAAGTTCGTCTTGATTCATGGGGACCCGACATTTAGCAATATTGTCCTAAAAAATGGAAAAAAGCCGATATTTATAGACCCTAGGGGATATTTTGGCAAAACTGAGTTCTTTGGCGATGTCGCTTATGACTGGGTCAAACTTTATTATTCGCTTGTCAGCAATTACGACCAGTTCAATACGAAACAATTTGATTTGTCGATTTTAGAAGACGAAGTTGATTTGAAGATTGCATCGAGCCATTGGGAAAATTTAGAAGAAACCTTCTTTGATTTGATTGGAGATGAAATATCCCGTAAGCAAATGAAGATTCTTTTGGCGATAATATGGCTTTCGCTTACGACATACGCCTGGGAAGATTACGATTCTATTTGCGGAGCCTTCTACAATGGTTTACTTTACTTGGAGGATGCGTTCAATGAAAAATAGCGGATATCACTTTTTTGAACAATCAATGAGCGCTATTGATAACGCTCTAAAATCCATATCAAACGATGCTATGGAAAAATTGATTGCCGATTGCGAACAGGCGCTGCGCTCGGGGCATAAAATAATCGCTTCTGGGCTTGGGAAAAATGTTCCAATCTGCGAAAAGTTTGAAGGAACGATGCTCTCGTTAGGTCTTGATGCTCAATTCTTGCACACCAATTCTGCCGTGCATGGCGATATGGGCATGGTTAAGAAAGGAGACCTTGTTATTGTCCTTACCAAGAGCGGGTCAACGCAAGAATCGGTCTATTTAGTCAAACTATTGCAAAATAAATTTGAAAACAAGGATGATTGCAATATTTGGTTGATTACGTTTAATGAACAAGGCATATTATCGAGTATGGTGGACAATAAGGTCTCGATTAACCTAAGCCATGAAGGCGATTTATGGAACATAGTTCCTAATAACTCGACTACGGTGAATTTGATTGTCCTTCAGACTGTGGCCATAGAACTTTCGAAAAGAATGGGGTTGCAACTGGAAAAAGACTTCAAGCCGAACCACCCAGGCGGAGCCATTGGAGAGAGTCTGCGAAATGGAAAATAAATTGACTCTTTCGACATTGGGGCATACCTGGCTCCTTGATTTAGACGGCACCATTGTAAAGCATAATGGTTACAAGATTGATGGTCAGGACTCGTTGCTTGATGGTGCTAGAGAATTCTTAGAGTCAATCCCTGACGGGGACAAAATTATTTTTCTGACATCAAGAAAAGCCGAATATAAAGAAAAAACGGAAGAGTTCCTAAAAGAGAACGCTATCCGTTATGACGAAATATTATTTGACTTGCCTTATGGCGAACGAATTCTGTTAAACGATAAAAAAGAAAGAGGACTTGTTACGGGAATTGCAGTGAATAAGGAAAGAAATTCTAGCAATTTTCCCGTTATAACGCAAGACTCAAGTATATGAGTCCATCATGATTACAATGATCTTTTCAGAACAACAAACAAATGTTTCTACACTCCCCGCCTATTCTTTTTAAACCTATTCCCACAGAACATTTCTTCTGTCAAACGATACGAAGCAGGCCTCTTGGATGCTTCCAAATGTTCCATACTGCATTTTCTCAACATCTTGATGAAATCACGATTGTTGTTCTCATGATCTACGCAAATTTCAGCAACAACCATTTTTCCTGTAATCGGGTTGCCTTCGCCATAGACAAAAGCGTCTTTTACTCAATCAATCGAAAGCAAGAAACTTTCGATTTCGTTCGGATAAACTTTTTCGCCTCCAACATTAATCAAATCAGTTGTGCGGCCAAGAATCTTTAGATATTCTCCCTTGACTTCAACCTTATCCTTTGTGTTAAACCATCCTTCTTCACCAAAGGGACTAGGAGCATTCAAATAGCCAAGCATCGCTGACTTTGCACGGATATATAAAATATCGTCAACAATTTTTGTTTCAAAACCGTCGCCACCGATTTTCATATAAAGAGAATCCGAACTTTCGGATTTTGTCGACATAATACCTAACTCGGAAAGACCATAAGTTTGTTTGAGTTTTACATTAGGCATTATTTTATGCATCGTCTTCAATGTTGATTCAGGCATTGGTTCCGTGCCATAAGAGATCATTTTCAAACTAGACAAGTCAAAACGTTCATATGCACGGCTCAAAAGAATCATATTGATAAAGGTCGGAGATGCTGGAAGCAATTCAACATGATACTGCGCAATTAACCGACAAACTTCCTCAGAACTGCGCTCTTTAAGAGTAACAATGAGACTTCCCGAAGAAAGAGAATGCATCATTGTATTAAAGCCACCAATATGGTCAAAAAGAAGAAATGTTACAGTACTAATTTTCTTTCCAGTCTTCTTAAACTTTTCAATGAGCTGAACCATATCGTGAAGAGCCACCTTCGGCTCTCCAATTGTACCCGAAGAAAAAAGAATGAGTCCGGGGTGCTGTTTTTCAATTAGACTACAAAGCATCGGGTGCTTGACAATCGCACCGATTTCTGCAGCTTTAACATTCACATCATCTGACAAATCAATTACAAAGCCCACTTCCGCCACACGGTTGTAGTCGTTTACACTTTTTACAGATTTTGATATCGGAACAATAATCGAATCATTTTCAATTAAAGCAAGGAATAATGCTATCGACAGGGGCGAAAATTCAGCAATAACAGAGACTATAGAACCTTTTTCTATAGAATTTTGGCTTAAAATATTTTTTGAGCCTTCATACTTTTGAAGAAAGTCTCCAAAAGTGTATTCACAACCATTCGTAACAATGGCCGTATCATTTTTGTTAACCAACATTTTCTCAAGTATGAAGTCTATATTCATTTCGTAACTCCGCCAAGATAAATAACTTGTCCTGTAATAAAATCACTATTCGGATTCAAATAAAATTCAATGACATTAATAACATCCTCAACCTTGCCAAATCGATGTATTGCTTGGCTACTCAGAATCCTATCTAACTTTTCCTGAGGAACTTTTGCAATCAAATCGGTCTGTATAGGCGTTGGACCAACAGCATTTACGGTTATCTTGAAATTAGACAACTCTTTTGCCATAATTTTCGTCATACTTTCAATGGCGGCCTTTGCGGAAGCGTAGGCGAGTTCTCCGTCTAAAGCAAGTGGAACCGCGACTGACGAAAAAAATGACAATACGAGGGTGCTCAGATTTTTTTCAATAAATTCACAAAAGCCCTTATAGACGTAATGCAACCAAAATAGTTAACATTCATCAATCTTTGAGCTGTTTCGTAAGGCGTCATCAAGAAATGATTCATCGAAGCAATGCCAGCATTGTTAATCAGCGCGTCAATACTTCCGAACTCCTGACGAACAGACTTTGCAAACTGCATCATCTGAGATTCATTGCTCACATCAGCAATATAATGCCTGTAATTTTCGTGGTAAATTTCCGATTCATGGCGACTACAACCAACAACAGTAGCCCCCTTACCAAGATAATGCTCGGCAATCATTATCTGCGGCATCACGCTGTATGCGAGGCCATGATGTTCTACGCACTCGCACTATTCAACGTCTTTGTCGCGGCGGTGGCCCAGATGCTCCTGAAGAAGGCCGCCATCACGCCGCACAAATCATTCATAAAGGAATACCTGAACCCGTGGGTTATTGGCGGATACTCGCTGATGGTATTCTCACTGGTATCGAACGTGTATGTGCTGAGCCAGGGCGTGCTACTCAAGGAACTCGGCACCATCGAGGCGCCCAGTTACCTGTTCGTGCCGGCCCTGGCATTCGTCTGTTTCAAGGAAAAAATCAACCTGCGGAAAGTTGCGGCAATCGCGCTTATCTTAGCGGGCGTCGTCGTGTTCTTTTGGGAGTGAACCCTTAATTTCCTTAATCACATATTGCGGCGAGTCGTTGATGCATATATAGATGCGACCGATGTATTCGCCGATAAGGCCGAGCATCATCAGGATAAGCCCGCCGATAATCAGAATCAGCGCGATGATGGTACTCCAGCCGTCTACCGTTGTGAGGCCGAGCAGCCTGCGAACAACCACAAGTATTGAAAAAGCAAAACCCAAGAACGCGAAGAAAAATCCAAGGAACGTACTCAAGCGCAAAGGTTTCACCGAAAACGCCGTGAAGCCGTTTAGCCAGAGCCCTAGCAGGCGAACAAACGAATAACCCGATGTTCCCTGCAAGCGCGAGCGATGATTCGTTTCGACCCAGGCAATCTTGCGAGTGGTGCGGAGCACGAGCCCCACCAGGTACGGGAAGGCGTTCTTGTAATTGCACATTTCGCGAATCACGAACCCGCGTGCCACATAAAAACTGCTGCCCTTCATATCCTTAGGCGGATCCAGCATGAACTTGCCCATGAGCCCAGCCATCCACGAACCAAAACGGCGGAACAGGTTCTGCTTGATTTCGTGATAGTAAGCATACACCACGTCGTAGCCTTCTTCAAGCTTCGCAATCAAATCGTTCAGCGAATCCAGCGGGGCCTGGCCATCATCATCCAGCGAAACCACATATTCACCGGAACACTTGCCGTAGCCCGCCAGCAAGGCAGAATGCTGCCCGAAATTTTTTGCGAGATTGATGCCGATAACATTGTTTTCCGTTTCGGCAAGCTTCTCGATAACACTCCAAACATTGTCTGGGCTACAGTCATTCACCAAGACAATTTCATAATCGTCACCTGGGCGCTTGGCGGCCATTTCGCTCTTGATTTCTTCCACCACCGTGGTGATGGTATTTTCGGAACGGTAACACGGAATTACAAATGAGAATTTAGGCATAAAAATCCCTCATTTTTTCAAAACATACACCATATTCCACAAGCCGTCAAACTTCATGCCGTATTTTTCATGAAACTTGACGGATGCAATATTGTTCTTTTCAACCCAAGCGTACGCATACTTGCCGCCCTGATTGACATAATCTCTTAATCGCTCTTGCAGCATAGCATGGATAACTTTCTTTTCTGATTTATTGTAAATTTGATTAATGTAGAATCTTTTCGGTTGAACGATAGCTTGCAATATAGCATCAACAATTCCGGCAGAATCTTGATGTATCGTGATTTCACCGTTTTCAAGCGCCTTTTTCAGACCATCATCACTCAGTAAATGACTTACCCTTGAGTCAAAGATTTCATGCAATTTCTTATTTATAGTCAAGCACAAACCCAAATCAGGATACACTCCAATAGAATCATTGGCGTACTGCGACACTGTCTGATCTAATAAAGCGTTTGCACAATCCAATGTCGAGACCCGCATCATTTGCGCTAACAAAGAAAATCCGTTTTCTTTCAAGAAATCACTCTTTTCATCGGCTTTTCTTGTTAAGAACTCGAGAACGTATTCTTGATTCTTCAACAACGGGATCAAAGTCCCCAACGAGTTGAAATCAACTGTATAATAATACAAGCGCCTTACATTGCAATCAACACTCGAAATCAAAAGAGATTTTTCCGAATGGTATAATTCTCCCGCATTTTCAAGCACTTCATCCGAAAAAACATTGGTTTCTACACGACCAATGTTTTTTAATTGCTGGCGAAGATTTCTTATATCATCCAGAATCAAACTAAATCCTTCTCTTTACAAATTCGATTCAACCATCTCACAATGGGCAAGATTTCCTATATCCATAAACATCACACCCCAAGCAAGTCCTGAACCAAATGCCGCTAGACAGCAACGCTTATTTTCGTTCAAAAGAGATTCACGGCAATTATAAATAGCGGTCAATGGAATCGACGCACCACTGGGATTCCCGAAGTTTTCAACAAGATTCATGAACAACTTGTCTTTGGGGATACCAACCTTCTCAGCCAACTTTTGAAGCATAAAGCGATTCGGTTGATGAAAGAAGAAATAATCATAATCTTCAATTTTTGCGACACCCTTATCGAAAACATTCTGCAACATCGATGCCACATCCGTCTGCACGAAATTGAATATCTCGCTTCCGTCCATGTGCATGTGGTCTAAAGCCCTGAAATTACCGTCGCCCAAATCTTGCATCTTGGCCGTATCAGAAGATGCTGGCATACGAAAGCCACCCGCCGGGATTTTCAGCGCATTTCCGCGACTTCCGTCCATGTGCATTTCATAATAAATCGATTTAGCGGAGGCGTCATTTTCAACAACCGTAATTGTTGCAGCATCCCCAATTAAAGGATAATCGTTTCTATCACGCTTTGAAATTTTATGACTCAGCACATCGCCATTGACAAGAACAACCTTTTTATTTGGCAAATGGTCTAGAAGCATAAAGGACTGCATCAAGCCGATCAAGAAGCCACAGCATCCCTGCGTAATGTCCAAACAAATAACGCCATCGCCAAGCCCGCAATTTCCTGCAATAATATTACTATTGTGCGGGACAAAATAATCCGGGCACAGAGAGACAACGACAACAGCACCGATTTCTTCTTTTTTTATCCAGCCGTTTTGCAGTATGTAATTTAAGCCAAATACACCAAAATCAGAAACAGTCGAAGTTTCCTTGGATAGGCGGTGCTGATTGTAGCCCATTACTTTTTTCAAGCGCATAGTCTGCTGTGCAGGGAAAGAGTAGTTCCCGACTTCATCATCGAAATGGCCGATGGTTTCGGGAAGTATTCCCAGCATCGCAGAAATTTTTTTGCCTGAAAAATTCGTAATCATTAATTAGCGCCCTTGGAACTTTTTACCAAAGCGAGAATTGCATCAACAGAGGCATAATTTTCCGGCACAATACTCATACCATCAATCGTCACCTTAAAATATTCTTCGAGCATTGTCGTGAGCGACACAATGTCAAAAGAATCGAGCAAACCATCCTCTACAAAATTCGAACTATTTTCATAGTCAAATTCCGGACGGAGTTCGGCAAGCATCTCTAGAATTTTTTTCTCTTCATCCATAAAAGCCTCTTATTCATTCACCTTATTCTTCAAAAGTAATCTATCAATTTTCCCGTTTGTATTCCTTGGCAGTTCATCCATTCTGACATAAACAGAAGGAATCATGTACGATGGGAAAACCTTACTAATTTCCTTTCTAAAGTCTTTATCTGCTATTTCGGCATCATTTTCATAGAACAGAACGATTTCTTTCTTTTCGTAATGATACACCGCACAGCAATACTTTACCAATTTCAAGTCGTTTTCAACAACATGTTCAATTTCACCCAACTCAATTCGATAGCCCATGTGTTTAATCAGGCTGTCTTTTCGACCTTTGAAGATGATGTTTCCGTCTTTTCGCACATAAGCCATATCACCAGTTCGGTAAATCAACTCGGGATAAGACTTGTTCAGTGGATTCTGGACGAAAGCAGCAACCGTCTTTTCGGGATTATTATAATACCCCATTGCTAAAGAAGTTCCTCGAACACAAAGCTCACCTTCTTCTTCTACACCACATTTTTCGTCTTTGTCATTAAGGATCAGAACATCAGTGTTGCGATAAGGTACGCCAATCGGCAGAGCCTCATTTTCTAAAGGCCGTTCTTTTACTTCGTAATAAGTGCAATCCAAAGTGATTTCAATGGGCCCGTATAAATTGGCGAATTTCGTCTGAGGAAGTTTGTCGTACCACACTAGGAACTGCTTTGTCGGAAATACTTCCCCCGCAAACCAAACTAATTTCAAATCAGGCAAGGCAATTTTGTCCAATAGCTGCATATTCGCAATATTGACCATGATTGAAGGAACCCAGAAAATAAAGCTCACATGGTTTGCGGCCAACGATTCTAGAAGTCTTGCAGGGAAAGCAGCCAGCATCGCATCAAGTAAAACAATCTGCGAACCAAACATCATCAACATGCAAAGTTCAAAATCAAATATGTCAAATACAACTGGAGACAACGAACCCAATACTTCTGACCCGTCAAATCCAAATTTTTCTCGGGAGACCGCCATAAAATCAAAGAAACTTCTATGGTTTAAAACAACTCCCTTTGGAGTTCCCGTTGAACCGGACGTGTTTATAAGGCAGAACGGGTCAGTATCAATCAGCTGCGATTTTCTCTGGTTTAACTCGGAAACACTTATTGGCAGGGAATTGAAATCTAATTGATCGATGAGAATCTTTGGCAATTCTATTCCGTCAAAGAATTTATCAAATTTAGAACTTGTAATAATTGCGGCAGGTCTAATCAGGTTGAGAATATTTACAATCCGCTCTTTTGGGGTTTTTACGTCCAAATTCATGAACGGATTTGACGAATACATAATTCCAATATCAGCAACAACGGTCTGTATCTCTTTGGGCAGAAAAACCGCAACAGGTGTGTTTACGCACCCTTTCGTCAATTCAACAATATGAGAGCCTAAACAAACGGATTTTTTTTGCAGTTCATCAAATGTAATTGACTGTGCGTTGTGTACTACGGCTATTTTAGAAGCACATTTCGAAACAGTTTTTTCAAAGGTATCAAGCAAATGGATGTTCATTTTCTACCCTCTAGCAATGAGTGATCCTTGACTTTGCCCAATCGTAGGTATATTGATGAATTAAATCTTCATCTCGATAAGGTTTGGCTAAATAATAAAATTTGTTTTTTTCAATATTGTGGACTATTTCTTCATACGCGTCTTTTTCGCTAATGCAAGAAATAAACTTGTCACCATATTGACATTGTTGCAATTTTCCTTTGGTTAACAAATCCTTTTCAAAGTAATCATAACGTTCTGGCAGCTGAACTCCTGCACATTGTGTGTGAATATACTGCGTTTTTTGCGAAACATTTCCATTTTCGTCAATTATATTCCCTTCAAAAGGCATGTCAAATCGATATGGAACATCAAGTATTTTTTCAACATAATGGACATAGGTAAAGCAATTTCCCACATCTGCACCAAGAAAGAGAAATTTAACATCCTTCATATGATGGACAATGTCTAAGCCACTCCCGACACCTAAAGAATGTTCGCTGACACTTTCAAATAACGGTCTTAATTTTTCCGGAACGGACAACGACAAAAGTGGGTCGTGCGTTCTGTAACGATACTCTTTCTTTCGGTAATATTCGTTAAAAGATCCCATCGATGTTTTACTGTTTAGAACATCATAATCTTCATGGTTGCAAAAGCTATATGTAAAAGCTGGAATAATCACATTAGGAACGTTCAAAGAAACAATTACTTGGTACAAAGCCTCAAGTAATTCCGTTCTCCGGAATCCCCTCGCGGGCGTCCCAAACATTATGTCAGAATGAATAAACAAGGTTTCGCAATCGGCAGCGCCAACTTGCAGCAAGGATTCGTGCAAATCTTCAACCGAAATGACTTTACCTTTTTCGTTACAAAAGAGTTCAGTCATAATTCATTCCAACTAGTGTAAAAAATTGATATAACCAGCATCTGCGTAAATTGAACGGCCGGTAATCATTCTTGATGCACTAGACAATAAAAACATTATAATATCAGCAACATCTTTTGGTTCCATAACGCCTAAAACCTGAATTGAATTTGCCCATTCCTTTTCTTCCTCAGTTTTATTTTCTATGGCATCCTCCAACATCTTTGTTTTTGTCGCTGAAGGCATTACAGTATTGATGCGAATTCCCTTTTCCGCTAATTCAATTGCCATGGATGTCACCATTCCGTTCATGGCCGATTTCGTCGCAACATAGGCTCCCTGACATTTCAAAGGATATTGCGTTGAAATGGACGATATTCCTACAACGCTAGAGCCACTATTGTGATACTTCTTTTTCGAGAGTATTCCAACCATTTCTACAAACGAATACAAATTCACCATCATGCTTTCTTCCATTTTGTCTTTTGTAAGAAATGTGATTGGTAGAATTTTTGCTATTCCCGCACAATAAACTAAGCCATCGATTTTTTGACCATCCGAAACAATATCATCAAAGAGTTTTTGAAGACCTCCAGGTTGACTAAAATCTTTTTCATATATTTTATGATTTTTTCCACATAATTCCTGACACACACATTCTAATTTTTCAATATTGCGCCCAATTAAGCAAACATTCGCCCCTTGTTCCGACAATTTTATGGCGGTAGCCCGTCCCATTCCAGAAGTCGCGCCAGCAACAACCACCTTCTTTCCAGTAAAATCAAACGGATTCCACATATTAGCCTCTTTTCTATTTGACCACTCTAAAATGATTGAGGGCAATTAAATCTCAACCACTTCAGGACAAACAATTTTATCAGTTTCAAAAAACGCTGCTCCCCAAGAAAGTCCCGTACCAAAACCACAAACAAGGCTCTTTTGTTTTCCCGTGGTTATTTCCCTTTGACATTCAGTCACAAGAGCAAGCGGGATACTTGCACTTGTTGTATTGCCATAATAACGCATACCAAGAGGAACTTTTTCCATCGGAAATTTCATGCGTCTAGCAATATTTTCAAGCATAAATTTATTAGCCTGATGTAGAACTAATTTATCAACGTCGCTGATATTGATATCAAATTCAGCACAAAGGGCTTTCATTGCTTTAGGGATCTTTGTGATTGCAAAAGAAAAAACATCCATAGAATCCATAACTTTATGCCATTCTTCTTTGGACAAACGCCCCGCTCTAGCATCCAATGTGTATTTCATCGATTCCATTGTATATGGATTACGAAATCCTCCATCTGGGTTAATAAGAGACTTACCTTCATCGCTTAAGGTGCCAATGTTAAAATAAATCGGTTTTGCATTTGTATCGAACTCCAAAGCAGTCGCAGTGCCGGCATCACCAAATAGAGGGCGTTCTTCACGATTATTTGCAAACAACCATTTGGTCACTTCGTCCCCGTCTAATAAAAGAGCTCTTTTGACGCCTGCCGAACTCAAAAGGCCACATACAGAAGATAGTGAGACGACCCAACCAGGACATCCATGAAAAAAATCTAGGCACATCGTACTTTGTGGCAAGCCCAATTTTTCATGGACCAAAAAAGATGTTGGCTGATTGAGATAATCCGGATTTTGCGTGCACAAAGCCAACAAATCGATTGATTCATTTTCCCAGCCGAGTTCTTCAATTAATTTTTGAGCCGCTCCATAACACATATCCGCAACAGTAATTTCTGCCGGAGCAATATGCCTACGGACTATTCCGATTTCCTCTATAACATGCTCAGCTTCTTCAGGAGAATAAAAAGGCAAATCCTTATTTTCTTCAACGTTTTTAGGAACACAACCAGATATCCCTCGGATAGAAACATTATTGATTTTCAAAAAAGCCATTTTTATAACCCTTTTTTACTTAATTTATCCAACAAGCGTTGAATCTTTTTAGATGTTTTGTTTTCTTTAGTCAAATCGCATTCATAGTATAGGGCTTCGTGTCCCCCACGATTAACCGTTTTAACAAACGTTGAAACTTTTTTCACATGGCTTATATGATGCGTGTTATTTGAGTAAACCACAAAGCATATTTTACTCAGTTTCAGCACCTCAAAACAGAAGCGAGCAACAAGCGGTCCGACCTCCATCCGCTCTGCGGGTTCGCCGACATTCACCTCGCGGCCAACCTCGGCCATGCCATCATGAATGTCATAGACCCCATACAAGCCAACCCGTTCGCCTTTTTTGTTCAGGACCACAAAGTAATAATCATTCGGCTCGTTCATTTGCCATTCGATAAATTTACGTTGAGCGTCAAGAGATTCTGCCAGTTGTCCTACAGTATCCCGATTTTGCTTTTCGGCACGGATATTATACGAAAACTCAGCATCATCTAGCGTGATGCTTCGCAAATCAACAAACTTGCCGTGTATTACTTCTGGGTAAACCATATTTATTAGGCTTTTCTGCTTTTTACGATATTGAATAAGTCTTCAATAGTTTCTGAACCATTAATGTCATTCCCCTTAATGGTCACATCGTATTCTTCATCAACCATAGCGATGATGCACAGAGCCATCAGGGAAGACCATTCATCTAGGTCCTTGAACCTGGTGTCAGCCTTGATCT
>JAEEGJ010017530.1_pt1 | contig 16173 bp, 9 predicted proteins | sample 8958761 | NCBI WGS metagenome assembly JAEEGJ01 (sample SAMN16246546, study PRJNA631951) | gut metagenome | biome: gut microbiome; feature: rumen; material: RS-attached | host: Bos | place: Iran: Karaj | collected 2018-10
TGTTGTGATGTATTCAATAGAGTTGGCGTGGGAGATTAAAAGCCTTGTTTTTACGCTCTGTTGTCCTGAAAAATAGGAAGACAGGCGGCTCTTAAGGCTCTTTGCTTTTCCCACATAAATTACGGTGCCTTCTGCGTTTCGCCACAGATAGACACCACTAGATTGAGGAGCTTTCAGAGCTGTTTCGTGGAGAACGTCTCGGACTGTGCGTGTTGCGAGGTTTCCACCGGTAGTTTTGGCTGTCATGTTATGTTAGGAAATTGTATCAAAAAAAGACTTCTTGTTATAGCGCTTGGCCTTGTTTGCCTTCTTGCTGCCGGTGGTCCGGATAGCCTCTTTGCAAAAGAAGTTGTGCTCGGTGGCAAAAACGGCTGGCCGCAGTTTCAGCAGCAGGAAAATCTCACTACAGGAAAAGGCCGCTACGGATATGACTGTATTCAGCTTGCTTCAAACTCTTTTGTTTTTGATGAATATACTGACCTTCTGATTGATTTTGAAAATGCCGAAATGCCGATTTCTGACGGCGATTATGTAATAAATAGAAACAACTTTCAGCTTTCAAATCAGACTAAAAATGAAAAATCTGCCGGTTTAAGTCGTAATATGGGCGGTCTTTCAATCAGCGGAAAGCCTGGAACTTTCTTTGGTTCTGAAGGAATTATGGGATCTTTCTCTATTGAATTCTGGCTTTGTCCTTCAATTGCAGAAAATGGAGAAATTGTACTCAACTGGGAATCTTCAAGAAATGAAGACGGCCAGCTTTCTTTCCAGGTAATCAACGGAACTTTTGATAAGGGCCACCTCAGATGGGAGCTCAATAATATTTTTGATTTGTATGTTAATGAAGCAGGTCGTAATGAAGTTGAACTCAAGGGCTCTTCAAAAATCATTCCGGATGTATGGAGCTACCACGTTCTTTCCTATGACTGCGAAACCGGAATCCTTGAATATATTGTTAATGGAATTACAGAAGATCTTACATATATAACTACCACTCGTTCGGAAGGCGGAGATGTTAGCCTCGTCTATCTTGGAACTCCTTCTGAGCTGCAAATCTGTTCTGAATATACAGGTAAGATGGATGACTTCAGAATCTTGCGCCGTCCATATACTCCACCTGATTTCCAGTCTGCAGATAACGCTGGAAGGGTAGGCCATACTCAATACCTTCCAGGCGGCGGACGTTTTATCACAAAGCCGATTATGGTTTCAACAGGTTCAGCCCTCAACAAGCTGGAAGCAGAAATGTCTGTTCCTGCTCAGACTGCTGTCTGCTATTACGTTCGTTCCGGAGAAAACTTCTATGGTTGGGATGAAAAGAAACCTGAATGGACTCCTGTAGAAAATGGAGAAGAACTTAAGGGAATTACAGGCCTTTACTTCCAGGTAATGGCAGAACTTATGCCTGATGGAAATGGAGAAGAAACACCTGCAATTACTTCTATTAAACTTGATTTTACCGAGCTGCCGGAACCTTTACCTCCATTTGTTGTAAAGGCAGTAGCGGGAAACGGAAGTGTTACAGTATCATGGAATTATTCAGTTGATGATACAGCAGGCGGTTATTACCTTTACTATGGCACCAGACCGGGTGAATACCTTGGTCGTATGGCAATAGAAGGTGAGTCACCAATTAATGTAGGAAATACAACCTCTTATACTGTTACCGGATTGGAAAACGGAAAGATATATTATTTTGCAGTGGCCGCCTGGTCGGCTTTGGATATGAGGGTTATAGGAAAACTTTCAAAAGAAGTTTTTGCACGACCTTTAGCAAGACTAAAATAGGAAATATGGGTTATAATAGAGGGACGATATATGGCAAATAGTTTGATTTTAGCAAAGGCACAGAATGCAATCACAGCTCACGACTGGGCAACTGCGGCGCGGTTCTACAAGGAACTGCTGCGCAGCGATGAGTCTAACGTTGAGTATCTTAAGGAGCTTGGAAGCATTTACGTGCGTGCCGGTGAGGATGAAAAGGCAATTCCTTACTATGAACAGATAATTACCTTCGACCCGGACAATACCGACGCCATGGTAAGTCTTGGTGCTATTTTCCGCCGCCTCAAGCGCTATGAAGATTCAGTTAATATTCTTCATAAAGCCCAGAATATTTCTGCCAGCAGCCCTAACATCAATTATAACCTTGGTTTTACTTATAAAGAGATGGGCGAATACGATGACGCCATAGAAGCCTTCGAAACAGTTATTTCTAAAAATCCGGATGATGTTCTTGCCCACAATCATCTTGGTGCAATTTATTATGCTAAGGAAGATTATAAAACTTCTATTTCTGCCTATAAGCGTGGACTTCAGGTAGACCAGAATCATCCTATTTTGAACTACAACCTTGCTCATGTTTATGAAGCAATAAAAAATTATCCGGAAGCAGTACGTTGCTACGAAACAGCCCTAAAAACAAGACCGGGATGGATTGAAGCAATCCGTGACTTTAGTGAGCTTCTTATAATCTGTCAGGATACAAAACAGGCACAGGAACTTGTTGAGCAGTCTATTAAACTTCATCCGGATGATGTAGATTTGCTCTGCATTCTCGGCAGAATCTACTTGAATCAGTTTGATTATGATAACGCAACAAAGACCTTTAAGAAGGCAGAAAACTTAAAAAATGATGACATAAAAATTCTGCTTGGTCTTTCTAAGTCTCTTGAAAAGGGGCAGAAGATTGAGTCTGCAATGGAAAAGGTTATTGATGCAGTAGACCTTGAACCGGAAAATTTTGATGTCTGCAAGCAGTATGCTCATGTGCTTCTTTCTGCCCAGAGATACGAGAAGGCTCTTGAAACAATTAAGAAGATTGACGAAAAGAGCGACGGAAAAGATTTACAGATTCTCGATCTCTATGGACAGTATTTTGTCTGCCGTGGTGACGAAGAAGCTGCAAATACCTATTATGAAAAAATCAAAAAGATTAATCATCACTACAAAGATTATATGGTAAATGCTGCCGACCGTTATATTCAGACAGGTAATTACGAAAAGGCAGAAGAGATGGCAAAACGTTTTGTAGACAGCCGTCCAAATCTTCCTGATGGCTATAACCTTTTGGGAAGAATCAGTACTGCCCGCGGCGAGCTTAATAAGGCAAAGGAAAATTATGAAAAGGGGATCTCTCTTAAAAATCCTAATGTCTATGCCGTAAAGCAGCTTGAAAAAATCCACACAGAAATGGAAGCAAATAAAGAAATTTATAACGATGACGAAATGCCGATTGCTATAGATGCAGATCAGCTTTCAGAAGAGGAAGGTGGAAATATTCCGGAAGAAGGAAGTCTGCCTGCTGGTGATGACAGAACTGATGATCAGGTTGAAGCAATGATGGAAGGTGCCGGTGAGGGAGAAGATCCTCTTGCTGATATCGGAAGTCTTGAAACAACTCCTCCAATTGAACAGGCTCTGGCCGGCGAGGAAGGAGAATTCTGGGAAGATTTTGATGATGACCCTGATGCTCCAAACAAGCCTCTTATTGATGAAGAAGACGAGCCTTATGACGAAAATGCAGAAGATTCAGATCTGATGTCTATGATGACTCCGGATGCTGCCGAGGGCGAGCCAAGCCTTGAAAGCGGCCTTTCTGAAGATGCAGGTGATTTTGATTTTGGTGATTTTGAAGACGGCCCGGTAACTGATGCAGATGCAGAAAGTGCAAAGTCTGCCGAACCAGCAGAAGCTGCCGAAGCTCCTGTTGAGGAACCTGCTATGGCTGAAAGTCCTGCCGGGGAAACTGCAGCGGGAGATGCTTTTGCAGACTCTTTGGAAGATGCAGTTCCTGGAGCCGGCTCTGAAATTGAAGCGGAATCTCAGCCTGGCCTTAAGCCTGCAGAAGAGGCTCCAGGCCTTTCAGATGCACAGAGGATGATGGATGATTTGAGACAACAGCAGAAGGAGCTTGAACTTCAGCAGCGTGAAATGGCTTTGCAGCAGAAAGAGTTTGAAGAAGGGCTTAAGCAGCAGAATGAAGAGATGATTCAGGAGGCTGTTGGAAAGGCTGTTGATGAAGCAGTGGAAGAAAAACTTGCGGCTTATGATTTGCAGCCTGAAGCTGAGGAAGCTGCTGAAAATCTTGCAGAAGAGCCAGTAGTTGAAGAATCTGAAGAAGTAGCAGAGGAAGCAATCGCAGAAGATGTTGTTGATGATGTTGCAGAAGAAGCAATAGACTCAGACGAGATTCCTTCAGACGATTTTGATCTTGGTCTTTATGACGAAGAGTTTGGAAATACTGACATTCTCGCAGAAGAAGCAGCCCTTGATGGAGCTGATGCAGATGAAGCAGAGGCTGAAATTGAGGCAGAGCCAGTAATTGAGGAAAAGGCTGTTGAAGAAGAGCCGGAAGTAGAGACTGAGCCTGAGTTTGAAGCTGAACCTGAAGTTGAAGAGCCTGTCGTTGATGAAAGTCCAGAAGAAGATACGGAATCCTTCACCTTTGAGCCATTTGTTACAGTAGAAGAAATGGCAGATCTCCTTGGCACTGACAATTCTCCTGCCTTCGATATGCCTGCGGAAAGCCCAGAGACTACAGAAAATAATATAGAAGATTCTGAACTGTCAGATGAAAACTTTGTTACAGCAGATGATATGCTGGACAAGATTGGCCGCATCCTCAATGATGATGATCTTGCAAAGAACTGTTCTGCAGAGCTTGAACTCTTTAAGAAGCTGAGAACCCTTTCAAGTTATCTTCCGGAAAAGGATAAGAATTCATTTGATTGCTGCAGAATGCGCATGGTAATTGAATACATTATTCAGAAGATGTCTGGAAAACCGGGCCTTCTCATTACTGCAGAATCCCTTATCAAGTCCGGAGTTCTTGGAGAAGAATATAACCGTCAGCTGGAAGACTGCTGTGATGAAGAGCTCAGCAATGATCTGATTCGCCATGTAATTTCAGATATGAAAAAACTTGCACAGGGCCTTGATGACAAAGAACTGTGCAATGCTTTGTGTGTGAGTGCAGACGGTATTCTTGAACAGATAGCCCTCCTGGATCAGAAGGTATCTATTTTCTAGAGTCTGATAATTCTTGAATGAGTAATAACCTCATTGCCATCTTCGGTGATGAGGACATCATTTTCGAGCCGGGTACCTCCGATTTCAACATCGTATAGGCCCGGCTCGCATGTTAATATCATACCAGGTTTAAAAAGCATCTCTGGTTTCTGAGTCATGTTTACACGTGGTGCTTCATGAATCTCAAGACCGATTGCGTGGCCAAGGCCGTGTGGCATTTTGCGTTTTGCAGCGGCGAAAACTGAATCGCATTTTTTTGCTGCATCAAGAATCGGTTTACCAGGCTTGTACAATTTAAGGGCTTCGTCATAAGCCTTCTGTACAAGGTCCAGCTGTTTTTCCTGAGCTTCTGTAAGAGGTCCTCTGGCAATTGTAAGAGTTGTGTCGCTGGTGTAGCCCTTATAAACAACTCCAAAGTCCAGAATAGAAAGACCTTGTGCCGGCCATTCGGCTGCAGTGTAGCCAGGGAAGGCATGAATTGCAAAGCTGCGGCCTGGGCCTGCGGCAAGGGTGTCAAAGCCTGTTCTCTGGCAGCCGTTTTCGCGGAGCTTCTTTTCAATCAAAAGAGCAACATCTGTTTCTGTTTTGATTTTTCCCTTGCGAACCAGTTTTTCTATTTCATCAATGATAAGGTCACCAACACGAGCCGCTTCTTTAGTACATGCAATTTCATATTCATCTTTCAGCATGCGGCAGTCCATAACAAAACTGTGAAGGCCGTCTTCCTTGCAGCGGCAGTCGTAGGCAGAAAGGGCATCAATAAACTTAAGATAATCAGGATAGGTGAGGTAAGGAGGAAGTTCAACCTTGCTGTTTTCGCCATGAGTATAGGCTACGTTGAGAACTGCAAGAGTTGCATCAATTTCCTTATTCTTATAACGGGTGTATGGAACAAGCTTGTCAAAAAAAGCCTGCTGGTGAGCAAGGTTTTCATCCCAAGGAACAAGCACTGTATAACCGTCGCTGAAAATTATGAGAACAGCGTCTGTCGGGTGGTTTGTGTAATAAGGTAGTGCAGGGTCGCGGTGCTCTTCACTATCAATAAAAACGCAGGCACCAGTTCCTGTCTCGCGCATTTTTGCAGCCAGTTTGTTTCGGCGTGCGCGGTAGATTTCCTTCAATTCATCATTTGTGTATTCTTTCATTTTGACTCCTAAGTGTCATTCCCGTGCTTGACACGGGAATCTCTTGTATCAGATCTTCGGGTCAAGCCCGAAGATGACACTAACGCTTTACCTTCTTTAAAATAACGCTGATAATCTCATCTCTTGTAATCACCAGCTCTGCTACGCCGATTACTGCAAACAAAAGTCCGGTAATGATAACCGGCGCTCCATAAGCGATAAGGCGGCTATAAGAATCAAAAAGTTCAACGAGCTTTGCATGCAAAAACCAGCAAGGGGCTGCGGCAATGACAGACATTATAATCATTTTCAAAGAATATAAAAGAGTACCCTTTACAAGCTTTCCAACTTCCATAGATTCCATTTTCTTCATAAAGATAAAAAGGAAGATTGTGTTCAAAAGGCTGGCAAGACTCAAGGCCAGGGCAATTCCGTTTCCGCCCATAGGACGTGAAAGAATCAGAACCAGCAGAATGTTTGAGCCAAAGTTTACAAGGCCGGCAAGGGTCGGCAGCTTTGGTTTTTCCTGAGCATAAAAGGCCGGAGAAATAACGCGGTTGAGGGCAATAAATAGCAGGCCCGCAATATGAAAGCGGAATTCGCCCAGGGTAAGCCTTACAGATTCATCATCAAAAAGTTTGTTTTTATATAGAAGAGAAATGATTTCCCGGCCGGTAATAAGCGAGTAGGCTGTAATAGGAATAGAAATCAAAGTCATGATTTTGATTGCCTGCAGCAGCATGGAATTAAACTGAGTCCAGTCCTTTTTGTGGGCAAAGCCAGACAGATCCGGAAGAATAACAGTTCCAATTGAAACTGCAAAAATACCCAGAATCAGTTCCTGAAGTCGCAGGCTGTAAGAAAGACTGGATGCAATTCCAGGGCCTACATGTTTTGCAAGAGAAGTAGAAACTGTGTCGTTCATCTGATAAGCGGCAATTCCAATGATAGTCGGAGCAATCAGAGAAAGAACCTTTCTTGTTCCCGGGTTAGTAAAAGCCTTTCTAATAGATGCAATTCTAACTTTCCATCCGGTTTTACGTACAAAGGGCCACTGGAAAAGTGCCTGTACGCTTCCTCCAATAATAACGCCAAGCGACATGGCGCGGGCCGGATTTGAAGTATGAGGTGCGAGAAGGTATGTAGAAAGGATAACGATTCCGTTGAACATAACCGGTGTGAATCCGGATGGCGCAAAAATATTGCAGCTGTTTAAGATTCCCTGGAAAAAGGCAGCAATAGAAATCAAAAAGAGATATGGAAACATAATGCGGGTGAGCACTGTAGTTTCGTTAAATTCCAGAAGATAGTATTCAAACTGAGCGGCGTAATCCGGGCTGCCTGCTGCAGGAGCCTTACAGAAAAGCGGCATGATAAAAGGTGTAACAAGAATACCCAGTACAACCACGCAGGCAGTTAAAAAGGTAACAAGGGTAAAGGTTGCGTTCAAAAACTGCTGGGTATTTTTTTTGTTTTCGTCGCCATCACCTTTTCCAAGGTATTCCTTAAAGGTTGGAATAAAGGCAACGGAAATTGCGTTTTCTGCAAAAAGGCGGCGGAAGAGGTTAGGAATCATAAAGGCAACTGTAAAGCTGTCTGCAAAAAGTCCGGTTCCTAAAAAAGAAGCCTTTGTCATTTCGCGGATTAAACCCATAATGCGGGATGCAAAGGTCATGAGGGTAAGAATAAGGCCGGAACGTACTATAGATTTTTTTTCTTTCATAGAAGATATGATAAAAAAATTGCGTTTTTTATTCAATTGATTTATAATTTTAGTTACTACAACGTTTGCGAAAAACATATTTATAAGAAATCAGTATAAAAAATCAATTTAAAAATTAATCCCGGAGAAAAATCAGTTATGGATTGAGTTGTTGCTGTACCATCTGCAACGACTTTTTGGAGGTTCATAGTGTCTGGTAAGGTTCAATTCTTTTCCAGAGTAGGAAAGACGCGGATTATTCCTATTGGTTTAAAGATGCTGCTCATCTTTATTATTCTGGTACTGCTTTCAAACTTTATTACCAATTTTATTTCACTTCAGCTTACTCAAAGCCAAATCATCAATTTGAATAATACGATTATGGTGAGCCAGCTTAAGGAACTTTATACTACATCATCAAATCAGTTTCAGATTTATTCTTATTCTGGTAACCGCGATGAAAGTATAGACACAATGTGCAAGGTTGCCCGTACAGGTTTTGCAAATCCAAACAGTCTTGCCATGGGTATAACAGAAGATGGCGGAATTGAGTTTTTTTCAGATGCAAATGAGCTTGCCGTTATTCCGAATTTTGACAAGTCTGCCTTAAGGCTTATAAACAAAAATAAAGAAAAGAATATAGTAGAAGGTTCAATTTCTTTTTCTTCTCCTTATGGAGATTATTTTGGAGTTTATAAATATCAGGAAGACTGGGGCTACTACATTATCCGTGCAGAGCTTCGCTCCGACCTGCAAAAATCCAATTATAAAATCTACGGAATTATTTCTGCTTTAATAATTATTTTTACCTTCCTTTTTGTTGCAGTAGGATATATTACAATCCGGCGTGAGTTCAGGTCTCTGCGTTCCTTTACAGATGACCTTATTGAAATGCAGAAGAAAAAACAGCTGTCCCTTATCGACATTTCAAAGGCGCCAAATGATGATGTTACCTACATGGCCGCATCCTTTAACTCGCTTTCTATGCAGGTTAATAACCTTCTCGACACCTTCCAGAAATTCGTTTCAAAGGATATTGTTGCCAAGGCTTACGCCGGCCGCGATGTTGGTCTTGAAGGAAAACAGCGTGACCTTGCAATGCTCTTTTCTGATGTAAAGAGCTTTACTTACCGAACAGAAACTCTTGGAAACGATATTATTGAAGTTTTGAATGTTCATTATAACCGCGTAATTCATAACGTTCATGAAAATTCGGGAATTGTAGGTTCTATTATCGGTGATGCAATTCTTGCAATTTACGGAACCATGGAATCAAAACGTTCAAAGGCTTACAACGCTGTAATTTCTGCCTGGAACATTACAAGGGCAACTGCAGAGCTCCGTCAGGAAATGCTGGCCCGCCGTGAAGAAATTGAAAAGCAGAGAAAGCTTACAGAATCAGAAGAGAGAGTTTTCCAGGCTGTAATGGTAGATGTTGGTGTTGGTATTGACGGCGGCAAAGTTTTCTATGGAACAATCGGACGCAACGACTTTGAAGACCCTCGTCAGTCTCACATGACAAACACAGTAATTGGAGATACCGTAAACTCTGCTTCCCGTCTGGAAGGTCTTACACGAATCTACCATATACCTGTAGTTGTTTCTGAATCCATTAAAGATGAAGTGTCAGCAGAAACCGCACGCTATAAATTTATTGAAATTGATACAGTTCAGGTAAAAGGAAAGACAAAGGGAAAGAAAATCTACTTCCCATTCGACACAAACGAAATGGAAGAGGCTTTGCTTGGAAAGTATGTAGAGTTTGAAGAAGGCTTAAAGGCTTACTACAAAGGCGACTGGAAAACAGCCCGCAAAATATTTAAAGGTCTTGAACTGGATGTCACTCAGGTATTCCTTGAGCGAATGGGTACAAAGGGCGCACCTGCAGACTGGAGCGGAATATGGGCAATGACAACAAAATAACAGAAGAAGCAAAAGCAAATCAGATTCATAAAGAAGTAATGCTCTTTCTTGGAAAAGAGCTGGAACGTATTCACCAGACTTCTTCTGAACAGACATATCATATAGAAAAGGAATATGCAAAGACAAGAAAAAATCATTCGCCTTTTTCGGCACTTATGCTCATCGGCTGTTTTCTTATTGTACTTGCAATTGCCTTCCTCATAACAAAAACAATTTCTTCCCGAAATGATAATATTGCTGTAAGCGTTGCAGTTTTTGATGATCTTAACCTTAAGAATCTTTTGAATACAGTTGGCGCTGCCCAGGCAAATTATGAAAATGCTGTAAAAAAGCGGGCTACAATTGAAGGCGATATGGCAGTTAAACTTAAGACTGCAGAAGAAACCCGCACAAACAATCTTTTTGTAATTGAGTCTATGACAAGACTTACAAATAAAAAGCGGGCAGAACTTGAGGCCGAGGCAGAGAAGAAGTACAAGGAAGCTCTTGTTGCAATTAATGATGAATATGAAGGTCAGCTTGTACAGGCCGACAAAGAAATTCAGGAATACAAAAGTCAGCTGGCAGAGTTTGATGCTGCAAAGGTTCAGGCGGCTCAGGAAAAGGAAAAGGCACTCGATTCAGAGCGCCGTGTAAAAGAGCTTGAGCAGAAAAAGATCAGGGATCAGTATGAGCTTAGAATCAGCGACTTGAATCAAAAGCTGGCAGAGACTCAAAAACGCAGTTCGGAAGATATGCGCAGGGCCGTAGGTTCAGTTTCGGAACAGTATCAGGCAGAAATTGCTTTACTGGATCCAAGATTAAATGATTCAAAAGCCAACCGCATTATTGCAGAAACAAAGAATTCTTCTGCAGTGGATTTTAACGGGGCGTCTGCCCTGAATGCAAGGGGAATAACTTCTACCCAACTTACCGGAGCCATGAATAACTATCAGAAGCTTTATGATGATTACAAATATCTTGATAAGGCCCTTGTAGCCCTTCCGCAGAAAAACTCAATTCCATCTTATGTTGCAGCTTCCCGCAAACTGGTTAATCAGATGGGAGTGGCTTTCACAAATACAGCAGTTTCCCTTTATAACGAGAATGCAGAACTTACTGGAAAAATCAACAGCCTTTCCGGGGAGCTTGCAGAAAGTCAGAATCAGATAAGGCTTCAGCAGGCTTCTTACGAAGTAGCTTATGAAAATCTTTTGTCTCTGGCAAAAACAAATGCCGTTCTTGTTTATGCAACTAATTATGAGAATATGCGCGTTTATATTGCAGAAAAGGCCCGCTATCTTATTACAGAAGACGGAGCAGAAGCAGAGTTTAAGGCAGACAAAACTGTAAAAGGAAAAATCTTCCGGGGCCAGGAGTCGGAAGAAGATTCTTTCTATTTTGTGGTTGGAAATGACAAAAACGGTAACAGATTTGAGGTAAATTTTGAAGCAATAGTGCCAGGCACCCCTGTAAAGATTTTAAGCAAGTAATTGCGAATTTCTGCCGATAATAGTAATTATGGAAGAGGAAAATTTTAGAGAAGCGCTGCAACAGGCGCTCAGCCAGAAACAGGAATGGTATAATTCAGAATGTCTCCAGGAATTGCTAAGTCAGTACAGACTTTTGCATACCTGTGTAAAAAATCTTTATGAAGGATTTGTAAAAAAATCGCTTATTGTTCCGGATCCTTATCGTCTGGATAAAAAGATTTCTGAAATTGTTGTACCTGATTCCAGTCCTTTTGCAGAAAGTGATATTCCAAATGTTTTTGGTTCCCGTTTCTCTGATTACGAGACAATGCTGGATTATATTTGTACCTACTTCCGTTTTTCTACAGAAACTTTCACTCTTCAGAATGTAAAAAAACTTCTTGATTTTAATAAGGTCTTTGAATGGGATGACCTTTCCATGAATAATTCCCGCATGAACACTCGTGCTCTTGCAATGACTGTAAACAGCGCCAAAAACGGAGCTCCAAATGTTGTGCAGAGTATGATTAACGACAGCGTAGCAAAGAGTGCCCAGGCTTCTAAGGCAATCGGCAAAATGCTTACAGAACTTGGAGTTTTCCAGCGGGAGCTTTATAAGGGCGGACTAAGAAAAGATTTATTTGAGCACCCGGATTTTAATAAAGCAAAGGCCGCAGAGTCTGCAGAAGGTGAGCTTGCTGAAATAAAAAGACTTTATACAAAGGTTACCGGAAAAAAGACTTTCTTCAACGATCTTGTAAACGAGATTGTAGAAGAAGATCATGGTCCGGATAAAGAGGCTAAGCAGGCGGCTGTTTTAGAAAAGCTTGCAATCAAGAATATCGGACGGGTTGAGGCTAAGAAAAAAGCTGGCCCTGATACAAAGGAAATGCTTATGCAGGCTGTGCTTGCAGTAGGAGCAACCGCACCAACCTTAATTCAGCTTCATGGAAAGCTGGTAGAAAATTTTGATGTGCTTTTTACCCGTAAGGCATCCTTCTGGAATAAGCTTATGGCTATAATTAGAAAAGCCTTTAATCTTAAAGAGCCGGAAAGAACTTGCCAGCTTCCAGTAAAGGATGGAAAGACTGGTGTAGAAAAAATTCAGAAAATGAATGTAACTGAGTTCATGTCAGAGCTGGCAAAAAAAGAGCGCGTTTTCAATGGAATTGGAACAAAAGGAAATGAATATCACAGAATTGAGTCTGCCAATGAGGATGCAATTCTCAGCTTTGTAAACAAACAGATTTCTGAGCTGCAGTCTGAATTTGTTATCATAAATTCTCTGGATGCTTACTTTAAAAAAGAAGTTGCCAATGAATTTAAAGCCCGTGTAAAAGGTATGCAGATTGAACTTTCTGCCTTGCGTAATTCCATAATAAATGCTAATAAAAAGCGCAGCGAATATGTTTCTTTTAAAGAAGAAGCAGAACAAATGAAGAAATTAGGAATAGCAGATAATGTTTAAAAAAATCAAAAAAACTGCCGCAATCTTTTTTTTTACGGCATTTATATTAACTCCTTCTTTTGCTCAGAATAATTCTGGAGAGCAGGAAGAACTTACTCCCGAAGAACTTCTTGAACTTGAGAATGCAGAAGAAAAGAAAGAAGCCGAAAAAGACCGCCTTCCCCAGGAGCTTCAGCAGAATTTTATAATTGTAGAAGGTGTTCGTGTACATGAGCTTAATCCTCAGGTTACAAATTATTCAAGCGATTCACAGCTCTTAAATGGTTTGTTCGAAGGACTTTTTACAACAAGTCCTGTTACCCTCGAACCACAATATGCTATTGCAAAAGACTTTAAAATCTCCCGTGATAAAAAGCGCTGGACAATAACCCTGCGTGATGATGTTTATTTCAGTAACGGCGAAAAAATAACTGCAGAATCTGTCCGCGACAGTTGGCTTCGTCTGCTTGCAAATCCTAATGCTTCTTACTCTTCGCTTCTGGACATTGTTCGCGGCGCCGAAGCCTTCCGTACAGGCCGGGGTAATTATGATGAAGTTGGAATCTATGCAACTGCAGAAAATGTTCTTTCCATTTATCTGAATTCTCCTGCAAATTATCTTCCCCGCATTTTATGCCATACAGCCTTTTCAGTTACACATAGTGACCCAAGGGTTTTCAGCGGCGCTTACGAACTTGAGTTTGTAACAGAAAGAAAATACATCCTTAAGAAAAATCCTTATTACTGGGATAGAAATAATGTTACCATGGAACGCATTACCTTTGTTCAGTCAGAGAATGCAGATGAAAATACCTGGTATTATAATACAGGTGCCGTAGACTGGGTTACAACAATTGTAAATCAGCAGAAGCTTCTGGACCCAAAAGCAATTCAGATAAATGCAAACTTTGGAACAGGCTTTTTATATTTCCGTCTTACAGACAAAAAGCCGGTCGGCTCTACCTGTTCTAATCTCTGGGATTATCCTGAATTCCGTAATGCAGTTCTTGAGGCTTTCCCCTGGGATGCAATGCATAAAAAATATCTGATACCTGCAACTACTCTTGTATATCCTCTTTCAGGTTACCCGCAGATAGACGGTTTTGATTATACAGATGCGATAGAAGCTTCCCTTAAAATGAAGGATGCCCGCCAGAAGTACGGAGTTGCACAGGAAGAAATAATTCCTCTGGTAATGCATGTCTTTGAAAATGAATTTTCAGAGGAAGATGAAAAGCTCCTCCGTCAGTCTCTGGAGCCTCTGGGAGTTGAGCTGACAATCAAAACAACTCCTTCATATTTGTATTATGCAACAATTGCTTCGTCAGATGCAGATATAGTTGCTACTTCATGGATTGGAGATTTTGCAGATCCTTTAGCCTTCCTGGAGCTTTTCCATGGCGGTTCAACTATGAATGATTCGGGCTGGAAAGATGAGGCCTTTGATGGTCTGCTTGAAAAGGCTGCTACTGCAAGTGACACAGAAAGAATGAACCTTTTGGGACAGGCAGAAAATATTCTTCTGGATTCTGGAATGGTTCTGCCTCTTTACCGTTCAGTTTCTTCTAATGTTATTGACCTTACCGAAGTAGGTGGCTGGTATACAAATGCTTTTGATATCCATCCTTTAAAATATCTTTATAAGAAGCAGCCGAAATTTAATTCTGAAAATATTGTAATGCGGTAGTATAATAGTCTTAAAGAGGAGCAGCAAGTGAAAAAGAAAATATTTTCTTCTATTACAAGAACTGTACTCTTTTGCATTATACTGGCCGACTTTATTTTGTGTTCGCTTGTCTTTGCTACAAGCTATTTATCTTTTAACCGTCAGTTCCGCGAGCAGTATGATTCCAGCATTCGTGAAATTTGTACTGTTGCAAGAGACTGTCTGAATCCAGATGATTTTGACGAGTACCTTACAACACATCAGAAAAATGCTGCTTATGATGATGTATTGAAAATCCTGCAGAACCTTGTTGATGGCCTGGACCTTAATATGATTTACGTTTCTGCAGTTGAAGGCCCGGACTATACCCATATCACATATTTTTATGACCCTGTAAGAACCGGCGGAAAATATTCTCCTTATCCGCTTGGTTATGAAGAAGATTATTTTGAGCCTAATTACAATGCTTCTACCAAACGCGTGTTTGAAGAAGGCGCAACAATTGTCCGCCACACAATCAAAACCCGCAGCGGCTCTCACATTACAGCCCAGCTTCCTGTTTACAATTCAAAGGGCCAGATTGTTGCTGTTATAGGCGCTCAGAAAAATATTCAGGAATTCGTAAATGCCCGCCGTTCTTTTGTAAGGTTTGTAATTATCACCGCCCTGATTTTTGCGGCAGGTTTTGTGGTTCTCTTTACAACCTTCTTTAATATCCGCTTTATAAAACCTATTCTTCTTATTACAAACGAAACAAATAACTTTGCTTCTTACAGCGGAAAGCCTAGCGAAAGCCTTCTGTCAGTTAAAAATCATGATGAACTTGGAACGCTGGCTCATTCGGTATATCAGATGGAAGATGTCATTTCGCAGAATATCGAAGCTCTTACCAGCATGACGGCAGAAACAGCCCAGGCACTTGCAACCGCAATTGATGCAAAGGATACCTATACTCACGGTCATTCAACCAGAGTTGCAGAATATGCAAGAACCATTGCCCGCCTTGCAGGTAAGTCAGAAGCTGAGTGCCGCGATATTTATCTGGCAGCCCTTTTGCACGATGTTGGAAAAATCGGTATTTCAAACAGCATCATCAATAAAAAGGGCAAGCTTACTGATGAAGAATATTCGGTTATAAAGACTCACCCTGTAATTGGAAAGCAGATTCTTGCAAACATTAAGCAGGCTCCTTTTATTTGCCAGGGCGCTTATTATCATCATGAAAGATATGATGGAGACGGCTACCCTGCAGAACTGGATGGAAAAGAGATTCCTGATATAGGAAGAATTATTGCTGTTGCAGATGCTTATGATGCTATGACCAGTAAGAGAAGTTACCGTGATCCTCTGGAGCAGTCTGTTGTCCGCAGGGAAATTGAAAACGGAATAGGAAGCCAGTTTGATCCTCTTTATGCAAAAATTATGCTGCAGATGATTGATGAAGATATTAATTATCAGATGCGCGAAAAGTTCCCCGGCGAGGATGATGAGTAAAATTGTTTGCTGAGCGGAGAGCTTGCTGAGAGGAGCCGAAGCAACCTTGCCTTCTGAGCCACTTCCAGTGATTGAAAATTCTTATTGTTTTTTTTATAATAATTTATTGTCATTGTCCGATGGTTCCTGAGCGCAGTCGAAGGACGCTCGGACATCTTTTTTTTAGGAGATAATTTTCATGGTAATTTTAACATTGAACTGCGGATCTTCATCTGCAAAGTATCAGGTTTATGACTGGGACAACAAAGAAGTAATGGCTAACGGTGTTGTAGAGCGCATCGGAATTGAAGGAAGCTGCATTACTCACAAGGCTAAGGGAAAGAAAACAGAAATCG
>JAEEGJ010017532.1_pt1 | contig 16172 bp, 10 predicted proteins | sample 8958761 | NCBI WGS metagenome assembly JAEEGJ01 (sample SAMN16246546, study PRJNA631951) | gut metagenome | biome: gut microbiome; feature: rumen; material: RS-attached | host: Bos | place: Iran: Karaj | collected 2018-10
GAAGGCGTAGGCGTCGAAAATTTGTCCATCGAAGAAGACACCCTCGACCGGTGGTAGGGCGGTGCGCACGAAAAAGCCAATCTGTTCCTCGGATTTGTTGACCCGCTGCTCCAACCGTTCAATCCGTTGGTTGATAGCGTGTCCGCGAAGGAGGTACTCTTTGAGAACAGAGGTCGCCCATTGACGAAAACGAGTAGCATTGATTGAGTTAACCCTGAATCCAACAGAGATGATCATATCCAAATTGTAATATTTCACTTCACGTAAAACATGCCTGTTTCCTTCTTGTTGAAGTTGTGCGATTTTTGCACATGTTGAAACTTCATCTAATTCTTTGGTTTTGAATATGTTTCCGATATGTTTTACTATGACAGTCCGATCTACCCCGAACAGTACCGCCATCTGCGCCTGCGTGAGCCACACCGTGTCCTCCTCCATCCGCACCTCCAGCCGGATGCTGTTGTCGGGTTGGTATAGGATGATTTCTCCGTTATGTTTTAAATCAATATTCTGTTCCATACTATTTTTGTTTTATAGGTTAACTAAAATCTAATCCGCAAATATACAACAAAACAAAGCGTTTGTCAAGGGTTTTGCGTGATTTTTGTTGCTGCTGAAAGCCAAAGAGTTATAATTTTGATTTACAATTTATTTTGTTGATTGTTAAAATTTAAGACCTGAATTTCGATGATTTTTGGCTCTTGCGAGTCTGAGGTTCCGTTTGGCAGGAAGAGGGCTGTGTCACCCTATGGCAACACCTCCTCCGCCTTCATCTCCATCCTGCTGAATGCGAACAGTTTCTTCCCCAAGTCTTTGAGGGACGCGCCGAGGTGATAGACAGTATCGTCGATGATGAGAAAGCGGTCGTGGTAGCGGTCGTACTCGCGAATCGCAATGGGCGGATACTGCCGGTTATGCCGTTCGAGGTCACGTGATGCAGATTATTGCGATGTCACCAATTCTAGAATGGATTCTGGGGTTGCGTTCATCTCCGTGATGGCGCATAGACCGACACCCATGTCCTTCAGACTTGCACCTAACAGATAGGCCTTGCCATCGATAATCAGAAACCTGTCGTGGTTACGGAGAGGGAGTTGGACGAACTTGATATAGGGATATTGTGCATTGTAAACGCGTACGGCAGCGTTGGGCGATACTTTAAGGATTGGAGGTGGTCACATTTTGCAACCACCTCGTCGCATTCTGCCTTGGTCAAAACGAAACGGAAGTTATGTGGGAACCGTGCTGAATTGCGATTCGCTTGTTGATTCAACCGCTTTGTCGTTACGTTGTATAAGCGGGCAACATCTTGGTCTATAATTACTTGCTCTCCTCTAATGGTAAGGATCAGCTTTTCGATTTCGGATTGGCTGATGTTGTTCTCTTCTTTTTCGATGTGGTCGCAATTTGCGACCAGTTCCCTGCTTCTTTCATCGTTATTATTTTTTATCTTCGCCATAATGGTTGTTTTTGAAATGCAAAGATACCACAAAAATCGCTGCCTGTCAAGGTTTTTGCGTGATTTTTGTTGCTTCTGAAAACCAGAGAATTGTAATTTTTATTTACAATTCGTTTTGTTGATTGTTAAAAATCAAGAGCGGGATTTCGCGGGATTTTGCCTTTTGCGGGTCGGGGGTTTCGTTTGGTTTTCTTGGCCGTTCCGTTCGCGAAGCAGCCCATTAGGGCTGGAAGGCTTGGTAGCGATGCGGGTGCCGATGCGTATTTTCGCAGGCCGTCAGGTCTGCGGGGAAAGCTTTTCAATTATGAATTATGAATGTAGATGAAGAAACTTGTGCTTCTGACCTATGCTGTTTTATTGTGGATGAACTACTTGTTTTTTCCTCCTCAAAATTTGTGTTTCAGCACGCCGTATAGCTGTTACCTGCAAAGTTCGTGTGCTGATTCATGTGAGACCATAACAGCAACCGTCTATATTTGCACCAGTCCAAAATCAGAGTGCTATCATTCCCACTCAAAATGTAGAGGTCTCAATAGCTGCTCCGCCTCCATAAAAGCGGTCTCCGAAGAAAAGGCCATCCAATTGAAACGCCGGAAATGCAAGTTGTGCTATAAATGATTGACAAGAATAAAACGTCATGATGTGTGTCGACAAATCAAAATCCATAACGCTGTGTTATTTTTTTTCAACACATAGTCTAAGTCATTAGTCTAAGTCTAAGTCCCTAGTCTAAGTCAATAAACCTCAGCTCTCTCGCCAGCGAAAGCCAACAGCCAACAGCCAAAGTCATCCTAGTCCCCCGCCACGTCCGTGCGCGAAATTTTCCCCCTCCCCGCAACAACCCGAAATTTTTGTATCTTTGCCGCCGTTTTGAAAGGGGTGCCGGAAGGCTGAGATCAGACCCGTTGAACCTGATGCGGATAATGCCGCCGTAGGGAAATTCACAACGTCCTCTTATCCCTCTTTCAGTGTGTTTAATTTATTAATAACCAAACTGTTAGAGTATGTTTTCAATTAAGAATGCAGAATTAAGAATTAAGAATGCAGCGCTGTCGTTAATGATGGTGCTGTTTGCGACTGCGTTGTTCGCGCAGCAGAAGGACACGGTGCAGACCGGCGCAATTCAGGAGGTGACCATCGAGTTCCAGAAACCCTCGGTGCAGCAGTCGGCCAACGTGACCACGATGTCGATGCCGCAGATCCGCGCACAGCAGGGCAACGGCAGCGTCAACAACCTGCTGGAGCTGATGCCCTCCGTGGTGGTCACTTCCGAGTCGGGTAACGGCCTGGGCGCCACCTACATGTTCATCCGCGGCATCGACCAGACCCGTATCAACACCACCCTCAACGGCGTGACCATCAACAACGCCGAGTCGCAGGGCTCGTGGCTGGTGAACCTGCCCGACATGGGCACGTACATCGAGAATGTGAGCGTGCAGAGCGGCGCCAACACCTCCGACGGCAGTACCTCTTACGGCGCCCGTGTCAGCTTCCGGACCCGCGAGATCCCCACCAAACCCTTCGCGGAGGCACGCACGGCGTACGGCTCTTTCAACACCTTCCACAACATGGTGAGCGCGGGTACCGGCCTCATCGGCAAGCGCTTCTCGATGCTCGCCTCCTTCTCCGACATCCGCAGCGACGGCTACATCGACTTCTCCGGCGTGCGCCTCAACTCGGGTTTCCTCACGGCACAACTCGACCTCTATAACTTCAAGAAGAACAAAGACAATGGTACGCTGCGTTTCAACATGCTCTTTGGCAAGGAGAATTCCGGTTTGGCCTGGAACGGCGTGCCTTACAATATGTTGGACACCAACCGCACCTACAATTCCTGCGGCGAGTATTATGACGACAACGGGGTGCGCCATTATTACGAGAATTCCTTTGACCATTACACCCAGACCTTCTATCAGTTGGAGTATCAGAAAAGATGGTCGCGGAATTTGGGCAAACAATGGCATAGTGTACGGGTGATGCCCTACCTGACGCGCGGCTACGGCTACTACGAGCAGTACAAGGATGACAAGAAACTCAACAAATACGGGTTGGAGCCGCTGCATGAGGACCAGAAACGCGCCGACCTCGTCACCCAAAAATATCTCGACAACTATTATTATGGTGTTTTGGCGGAATACTGGGGAAGTCAGCGATTCAACGGCGATGCCCTCCATGGCTTGCGCTGGACGGCCGGCATGGATGTGGGCAACTACAACGGCAAACACTACGGCGACATCGTTTGGGTGCAGCCCGACCGGGTGGTGGAGTGCCCGCCGATGTATGAGTGGTACCGCGGCACCGGTAACAAGCTGCAGTCCAAAGTGTTCGGTAACTTGCGCTACTATATCAAGAACTTCAGCGTGACCGGCGAACTGCAATACCGCCGCGTGGATTACACTATCAACGGGGTCAACGACGAGCTGACGCCCATCCCGCAGGAGTACCACTGGAACTTCGTGAACCCGAAAGTCGCGTTGCACTATTTCATGGACAAGCCGAAGGTGAAACACAGCTTCGACCTCTCCTTCGCCACGGCCAACCGCGAGCCTACCCGCAACGACCTTGTGGGCGCCCCCGACGACCGCAAGCCCGTGCCGGAGACCCTTTACGATATGGAGTTCAGCTACATGAATTACAATGACAAGTACTTCTTCAACACCACGTTATACGGAATGTACTACAAGAACCAGCTGGTGCGCACGGGCGAGCTCGACCAGACCGGTGACCCGCTCATGACGAACGTCGATAAGAGCTATCGTCTGGGCATCGAACTTTCCGCCGCCTACAGACCGGTGCGTTTCTTCACGTGGCACGTCAACGGCGGCTTCAGCTTCAACCGCATCCTCGACTACACGCATTATGTTGAGGATTGGGAGAACGGCGGCTACGTGGAACAGCAGATCGGCAACACGCCCATCTCCTATTCCCCGAACATCGTGTTGGGCAACGACTTCACGTTTACCCCGCTCAAGGACTTCAACATCAGCCTCATCACCAAATTCGTCAGCAAGCAGTATCTCGACAACTCCGGCGACGCCACGTATATTCTGAAACCTTACAGCTATACCAACCTGCGTCTCTCCTACACCTTCCACTTCAAGGCGCTGAAGGATTTGGAGTTGTTCCTGAACGTCAACAACCTCTTCAACACGAAGTATGAGACCAATGCGGCGCTGTACGAGGGTTACTATGGCGGCGAGATTTCGTATGATCCGTACTATTTCCCGCAGGCCGGTATCAATTTCCTCGGTGGCGTGAGAGTGAAGTTTTAGATTTTAGGGAGTAGGGAATAGTGAGTAGGAAATAGGGAGTAGGGAATAGGGAGTAGGGAATAGGGAATAGTGAATAGTGAGTAGGGAATAGGGAGTAGGGAATAGTGAGTTTTGATTAGGGCGTCCGGAGAGGATGCCCTTTTTTTGTGAAAAATAAAATGCTGTTTTTTGCGTTGTGTGTGGTTGATATTTGGGAATTATGAAAAAGAGTGTCATGAATAAACGTTTGTGTTTGTGGTTGTTGGCGGTGTCGGTGGCGGTCGGTGGTTTCGCCCAGACCGCGCAGGTGCACATCCGCAAGGGGATTCCGTACAGCACCGTGCAGTTCCCGGGGCAGGACAAAATGGAGAAGCTCTGTTTCGACTTTTACGAGCCGATGGGGAGTTCGGAGTCGTTGCGGCCGCTGGTGATCACCGTTTTCGGCGGGGGCTTCGTGCTCGGCTCGCGGGACTATGAGGACATGGTCGCGTGGTGCAACCGTTTTGCGGAGAACGGGTATGCCGCCGCCAGCATCGACTACCGGCTGATGCCTGCCAAGAAGTTCTCGTCGAAGGAGCTGATCCGCACCGGCTATATGGCGGCGCAGGATGTGAGCGCGGCCGTGCGTTTCTTCAAGGCCAACAGTGCGGAATACCGTATCGACACGAACCGCATTTTCCTGCTCGGGCAGTCGGCCGGGGCGGTGGCCATCATCCATGCGCTCTACATGGACGAGGACGAGCGGCCTGCGGAGACGCGGGTGGAACCGGCTTTGTCGCCGTTGCATTCGGAAGGCACCGATGCCGCGAAATCGGAATCGTTCAGCGTCGCGGGGGCCGTGCTGCTTTGGGGGTGCATTTTCGACCCGGAGATGATCGACGCGGATGAAACCACCCCGGTGTGTCTCATCCATGGCGAGCGGGACAAGATCCTGCCGGTGGATTCGGGCTATGCGTTCTCCATCCACGGGCTGCCTTATGCTTATGGATCCGTCACGATGGCCGACCGTCTGCGGCAACTCGGTACCGCTTCTTTTGAATTGCACCTGCAGGAAAATGAACCCCACGCTTTTTATTTCAAATACCTGAATGCGTTCCAGTTGGATGCGCTTAAATTCGACAATTGTTTCCAAACGGCGGTGGACTTCATGGGGCGCTGTGAAAGGGGTGATCGTCGCTGATTGCCGGCGAAGAAAAAAATCGCGAATGTAAAATAAAAATTTTATCTTTGCGGTTTAAAATTGACGATTATGAGCGAATTCTATCTAGCTGGTATCCAGCAAATTGGTATAGGCACGGAGGATATGAAGGCGTCGTGGAAATGGTACGCCGACATGTTCCAGATGAATATCCGGATGTTGGAGGATGACACGGTGGCGGAACGTATGCTGCCGTATACGAACCAGAAACCTGAAAAACGCCATGCCTGCATTGCCGCGAACCTGCAGGGCGGCGGCGGTTTCGAAATCTGGCAGTATTCCGAAAGGAAACCCCTGCCCATCGATTTTGACGTGCAGATGGGCGACTTGGGCGTCTTCTGCGCCAAGATCAAAACCCACGACATCGCCGCTTACCATGCGGAACTGGCCGCGAAATACAAGAATATCTCCCAAATCGGCGTCGAGCCCAACGGGATGCCCACCTTCTACATCCACGACCCCAACGGCAACCTTTTCCAGGTGGTGGAGGACAAATACGTCTTCATCGACCAGAACCGCTTTTCCGGCGGCGTGGTCGGCGCGATGGTTGGGGTTTCCGACATTGACAAGGCGTTGACGGTTTACCGGGACATCCTCGGCTACGACACCGTCATTTACGACAAAGTCGGCGTTTTCAGCGATTGGCAGATCCTGCGCGGCGGCACCCAGCAATACCGGCGTGTGCTGTTGACGCATTCGCAGCCGTTCAAGGGACCTTTCGCGAACCTCTACGGCAACAGCACTATCGAGCTGGTGCAGGCTCTGGAGCGCACCCCCCGCAAGATTTTCGAGAAACCCCGCCAATGGGGCGATCCCGGCTATATACAACTTTGCTTCGATGTGGTCAACATGCGCGCGCTGGAAGAACATTGCAAGCAGCACGGCCATCCGTTCACCGTGGACAGCTGTCCCGGCGACGGCGACTTCGACATGGGGCTCGCCTCCGGCCACTTCACCTACATCGAAGACCCCGACGGCACGCTGATTGAGTTCGTGGAAATCCATAAGATCCCGATCAGCAACCGTTTCAACATCTGCATAAACTTGATGAAGCGCGACAGGTCTAAACCCCTGCCGACGTTCTTTTTCCACCTGATGAAACTGAACCGCGTAAAATTCGATTAGTATGGGAAATCTGGTTGATTTGATCAAGAAGGACTTGCGTTACGAGGAAGCCTTGCACGCCTGCATGAACTGCGGCATGTGCACAGCGGTGTGCCCGGCAGCGGAGTTTTACGACTACGACCCCCGACGCATCTGCGACCTCGTGCAGCGCAACGACGAAGCCGTCATTGAGGAACTTCTGCGCTCCGAAACCATCTGGTACTGTGGACAATGCATGTCGTGCAAGCCCCGGTGCCCGCGCGGGAACGCCCCTGGCGAAGTCATTAACGTGCTGCGAAAAGTCTCCCAGGAGACCGGCTACTTCCGCGAAAGCGAGATGGGCCGCCAGCAGACCCAGCTGATGAACTCCATCGAGCAGAACATCCTCGACATCGGCTACTGCGTGCATCCCGACCGCGTGGATCCCGACTATCACATCGAACAAGGTCCCGTCTGGCGTTGGTTCGTCGAGAACATCGAGGAAGTCGCCCCGAAATTGGGCGCGAACTACCACGGCGAAGGCGCCGGCGCCCTCCGCACCATTCCCCACGAGGACATGGCCGAGGTCCACAAGATCTTCGAGGTGACGGGCGGCTTCGACCTGCGGGAGAAAGTGAAGTGAGTCGGCCATTAGTAGTTAGCAGTTAGCAGTTAGCAGTTAGCAGTTGCGGGTTAAGAAACTTGCGGAAGTATAATAAACGAATCCCTTTTCAGTTAGTATATCAGTTGAAACCCGAAACCTGAAACCTGAAACTATGACTAATGACTATGACTTAGACTAGTGACTATGACTTAGACTAATGACTCTTTGAGACTTGAGACTTGAGACTTGAGACGTGAGACGTGAGACTTAAGACTTAAGACTAACCCCTAACTCCTAACCCCTAATCCCTAATCGCTACTCCCTACTCCCTACTCCCTAGACCCTAATCCCTATTCCCTAGACCCTAATCCCAAAACAAACAAACAAATAATGAAACGAATAATAATTTTGCTGATACTGAGTCTCACGCTGCCGATGGTGATTTTCGCGCAGGGACAGACCAACGTGACGGATAAGAACGGAAAGAAACAGGGTGTGTGGAAAAAATATGAGCAGGGGAAGCTTGTGTACGAAGGGCAGTTCAAGGACGATGTCCCTTACGGCACTTTCAAGTATTATCATGCCAATGGGAAGTTGAAAAGCACCACGAATTTCGAGCAGGGTGTGCATAAAGTGCGCACGGTCATCTACCACGAGAACGGGAAAAAGGCTTCCGAAGGCATGTACATCGACCAGCAGAAGGACGGCGAGTGGCGCTACTATTCCGACCACGACGTGCTCATCAAGGTGGAACACTACAGCGTCGGGAAGCGCAACGGGATCTGGCAGACCTACTCTCCCGAGGGAACCCTTCTGGAAGAGTGCAACTACTTGAACGACAAGCTTGACGGCGTGTTCAAGTCCTATTACCTCAATGGCAACGTCAGCTTGGAGGAGAACTATGTCGCGGGGAAGACCAACGGCAAGAGCACGGCCTATTACCCGAACAAGAATGTCTCCATGACGGGCAACCACCACAACGGCTGGCGCGACGGCGAGTGGAGCACCTACGATGTGAACGGCAAGATCCGTTCCACGATACTGTACAAGGACCAAAAGGAGACGAGCACCTACATCTACATGTATCAGAGAGGGGTGGGGCAGAAGCTGAACCAGAGCATGGTGGCCTATTTCGTGAAAAATCGCGACAAGATGACGGTTGTGCTGAAAAACGGCAGGCAAATCGCCATCGACGAGTCTATGGAGGAGGTGGAGCAGTGGATCGACTATACGGTTTTCGTCAAGGTGAACCCGCGCTATATCGTCGCGTTTGACGCCATTGTCAGCTACAGTCCTGTGCCCGAGACCGACGGCATCACGCTCAAAATCAATCCCGCCCCCGACGAGGAGATCTATTCCGAAGGGAACGACGCCAAACTGCTCAAAGCGTTCCTCTCCGAAGGAAAACCCGTGGAATAATACCCCTCCCTAAACCCTAAACTTCAAAAACTCTAAACTAATAAACTCCTAAACCGTTATAATGAACCGCGAAATCCTCCGCATCTCCATCCCCAGCATTGTGACGAACATCACGGTGCCGCTTTTGGGTATGGTGGATGTGGCGATTGTGGGGCATATCGGCAACGCGAGTTATATCGCCGCCATTGCCTTGGCGACGATGGTTTTCAACCTGATTTACTGGAATTTCGGTTTCCTCCGTGCGGGCACGACCGGTTTGACGGCGCAGGCATTCGGCGCGAAGGACAAAGACGAGTACCTCAACGTTTTGGTGCGCGGCATCGCGATTGCGGGGGCGGCAGCGGCGACGCTCATCGTGCTCCAGTATCCCATTTCGCTTCTTTGCAGGCGGTTCCTGCACAGTTCCCCGACGACTATCGACCTGATGCTGACCTATTTCTTCATCCGCATCTGGGCGGCGCCGGCCACCATCAGCCTCTATGTGCTTAAAGGCTGGTTCCTCGGCATGCAGAACGCCGGCTCCCCGATGTGGGTCGCCACGATCCTCAACGTGGTGAACATCGTCTTCAGCCTGTTGTTCGTCTATGCGTTCGACGCGGGCATTGCGGGCGTGGCGTGGGGCTCTGTGGTGGCGCAATACAGCGGTCTGCTGCTCGCGGTCATCATCTGGATCCGCCGCTACGGGCATTTGTGGCACGACATCCGTTGGCGTGCCGCCCTGGAGTTGCGCAAGATGGCCCGTTTCTTCAAGGTCAACGCCGACATTTTCCTGCGCTCGCTCTGTCTGATCGCCGTGTTCACCTTCATCCCGTACATTTCGGACGAAATGGGGGAGGCCACGCTCGCCGCGAACACCCTGCTGATGCAGCTTTTCACGCTCACTTCATACGTTATGGACGGTTTCGCCTACGCGGGCGAGTCGTTGGTGGGGAAATATGTGGGCGCCGGCGACAAAGTGTTGTTGCGGAAGGTTGTCCGCGCCCTGGTTTGGTGGGGTGTCGGGCTGGCGGCGTTTTTCACGCTGCTCTTCTTCTTCGGCGGCGAGCTGCTCCTGCGGATTCTCGCCAAAGACGAGGATGTCATCGGGACGGCGATGCAGTTCATGTTCTGGACCTACCTGCTGCCGTTCACCGGTTTCGCGGCGTTCATCTACGACGGCATCTACATCGGGGCCACCGCTTCCGCCGCCATGCGCAACGTGATGTTCGTCGCCACCGCCGTCTTCTTCATCCTTTACTACGCCCTCGCCGGCGTCTGGGGCAACCACGCCCTCTGGTTCGCTTTCATCTTCTTCCTCGTTTTCAGAGGCGCGCTGATGATCCTCGGCGAACGGAAATACGTCTTCGGGGAGTGAGTTGGCTGTTGGCTGTTGGCTGTTGGCTGTTCTACTGGCGAGAAATTGATCCCTTGAACATAAATGACCATGAATATGCCACGAATAATCAAAAATATTCATGGAAAATTCATGGTTGTTGCTACCAAACCCTTCACCCTTAACGGGGGGGCGCGAACCTAAACCTTAAACTCAAAAAACTACTGATGCAATTATATTAGGTGTAAGAAATGTATCTGTCATGCCATTTGTTTTGCCGCCGAGGCCAACCTCTCGTAGCAAAGTGTTCTCTGGCTACGGCACATCAGTGCCGGCGCGGGGAAACTCCCCTTCTATTTTAGAAGGGGTGCCGTTAGGCGGGGTAGTAATATTAAAATATCAGAATTCCTTGTGAAAAAAAAATATTATCAACGATATTCGAATCAAAGCCCACTGTGTCCACAACTTTCTGGAGAACAGAGATTTGTTAGCCTATGCGCGTGAAAATCGCAGAGCTGGTAACATGGCCGTGATCGCATCTTGGAACAGGTTCACAAAAAGATGTTTTATGGTCTCAATTTTGACAGGCAGAAAGTCATCGGAAACTACATTGTGGATAATTATGAGCATGAGGATTATGAAAACAAGGAATAAGAATGCCTATATTACTACCCCGCCCTTTGGGCACCCCTTCTAAAATAGAAGGGGAGTTTTCGCGACCGCACTTGTCGTGCGGAAAACGGAATTGATTTCAAATCGAAAATTCAATAAATGACTATAAATGCATGTATATCAGTGTATTATAATTGGGTATTTAAAATTATCGCATCAGTAGTAAACCCTTAACCTTTAACCTTTAACCCTTAACCTTTACAGATTGTCTCGGAAATCGCGTTCTTTCTTGTACTTCAGCACGTCGCGGAGCGTGGAGGACTTCACGTTGATGGTGAACGACCAGCCTTTGCGGTAGCCGACGGGAATCCAGTTGAAACTCATTTCCCAGCAGTGCATGTCGCGGTAGAAGTCTAACGAGGTGTAAGACAGGGACTTCTGCACGAAGTCGTAGCCGGTGGTGAAGCCGATCCGCCATTTCTTGGTGATGTTGATGTCGCCGGCGACGTTCAGCGTGTGCACGATGTTGTGCGCATACGGCTTCAGGTCGGGATACATGAGGATTTGGCGGTAGTATTCGAGGTTGTCGTTGATGCCGTAGGTGAAGGTGTAGTTGAAGGTCAGCGACCACGGCAGCCGCGCCTTCTGCCGCTCCGGATCCTTCGACTTGAAGGTGTTCTGGTCGATGCGGTAGTTGAACGCCACGCTGTAGGTTCCGGACGAGAAACGCAGCAGCCGGTGGTTGGCCGCCCACTCGGTGACATTCACCCTGCGGCCGTTTTCGTTGATGCTGTAGGGGTCGAAAATGAAGCTGTAGGTGAGGTAAAGCTGTTTGAAGAGGGTGCTGCGGCCCGACATGGTGAGCAGCGACCATTTCATCGAGTCGGCGGCGAAGTCATAGTACATGGAGATGTTGAAGTTGTCGATGATGGGCACTTTCTTGAGCCCTGTGATGGTGTCTCTCTTCGAACGCACCTTGATTTCCAGATTGTTGCCGAAAGAAACTTGCGCCCGCGCGGTCATCCGGCTGTTCCCGCCGCCGAAAATGGAGTTGTCGTAGTACGTGTAGTTCACGATTTCGCCGGTCATCGGGTTGACGAACTGCGCGTTGTTGCGGCCGTTGAGCATCGGCTGGAACGTGAAATTCAGCGTCGGGGTGATGATGTGGCGCACGGCCCCGCCTTTCTTGAAGATGTACATCACGTAGATTTTGGTGGTCAGGTTGGAGGAGATGTTCAAGTCATGGACGGCCCCGAACTTCCGGTTGAAATGCATCATCATCTGCGGCGTCTCGGAGTGTGCGGTGTCCAGGACCATGTCGCGGGTGTAGTGCTGCAGATACCATTTCTCGGTGAGCGTTATGGACGTGTTCCAGTTGATGGTTTTGGCGATCTTGATGGGGATGGTGAGCGGGATGGTGTGCATCATGCCGGCCTCGAACTGCTGCCACGTGATGGGCTTGAGGAACATCGAGTCGGTGGTGTTCACCTGCCCGACTAACTGCGAGGACCACTTCATGGAGATGTTGTCGTACCATTTCAGCTTGCCGATTTTGTTTTTCTTCCGGAAGGGGTAGAACTGTGCCACGGACATGCTGATGTTGGGCAGTTTCATGTTGACGGTGTGCGAACCGGTGTTCTGCGAATAGGAAACGCCTGCGTCCAGGAAGAAGATGTCGGCGGCGGAGGTGGAGAAGGAGACCGACGAGGTGAACTGGTTGGAGAGGTAGTCGCTGGCGGAGGTCATGTTGTAGCGGGCGTAGTTGGCGCTCTGCATGTCGATGTGCGCGTTGAAACGGGTGCGCGGGTGCGACTTGTTGTCCTGCTTGTGATCCCAGTAAATCTTGTAGTTGTTGCTTTTCCTGAAATTGGCCGTGTCGATGCGGTCGCCGGTGAGCGAGCGGGCGAAAGCCAGCTCCACCTGGCCGGTGCATTTGTAACGAAAGACGTAGTTGGACTTGGCCTTCAACGCCCAGCTGCCGCGGGTGTAAAGGTCCCCGGAGAGCAGCAGGTCGATGTTGTCGTTGATGGCGAAGTAGAAACCCAGGTCGCGGAGGTAGAAGCCCAACGACCCCGCCTGTCCGATGGAGGGCATCACCAAGCCCGACTTGTGCTGGGCGTCCAGGGGGAAGAAACCGAAGGGGATGGCCAACGGGGTGGGCACGCCGGTGAAACTCAGGTAGGCCGGCCCGATGAGGATCTTGTCGTGCTGGATGACCTTGGCCTTGGAGAAGGCGATCTCGAAATGCGGGTCTTCCAACTCGCAAGTCGTGTATTTGCCGCGCTTGATGTAGGCCACGTTGTCGCCCATCTTCTTGACCTGCTCGCCATGGATGAAACCGTCGTCCTGGGTGGTGATGACGTGTGTGATTTTGCCCTTTTTGGTGTTGAAGTTGTACATGATTTCGCGGGCGCGATAGGTGTCGCTCTGCTGGTTGAAGACGGGGTTCCCGTGAAGGACGCCGTTGGAGTCGGCCACGCCGCTGGAGTACATCTCGCCGCGCGCGAAGTCGATTTCGATGTAGTCGGCGCGGAGCTCCATGTCCTCGTAGCGCACCACTGCGTCGCCGAACAGGTAGGTGCGACGGTGCTGCAGGTCGTTGACCACGGAGTCGCGCGCGCTGTATTCCACCACCGAGGAGATGGCGTTGGCGGAGATCACTTTCACGGTTTTGGGCGTGGAATCGACAGCCGCCGCATAGTCGGGATTCGGAATGTCGCGCTTGGTGGTGTCGGCCGTGGATCTTGCAGGCCGGCGGTTCCGGAGGTTCTGCGCGGAGGAAAATACACACAAACTGCTGAATATGAACACCATAATCAGCTTGCAGAAATATGAAAAATCCACTGTGTATATTTTTTTAATCAATCCGAATTTCCTTAAGTCAATATTTTTAATTTTGCGCGAAAAAATCAGCAAAGATAATCAAAATATCAAATGATATGAACTCGAAATCATTTTTCTTAGTATATCTGTTCATAATTTTTTTGATGGCCCCCTCTTTCGCCCAGAAAGACGGGAAAACGTTCAAGGTGGTGATTGACGCAGGCCACGGCGGCGGCGACCCCGGCGCCCTCGGCTCTTATTCCAAGGAGAAGGATGTGGCTCTCGCCGTTGCGCTGAGAACCGGCAAACTGATCAGCGATAACTGCCCGAATGTCAAGGTGATATACACGAGAAAAACGGATATGTACCCCGAACTCCGCCAGCGCGCGAAAATCGCCAACGACAACCATGCCGACCTGTTCATCTCGTTCCACTGCAATGCCAGCACGGATCATTCTGCACACGGGGTCGAAACCTACGTGATGGGTCTCAGCAAGGCGGCACTGAACCAGTCCGTCGCCCGTGCCGAGAACTCCGTGATGCTGAAGGAGGCCGACTACCAAAAACACTACAACGGCTTCGACCCGAATTCGCCCGAATCCGCCGTCATGTTCTCCCTCTATTCCTCCGCCTACCTCAACAATTCCATCATCCTCGCAGACAAAGTGCAGCGGAATCTCGTCAATGCGACGAAGTTCACGGACAGGGGCGTGAAACAGGCTGGATACTGGGTGCTGTGGGCCGTCTCCATGCCCAGCATCCTGGTGGAAATGGGATTCATCTCAAACCCCACCGAGGAGAAAATCCTGAATGACAAGAAAAAGCAGGATGACATCGCCGAAGCCATCTACCGCGGCTTCTATGCCTATTACGAGCAGATGGTCGGGAAGAGCACGGAAACTCCCGAAACTCCTAAAAAAGAGGATAAAACCGATGAAACGGTTGCCTCGAACGACCAGGACAGTGCAAATCCGTCCGAAAACAAGACCGAAAAAGACGAATCCACGACGAAACAGCCTGAAGTGCGCTTCATGGTGCAGTTCATGGCCATGCCGGACAAAATCTCCCTCAACGACAAGCGTTTCAACGGCATTCCCAACGTGAACCGTTATTATGAAGGCAACTTGTGGAAATACACCGCCGGAAATGAAACCGATCTCCAGTCGGCCAAGAAGATCCAGGCCGAACTCAAAGCAAAATACCCCGACGCCTTCATCATAGCCTTCAAAGACGAGGAGAAAATTCCCGTGTCGGAGGCGGTGAAACTGGTGAAGTAGTGCTGGATTATGACGAAATTCTTTCTGAAAATATACGATTTCCTGGAAAAGCGGCGCTGGTTGACAGTGTCGCTTGCGCTTCTTCTGACGGCGCTCTTTGCCTTCCTCGCCTCGCGGGTGCGCTACGAGGAGGACATCGCCAAGTTCCTGCCCCGCAGCGACGAGAGCCGCAAGTATCAGGAGGTTTATCAGCAGTTTGCCACCCAAAGCCAGATTGCGGTTATATTTTCCAGACAGGACGATTCCCTCGATGTGGAAATGGCGCAGCAGTCGATGGAACTCCTCGGCAGCAAGTTGGAAGAGAGCGGTTTGGCCGAGAATCTGACGGTCACGGTCGATGAAACGCAGGTGTTCGACTTGATGGACGCGGTCTATGCTCATCTGCCTTATCTGCTTGAAGAATCTGATTATCAGCGAATTGATTCGATATTGAAAACGCCGGGCGTCATCCAAAGTCGTTTGGAGGCGGACAAGCAAATGCTGATGTTCCCCACGTCGGGCGTGTTCATGCGCACGCTCCCGAGCGACCCGCTGCAGCTTTTCACGCCGACGTTGGAACGGCTGAACTCCCTGAAATTGAACAATGAACTGCAAGTGGTTGACGGATACTTGTTTACGAGTGACGGAAAGCACAGTATCCTGACCTTTGATTCCCCGTATGGCGCCAACGAGAGTTATCATAACGGCCAGCTGGCGAAGGAATTGGAAACGATGGCGGAGGCCGTGCAGGTGGAGTGTCCCGGCATCGAAATCGCTGCTGTGGGGGCACCGTTGATTGCCGCCGCCAATGCCAACCAAATCAAGCGCGACTCCGTGACGGCCGTCGCCATCGCTGTGGTGCTGATCCTGCTGATTCTGTTGCTGCACTATCGTCGGATCTCCGACATCCTTTGGGTGGGAGCCTCCATCCTCTTCGGGGCGCTGTTTTCGTTGGCAGGGCTCTGCCTGCTCCGGGGCGGCGTCTCCATCATCGTGCTGGGCATCGGCTCTGTCATCATCGGCATTGTCGCCAATTACCCGCTGCATTTCCTCGACCAATACAAGGAGGTCGGCGACCGTCGCGAGGCGCTCCGCTAGATGGGGTTGCCGCTCTTCATCGGCAATCTCACCACCGTTGCCGCCTTTTTCTGCCTG
>JAEEGJ010017534.1_pt1 | contig 16171 bp, 10 predicted proteins | sample 8958761 | NCBI WGS metagenome assembly JAEEGJ01 (sample SAMN16246546, study PRJNA631951) | gut metagenome | biome: gut microbiome; feature: rumen; material: RS-attached | host: Bos | place: Iran: Karaj | collected 2018-10
AGCCGTCGATCATCGGCACAAACGGCAGCCCACGACGCATGAAGGGCATTCCGCCGCCTTCCTGCTGGCCTTCGTTGATCTGATAATATAAGGTATTGAGGGCGAACACGGTTTCCGTACTTGCCTGACGCATCTTCTGCAGGTCGGTCAAGCCAGCCCAGTCGAATACTTTCTTGGCATTAGCTTCGGCATCGGCAAACGAACCGCCACTGTAACGGCCACCCATCGGATTGCCGTTGGCATCGGGAATGGTAAGTCCCTGGGCACTCATAATCACCGCCTTATGGAAGAGACCGCGGGCCAGCGGACTCTCGCAGAGGGTGCGCACGCTACCACCGCCAGCACTCTGTCCGAAGATGGTCACGTTGTCGGGGTCGCCGCCAAACTGGGCAATATTCTTCTTGATCCACTTCAGGGCCTCAATCTGGTCAAGGATGCCGTAGTTGCCAGAAACTTTGTGGGGACTCTCGGCAGAAAGCAACGGATGAACGAGGAATCCGAACACACCCAGACGATAGTTAATGCTGACGAGCACCACGTCCTTGGCGCCCCACTCCTGTCCGTCGAACTCAGGCTCCGAGCCGAAGCCCTCACGATAACCGCCACCATGAATCCAGAGGGCTACCGGCAACTTCTTGTTCACCTGTCCGGGAGCCTTCGTCCATACGTTCAGATACAGGCAGTCCTCGCTGAAGGCAGCCTCCTTGCCATAGCCCCACTCGGTGTAATAGCCACCAGTATACTGGATAGCCTGGAAACTCGGACGACCGAAGGTGTCGCAAATCTTCACGCCCTTCCAAGGGACGATAGGCTGTGGTTCCTTCCAACGGTTCTCGCGGATAGGAGGTGCAGCATAGGGAATGCCACGATAGACAAACACGTCGGGATGGTCGTCGGCCACGATGCCTTGCACCTGACCACCTTCAATAGTTAACACGGGGTTCTCTGCAGCCTGTGCATACGCTGCCAAAAAGAGCAGAATGGGTAATAGTAGTTTCTTCATAATAGGTTGATATTTAGTCTTAATTGCATGCAAAAGTACACATTTATTTCCAAACCATCAAACTCTTTGCCATTTTTTTGCTCCAGTTTTTTATGCACCACCTTCATCAAACTGAAACAATAGCAAGGGGAAACTGCGACAATAACAAGGGTAAACTGCGACAATAGTATAGGCAAACCGCGACTATAGTACGTTCAAACGTTGTTTCGCGTACGCCCGAAAGGCCTTTCGCGTAGGCGCAAAATGCTTTTCGCGTAGGCGCAAAATTCATGAGGAGTTTTTTCTAACAGCAAGTTAGAGACGCTGTGGGGGAAAGGGGGAAAGCAAACATAGCCGCCCGCAACCTAATGGCTATCAACAGAAAAGCCTATAGAAGGGCGCGGGCGGCTATGTTTTATAACGTAACGGGGATTACTCCTCGGGCAGTTCAACCTTGAGGTTCAGCTCGTCGAGCTGCTTCTGGTCGAGCTCTCCGGGAGCATCGAGCATCACGTCGCGGCCAGAATTGTTCTTCGGGAAGGCGATGCAATCGCGGATGCTGTCGAGACCAGCCATGAGGCTCACGAAACGGTCGAGGCCGAAGGCCAGGCCAGCGTGAGGAGGTGCACCGTACTTGAAAGCATTGATAAGGAATCCGAACTGTGCCATAGCCTTCTCGGGCGTGAAGCCGAGAATCTGGAACATCTTCTCCTGCAGCTTGCCGTCGTGGATACGGAGTGAGCCACCGCCCACCTCGACACCGTTGCAGACGAAGTCGTAGGCCACGGCACGCACTTTCTCGGGAGCCGTATCCAGCAAGGGAATATCGTCGGGATTAGGCAAAGTAAAGGGATGGTGGGTAGCCATCAGTCGCTGCTCCTCGTCGCTCCACTCGAACAGGGGGAAGTCGACAATCCAGAGGCAGGCGAACTTGTCCTTGTCGCGCAGGCCGAGGCGGTCGCCCATCTCCAGACGCAGCGTGCAAAGCTGGACGCGGGTCTTGTTGGCATTGTCGCCGCTGAGGATAAGGACGAGGTCGCCGTCCTTGGCGCCACAGGCCTCCTTGACCTTCTGCCACACCTCGGGCTCATAGAACTTGTCGATAGAGGACTTCACGGTGCCGTCGGCATTGAACTTGACGTAAACCAAGCCCTTGGCGCCCACCTGCGGACGCTTCACAAAGTCGGTGAGCTGGTCGAGCTGCTTGCGGGTGTAGTCGGCAGCGCCGGGAACGCAGATACCACCGATATAGTTAGCCTCGTTGAACACAGGGAACGTGCCCGTACCTTTGAGCACGTCCATCAGCTCGACGAACTCCATGCCAAAGCGCAAATCGGGCTTATCGCTACCGAAGCGGCGCATGGCTTCGTGCCACGTCATGCGCTGCAGCGGGGGAAGCTCTACATCGCGTACCTCTTTAAATAAGTGACGGGCCAGATTCTCGAAGATCTCCAGCACATCCTCCTGGTCGGCAAACGACATTTCGCAGTCAATCTGCGTGAACTCAGGCTGACGATCGGCACGAAGGTCTTCGTCGCGGAAGCACTTGGCAATCTGGAAATAGCGGTCGAAGCCCGACACCATAAGCAGCTGCTTCAGCGTCTGCGGGCTCTGCGGCAGAGCATAGAACTGTCCGGGATTCATGCGAGAGGGCACCACGAAGTCGCGGGCACCCTCGGGGGTAGAGCCGATAAGGATAGGTGTCTCGACCTCAATGAAGTTGAGATTGTCGAGGAAGTTGCGGATGAGGATGGTCATGCGGTGGCGCAGCTCGAGGTTCTTGCGCACGGCATTGCGGCGCAGGTCGAGATAGCGGTACTTCATGCGGATATCGTCGCCGCCGTCTGTCTGGTCCTCAATAGTAAAGGGGGGCGTAAGGCTCTCGCTAAGGATGTTCAGCTCCTGAGCCAGGATCTCGATGTCGCCCGTAGGCATCTTCGGATTCTTCGACTGGCGCTCGCTGACAATGCCCTTCACCTGGATGCAGAATTCGCGTCCCAGCTTGTTAGCACGCTCACAAAGAGCGGCATCTTTTGACTCGTCGAACACTAGCTGCGTCAGGCCGTAGCGGTCGCGCAGGTCAACAAACGTCATTCCTCCCATCTTACGGGTGCGCTGCACCCATCCGGCCAACGTTACCTCGCGACCGGCATCCGTGAGCCGAAGCTCACCACAAGTATTTGTCCTGTACATATTTATAATGTTTTTTCTTTTCGGGATGCAAAGGTACAAAGAAAAATAAAGGTAAGAAAGCAAAACGGGAAAAAAGTGTCACTTCGAAGCAACAAATCGCTCAAGAAATGCGTGAATTCGCAGAAAAGTCGTATCTTTGCACACGGAAACTAAATTTACTAAACAATGAGAAGACTAATAACACTACTGACAACTGCTGTAATGGCAATGACCATGACGGCACAAACAACGGCAGACGACGTGCTCGGCGTTGCCCGCAAGGCCAACGATTACTTCATGGCAAAGTACAGCGACCCCACCCTGCCTACTAACGTGAAGAAGATCCGTCCCAGTTCGTTGTGGACGAGAGCCGTCTACTACGAAGGCCTGATGGCACTCTATGAGATTGACCAGGACCAACGCTATCTGGACTACACCGACCGCTGGGCTTCGTTCCACCAGTGGACGCCACGCAACGGCGTGACCTCCTGCGATGCCGATGACCAGTGCTGCGCACAGACTTACCTGATACGCTATCAGCAAGTGGGTGGCGATGATAAAATAAATAAGGTACGCGAGAACCTGGACTACCAGATGAAGACTCCTAACGACAAGAAGAACGCGACGGCCAAGACCAAGGGCACTCAACCCTCACTTTATGGCTGGTGGACGTGGATTGACGCCATCCAGATGGCCATGCCCGTATATATGCAGATGTACAAGCTGACAGGCGAGAAGAAGTATAAGGATCACGGCATGGCGATGTACCGCTGGAGTCGCAACGAGTGTGGCGGCGGATTGTTCAACATAAAGGATGGCCTGTGGTGGCGTGATGCCGACTACGTGCCGCCCTACAAGGAGCCAGACGGCAAGGACTGCTACTGGAGCCGAGGCAACGGCTGGGTGTACGCCGCCCTGGTGCGCTGCATGAACGAACTGCCCAAGAAATCGAAGGAATACAAGGAGCTGAAAAAGGACTTCCTGCTCATGTCAGCAGGCCTGCTGAAGTGCCAGCGCGAGGACGGTTTCTGGAACCCGTCGCTGGTTTCCACCAACTACGCTATGCCCGAGACCAGCGGCACGGCCCTGTTCCTCTACGGCATGGCATGGGGCATTCAGCAGGGCTATCTCAAGGCCGACGTCTACCGTCCCGCCTGCGACCGGGCATGGGCTGCGATGGTGAAGACGGCCGTCCACAACGACGGATTCCTCGGTTGGATGCAGGGAACGGGTAAGGATCCCTCGGCAGGGCAACCGCTATCGTACGACAAAGTGCCCGACTTTGAGGACTACGGCACAGGCTGTTTCCTGTTGGGCGCTGCAGAATACTATAAGCTGCTGAAATAAAACTTTAGCACAGAAGAACCAACCCTATTGTGTAATTATTATAAAAAAAGCATAAAAATTGGGACGTTCTCCACATTATCCGTTTAAAATAGCTACCTTTGCCCAAAAGTTATAAAAAGAAACGAACGATGAAGAAGATTTTACTCATGAGCATGATGCTCTTCTGTGGCATCATTTCTGTTTCTGCACAGGCAGAAATCAAGTTTGAGAAACTGACCCACGACTTCGGCACATTCTCGGAATCGGCCCCCGTGGTGACTTGCACATTCAACTACACCAATACGGGCGACAAGCCGCTGGTCATCAACCAAGCAGTTGCCTCTTGTGGCTGCACCGTTCCTGAATACACCAAGGAGCCCGTACAGCCCGGTCAGAAGGGAACCATCAAGGTTACATACAACGGTACCGGAAAGTTCCCCGGTCACTTTAAGAAGTCGATTACCATCCGTACTAACGGTAAAGTGGAAATGACACGCCTCTACATCGAGGGAACGATGGAAGAGAAGAAATAACAAAAGCGAGCCGGTTGGCTCGCTTTTGTTATTTCATTGCATTTCATCTAACCATCCCAAAAGTCTACTCCCAATAAGTTTACTTATCCAGGAAGTCTACTCATCCAAAAAGATAAGCGACGACTACCAGACAGCCCATTATTACTGCGATAACAATAAGGGCTATCTTTACCCACTTCTCAATAAACTGGTTACGGGCAATGGCACGAAGGTTCCGTTCCTTGAACAAGGAAGCGGAGTCTTTTTTATGATGATGATGATGATGATGGTGTTGTTGGTCGGCCATAATCAAAATGAGCTCTATGATAAATGATCGGGGTTATTTCAAGATGTTATACAGCAGGGAGGTCAGCGAGATAAGGATGCTGGTTGCCGAGAACCATAGCGTAGTCATACTACCTACGCTGGAGTTCTGAGCCTTTACCTTGTTGGGCTCCACATAGACAATGTCGTTCTGCTGCAGATAATAATAAGGTGAACTGATAATATTGGCGTCATTCAAGTTCAGGGTATGGATTTCCTTTCGTCCCGTTGCGTCCTCGCGAATGAGCTTCACCTTGTCGCGCACACCATAGATGGTCAGGTCGCCTGCCTGTGCCAGCGCCTCGAGGACATTGATTTTCTCGCGCCCCACCTGATAGCTACCGGGACGGTTCACTTCGCCCAGTACGGAAATAGAGTAGCTTGACATACGTACGGTCACGATAGGATTCTCATTAGCATTCATATAAGGCATAATCTTATCGTGAATCAGCTTTTCGCAAGCCGACTTTGTCAGTCCTCCCACGTTGATGCTTCCAATGATAGGATAATCGATAAAGCCGTTGTTGTCGACCAGATAGTTCTGGAGCATCGGCTGGGAATAAGTGCTACGGGTATTCTGGCTGAAAGGTGTGGGAACCGACAGGTTGAAGGGTACAGCAGCTTCGGGATTAACGGTGCTCACGGTAATGGTAAGCACATCCTTCGGCATGATACGTGCATCGTAAAGATACTTAGAACTCTCAGAATCGAAATATTCGGAGTTCTGGAAATAGGCAACATCCTTCGTACTACCGCAAGAAGTAAGTAACAACAAGGCTCCTGCCAACGAAAAAAGCAAATAAAACTTCTTCATATCTTCTTAAATTTTTAATTCATTAAAACTGCCACCAGTGCTTCTTGGGACGCTCCTGATGATGGTTGACGGCATCCTCTATCACATGATGCCACTTCTTATGACGGGAAATCATGTGATAGATAGTACCCCAATCGGGCAGCCCACCCAGATTACGATCATCTATAAAGATATCGACCTTGAGTTTCCGCGTAAAATGGGGGTTGTTCTGTATGGTTTCCTCCGGATAATCACGATTAACAGCGTAAAACTCGACGCCTCGCTCACGACACCATTCGACTGCCTCGTCCAAAAGTTCGCCCTCGCGAACAGACCATAAGATAAGCTTATGATGATCCTGAATCAGCATACGCAAAGTCTCAGTAGCAAAGGGAATCTCCTCGCCTATCTTAGGATAGCGATGCTCGACAATGGTTCCGTCAAAGTCTACTGCAATGGTCATCTTGTCTGTTTACTTCTTGATTGAATCGTCTTCCTTCTCACCATAATGGCTTTCTGCATAGCGGCCGTAGCTACCATAGCTACCATAACTGCCATAGCCATAGCGGCCGTAACCGTAGCGGCCATATCCGTAACGACCGTACTTGCCATACTTGCCATAGCCATAATAGTAGCCATACTTACGCTTCGACATATCTACGCCATTAAGTACGATGCACGTGTTCCTAAGCTTACCCTCACTCGACAGATTGTTGAGCATACCAATACTGCTCTTCTGGTAGTAATCAGCGCGCACGACAAATACTGTAACATCGGCCACACGTCCAATCTGAAGCGTATCGGTAACCAATCCGACAGGTGCTGTATCAAGGATGATGTAATCGTAACGTTCCTTAAGAATGTTCATAATCTGCTCAAACCCTTCGCGGGCAAGAAGCTCGGTGGGATTGGGGGGAACTGGGCCTGCCAGCAGCAGGTTAAGGTTGGCGTTAACGCCAGAAGAGATAATCTCGCGGTCGATGGCTTCGGGGGTTATCTCGTTCTTGGTGAGCAGCGTCGTAATACCTTCCTTCTTGTCACTCACGCCAAAGAGTCGTCCCAAGGCCGGGCGGCGGATATCCAATCCACACAGTAGCACTTTCTTACCCAGCAGGGCAAACGACACCGCAAGGTTGGCTGCATTGAAGGTTTTACCCTCACCGGAAGTTCCCGAAGTAAAGAGGATAACCTTCTCATCGCCCTTCAGCATGAACTGTATATTAGTACGCATGGAGCGGAAAATCTCGTCAATCTGGTTATTCTTGTTCTCCTGCACCACAATACCGGCTGTACTCTTCACGCTGTCGCTGGCTACTGCCACGTCGGCAATAATGGGCAAGGTGGTCAGGCGTGCCAAATCCTCGTGTCCCTCAATCTTATAGCGGAAGAAATTAATCAGATAGAGGATAGCAAATGGCAACAATCCGCCAATCATCAGGGATGCAAGCATAATGATGGCCGAACGAGGCTTCACCTTTCCCTCAAACAGGGGCTCGTCAATAAGACGGCCTCGGTCAGCAGTAGCTGCCAGAGAGATGCTGTTCTCCTCGCGCTTCTGCAAAAGCATCAGGTAAAGACCTGATTTCACATCCTGCTGGCGACCAATCTGGTTGAGCACACGCTCCTGAACAGGGGCGCTGGAGATTCGGCCCTGATACTTGGAGTACTCTGCCTGGATTCCCTGACGGGCAATATCAGCCGAACGACGCGCCTGAAGAAGGGCTGTCTGAATACTGGCCTGCAAATCATTGATGGTCGAGTTCATCGTCAGCACCTGAGGAGCAATTTCGCTGGAAGCCTGCAAGAGTCGGTTGCGGTCCTGCACAGCCTGATTGTATTTCTCAATAAGAGCTGTTGAGGCACCGTCGGTCAAACCTACGTTAGAAGGGATAATCTGGTTCTTGTTGTTCGGATTGTTCACAAACTCACGCAGATAGTCGAGCATCTGTATTTGTGAATTGGCCTCCGACAGACGCGAAGAATACTGGCTCGACATCTGAACCGACTGAGAGGCATCGACATTCAGGTCGGTTACCGCATTACGACGCTTGAATTCCTCCAGCTGACCTTCCGTATTACCCAGCTCGGCGTTAATCTTCTGAATACGGTCGTTGATGAATTCCTCCGTACGAAGGGCTATCTCGTTCTTATCAGCATTAGCCTGACTGTTGTAACATTGTGCCAACTGGTTCAGGAAATCGATGGCGCGACGCACATTCTTGTCCTTCAGCGCAATCATGGCGATATCGGTACGTTTTGTGGTAGGCTCCACCGTCAGGCGGGCAAGATAGTCGGTAGCCACTTTCATAGGCTGGCTTATGACAATATACCAATCGGAATCTCCGAACTGGTCGCCACGGGCATTCTGTGTGAAAGTCAGCACGCCATAATCCGTACGGATGGTAGCAGGCAGTTTCTTGATTTTCCGTGCAAAGGTAGTGTCAACTACATTGTTGGCATAAAGTTCGCCACGCACAACATATCCGTCAGCATCTTTCGAGAGACGCATCTTAATAGTGTGGTTGGTCGTCAGGATTCTCTTGTCCAGACTGTCAAGATGGGCAGGATCCAAGTCAACAGATACAGGCTGCGTACCATAGACGAGCACCTTCTTAACACGTCCCTTTGTATAATATTCGGTATAGAGTTTCAGGTCCTTGACTACCTGACGCATCAAGACACGTGACTGAATGATTTCAACCTCATTGAGAATACCCATTGACTTTGACACGAAGCCGAAGTCCTCCATCTTGTCAAGCATCTGGCTGCTGTTGTTCCTGACATTGTCGTCCTTGATCAGCATGCGTGCCGTCACATTATACACAGGGTCAGCATAACGAAGATACAACAAGGCGCCACACCCAAAAATAAACAGCGACAACAGGAACCAATGCCAGTTAAGAACCAACATAGCAAAGATTGCCTGAAGACTAAAGGCCGATTCGTTCTGGCTCTTTTCTAACAAGTCTTCAATGTTGTCAATGCTCACTTTCTTTTCTTCAGTATTCATATCTTTTCTTCCTTTTTGTTTGCCTAAGGCATTCCTGATTCAGTAATTCAGCGGCAAAGTTACTATTATTTTTTCACTTTCCCAGCATTTCCCCCCAAAAATCACGTTTTATTTCTATTTTCTTCATTTACTAAAATGAATAGCTGAGTCCTATTGAAGTATACTCCTTAAACTGCCAGTACCCCAGATCGTCGTCGGGGGCATTGCCGTCGTCGAAACGCGGATAGAGGAAGATGTTGGCAGTAATATACTTCGAAACCTTGAGCTGGAAGGTATTTTCCCACTCAATCTCAGCTCGCTGATAGGAAGTAAAGCCCCAAAGGCGGCTCTTCCAGGTGACATTCTCATTCAGTTTCCATGTCAGGTCGGCAGTCAGCTGTGAACCGGGATCAAGCTTGTAATGCTTGTCGGCGTCGATACCGTGACGCGACGGGAACCAGCTGTAACTGGTAGGCGTAGCCGAGTTCTGGTCAGGGAATAGCGTACGTCCTACATAGCGGTAGTTCAAGGCGATGGGCGAAAGGTTGACGGTTCCCGTCAGCTTCTTGTCGAAAGCCTCCACCTTATAATCCATACCAAGACCCACGTTCAGGTTAAAGGGCGAGAAGAAGTCGGAATAAGTACGGTGATCGTTAGACTTCAAGCCTGGTGCAAACTGCGTCCACGCAATCAGCTGGAGGGTATAATACCACCGCTTGGTGGCCTGCAGTCCCACCTTCGAGGTCAGACGCAGCAGATCTTCGTTCGACTTCCATTTATGCAGGGAGTCAGACTTCGCGGTCAAGAAGCCGAGTTTGGCCTCCAGTTTATTGTCCCACTTCCATTTTCCCTTGTTGTCGTAGTTGGCCTCCAGCGTCAGGCTCCCTAATAAAGAATAGGTGCTTTCACCACCCTTATACCAGTTGTCGCTGACGTAGTTCTGCATGAACTGCAGGAAGCCGTCGCCCTTCTTCGTCCAGAACTTGGGCTTCGTCACTTCTACCTCAGCCGGGATCACCTCTGGCTCATCGGGTATAGGGGCGGCAATCTCTACCAATTCCACCTTGTGCTCAATGGGTTTGTCGATATCCTCCCTAAAACTGCCCGATTTCTCCAACTGCGTTTCCGTAGTCTTCACCAGATCAGGACGGTTCAGGTAGACATTCATCAATGCACGATCTATTGCATCGTCCACGTCGTTATTGTTACTGTTGTCAAGTGATAGCAAACTGGCTGACACATTATGATAGAACGTCAGCGGGGTGAACAGACGGTATAGTTTGGCGTTTACCGTATCATTAGGCTGCGCGGCATTGGCGCTGAGCGCCAGAACTGCCGCCATAGATAACACAAATTTTCTCATAATCTGGGTGCAAAGTTAATAAAAAAAGTGAAAAGCGAAAAGTCAAAAGCGTAAAAATAGAGAAAAGTCCCTACTTTTTTAGCTTTTTGCTTCGCTACCTTTAAAATTCTTCGTACCTTTGCACCTTGATTTAAAGTGCAAACAAACAAAACAGAAAATAGAAATGAACAGAGACACCATCATCGGCTTTGTGCTCATTGGCCTGGTACTGATAGGTTTCAGCTGGTATAACCAGCCTTCGAAAGAAGAAATGGAAGCCTACCAGCGTCAGCAGGACAGCATAGCAGCCGTGAAACAAGACACAGAAGCAAAGAAGGCTATGGCCGAAGCCGAGCAGAAGGCTGAAGCCGAGGAAGCTGCCAAAGGCGACACGACAGCACTCTTCTACACAGCCCTCAGCGGGCAGAGCAGCAAGGTGACGCTCAAGAACAGCAAAGTAGAGCTGACCTTCGACACCAAGGGTGGCACTATCTCGAAAGCCATTATTAAAGGATTTCAGAATGCAGACAATTCGAAGGACGAGGTAACGCTCTTCGACGAAGCAACCCAGCAGATGAACTTCATGCTGGCTGGCAAGCAGGAGAATATCATTACTCGCGACCTTTATTTCACACCTTCCAACGTCAGCGACACTACTGTCACGATGACAGCACAGGCCCAGAACGGAGGAAGCATCGTACTCGACTACCGTTTGGGAGCCAACTATATGCTCCACTTCACGCTCCAAGCCCATGGGCTTAGCGGCATGTTCGCCCCTAACTACAAGGAGATGGATATAGAATGGAGCGAGAAGGCCCGCCAGCAGGAGAAGGGCTTCATGTTCGAGAACCGCTATGCCACGCTGACCTACAAGGAGAAGGACGGAGGTACCGACTACCTGAGCGAGACATCAGAGAAGATTGACGAGGAGATTGAGGAGACACTCGACTGGGTGGCCTTCAAGAACCAGTTCTTCTCGGCAGCCCTTATCGCCAAAGATGAGTTCAAGGGCGGAGCGCTTATGACCAGCATTCCCCAGGAAAAAGGTACAGGATTCCTCAAGCAGTTCAATGCCAAGATGAAGACGCAGTTCGACCCCACGGGCCAGCAGCCCTCGGAGTTTGAAATGTATATCGGCCCCAACGACTTCCGACTCATCAAGGACGTTGAGGAGCAGAGCACCTTCGGCAAGGACCTCGATCTCGAGCAGCTTGTCTACTTGGGCTGGCCCTTGTTCCGCATCATCAACCGCTGGTTCACCATCTATGTATTCGACTGGCTCACCTCGTGGGGATTCTCAATGGGTGTAGTGCTCATTCTCATTACCTTATTATTAAAGGCCATCACCTTCCCGATGGTGAAGAAGAGCTACATGTCGAGCGCCAAGATGCGCGTGCTGAAGCCAAAACTCGACGAAGCCACTAAGCAGTATGACAAGCCCGAAGACCAGATGCAGAAGCAGCAGGCCATGATGCAGCTCTATTCGCAATATGGCGTCAGCCCACTTTCCGGCTGTCTGCCCATGCTGATCCAGATGCCTATCTGGATTGCCATGTTCAACTTCGTGCCCAACGCCATCCAGCTACGCCGCGAGTCGTTCCTGTGGATTGACGACCTGTCGACCTACGACCCCATCGTGGAATGGGGAACCCATATCTGGGGTATTGGCGACCACCTGTCGCTCACCTGCATCCTGTTCTGCGTCAGCAACGTATTGTATTCCTACATGACCATGCGCCAGCAGAAGGACCAGATGGTAGGTGCTCAAGCCGACCAGATGAAGATGATGCAATGGATGATGTACCTGATGCCGCTCATGTTCTTCTTCATGTTCAACGACTACAGCTCAGGTCTGAACTTCTACTACTTCATCTCGCTATTCTTCTCGGCTGCCATCATGTGGACGCTGCGTAAGACCACCAACGACGAGAAGCTGCTCGCCATCCTCGAGGCACGCTACAAGGAGAACAAGAACAACCCCAAGAAGCAAAGCGGACTGGCTGCCCGCCTCGAAGCCATGCAGAAGCAGGCTGAGGAACTGCAGCGCCAGCGCAACCAACAGAAGCGATAGCAAATCTTTACTCCGGGCAAACGCTCAGTTTAGTCCGGGTAAAGTCATAGTTTAGTCCGGGTAAACTGCGAGTTTACCCGGACTAAACTATTTAGGCTATCAGAGACTACTGTAAGGGAGTCAGCGGATAGATGATGTTGACAATAAATATATTAGCTATCAGAATGATGATGTTCATCAACAGGCCAATGCGCATGAAGTCGCTAAAGCGATAGCCGCCAGGACCATAAACCAGCATGTGAGTAGGCGAACCAATGGGAGTTGCAAAACTGCTGCTGACGCTGATCATCAGGGCAATCAGGAACGGATAGGGTTCGTAGCCCATTCTCTCAGCAGCCTCATACATGATGGGGAAGAACATGGCAGCTGCAGCCGTATTGCTGATAAACTCCGTAATAAAGGTTCCTACAAAGCAGACGGCAGTCATCACGACAATCGGATTGGAGCCGCAAACGTTGAGAATGCCTGTGGCCAACTGCTCGGCTATGCCTGTTTTCTGAATAGCCAAGCCCAGCACTACGGAACAGGCAAAGACCATGATGATATCCCAGTTAATTGCCTTCATGGCCTGGTCGGGAGTACAGCAGCGGAAGATGAGCATAGCTGCTGCAGCCAGGAAAGCACCTTGCAAGAGCGGAAGGACTCCCAATGCCGACAAACCCACCATCAACACCATGATGATGCTAGATACGAGCGTTCCCCATCCAATATTCACGGTATCTGAAGAATCAAAGAAATGAAGCATTGACGACAAACTGTCCGTATGGAGACGCATCCTCGACGGACTTGCCAGCAGCAGCGTGTCGCCCGCTTCCAGGACTACCTCGCGAGGCGACTGACGGATTCGCTCACCACGACGTGCCACAGCCACAAGCGTGAGGTTGTGTTGCCGTTCGAGTTTGCTTTCGCCAACGGTCTTACCGACGAGACTGCTTCCAAAGGTGACATAGGCAGTATGTAATTTCACCTTAGTGTCAAATTCCTTCATGGAGAATATATGGTGGTCGGCACTTACAAGTTTATGGGTATGCATGAGATGGAGGATTTCGTCAATCTGACCAGCATAAATCAGGCGGTCGCCACCCAAGATAGGTTCGTCGTCTGACACAGGAGAAATGAGTTCATCGAAATGTACGTGTTCTATCAACTTACCACCACGAACGTGATTCAATTCTGCCTCGCCAATGCTCTGGCCAATATAAGGATTGTCGGAAGGAACCAGCAGTTCAACCGTATAGTCAGAAGTCGACTCAAATGCAGAATCCGGAGACTGACGCTCGGGGAGCAGCCTGCGCATAGCGATGACTGACAAAACACCCACCGTCAGGCAGAAGAGACCAGGCAGAAGGGTAGCAAATACATTCATCATGTTACCCGTATGATCAGCATACAATCCCGAGATAATCAGGTTGGGCGGAGTACCGATAAGCGTACAGACACCTCCCATGCCCGAGGCATAACTTAGGGGAATAAGCAACTTGGAAGGAGCAATGCCCAGCTTCTTGGACCACATCTTGACAATGTTCACAAACAGGGCCACCACAGTAGTATTGCTCAAGAAGGAACTCAAGCCCGCGACAGGAATCATCAGGCGGACTACCGCCTTGGCGTAGCTGTCAGGCTCTCCCAGCAGGTTCCTCACAATCCATTGCAAGACGCCCGTTTGGGTAAGTCCTGCCACCACGACGAACAGCACACCGATTACAATCACCGATGTGGAGCTAAATCCTGAGAATGCTTCCTTTGCATCGAGCACACCCGTCACGAAAAGCACGCCGACTGCCCCAAGAAACACAAGGTCTGTACGCAGTTTTGTCAATAATAAGATAGTGAACATCGTCAGCACGGTGACGATGGTAATCCAGGCATGTAGGCCAAAGCCTAAGAATTCTACTGATTCCATAGTGTTCTATCTATTCTTTTTCGTTATCATCTGAGTGATTAAGCTATCTTTTGCGCCTGCAAAGGTACGAATAACTAAACAAAATTGAACACTTTTCGCACAAAAATTTCCTATTAGCCCCCATTTTTTTGCTTTTTATGGGCTATAACTTCAGGTAGCATTTGGTAGTTATCTCATTTTTTCGTAATTTTGCCAGCAAAAATACAAAGAACATGAAAAGGATACTCACACTGGCTGTGGCAACCCTAATGGTTGCTGGCAGCGTAAACGCACAAGAAACAGTGAAGATTGGAAAGCAGAACATTACCGTTAGCGACCGTCGCATGACCCCCGAGGCACTTTGGGCCATGGGCCGCATCAGCGGTTATGCCGCATCTCCTGATGGCAGCAAGATTGTCTATCAGGTAGGTTACTACAGCGTAAAGCACAACAAGAGCCACCATGTGCTCTACATGATGGACGCTGACGGCAACAATAAGCAACTGCTAACGAAAGGTGACAAGAATGAGACTGATGCCACTTGGCTTGACAACGAAACCATTGCCTTCCTTACGGGTGGAGAGGTATGGTCGATGAAGGCCGACGGTAGCGAGCGTAAACAGCTGTCGAAGACAGACGGGGCCATCGAAGGCTTCCTGTTCGCTCCCAATCGCCAGCAAGTTATCCTGCTGAAGAGCATTCCGTTCCATGAGGTAATCAAGGAGAACCCCAGCGACCTGCCTAAGGCTACCGGACGGCTGGTTACCGATCTCATGTACCGCCACTGGGACCACTACGTAGAGTCTATCCAGCACCCCTTCCTCTATGATGTCAATAGCGACGGCATCGCCACAAAAGGAACGGACATCCTCGAGGGCGAACCCTTCGAGTGCCCGATGGAGCCTTTCGGCGGCATTGAGCAGTTGGCCTGGAGCCCCGACTCAAAGCTGATAGCCTACACCTGCAGAAAGAAAACTGGCAGGCTTTACTCCATATCCACCGACTCCGACATCTATTTATATAAGTTAGGTACGCGTGAGACCAAAAACCTCTGCAAGCCGGCTGGCTATAAAGATCCCGAGGTTGACGTGACAACATCATTGAGATTCCAGTCGGTAAACGCCAAGGAGAACCTGGCCAACAACGTAGGCTACGACCAAAATCCGAAGTTCTCGCCCGACGGCAAATACGTAGCCTGGCTCTCGATGGAGCGCGACGGCTACGAGTCCGACCGCCAGCGGCTCTGCTGCTATGACCTGGCCACAGGCGAGAAGAAATATCTGACAGAGTCGTTCGACTCTAACGTTGACGACTTCTGCTGGAGCTCTACAAAAGATGCCTTAATCTACTTCATCGGCGTGTGGCACGCCACAGAGAACCTATATTCCATCAATTGGAAGGGCGAGGTGAAGCAACTAACCGACACATGGGCCGACTTCGGTGGTCTGAAGCCGATGAACAAAGGCAACCAGCTGCTGATGGAGCGCCACAGCTTCACGGCACCCGCCGACCTCTACGTCGTCACCCCCAACACGAAGAAACCCGAGAAGACCGTGATTACCCAGATTACTCATGAAAACGACCATATCCTGAACCAGCTGGGCAAGCCCACCGTGGAGCGCCGCTGGGTGAAGACCACCGACGGCAAGGAAATGCTGACGTGGATTATCCTGCCGCCCGACTTCGACGCCACCAAGAAATACCCCACCCTGCTCTTCTGCGAAGGCGGCCCGCAGAGCCCCGTATCGCAGTTCTGGAGCTACCGCTGGAACTTCTTT
>JAEEGJ010017540.1_pt1 | contig 16168 bp, 13 predicted proteins | sample 8958761 | NCBI WGS metagenome assembly JAEEGJ01 (sample SAMN16246546, study PRJNA631951) | gut metagenome | biome: gut microbiome; feature: rumen; material: RS-attached | host: Bos | place: Iran: Karaj | collected 2018-10
CTATAAGTGTTGCCTTTTCGGTTTCATATCCCCCAGAAGAATACTCCGCTTTTGTTACATAGAACTTTCCGTCACCGGTAAATATATGCTCTAAATAACTTTCTTCTGTATTAACTTCATATATCTTCTGTGCAGTACCACCTTCCAGGGGGGCAATATATAATCTTTGATATGAATTTCCATCTTCTTCCATATCATCGGCATCTGCAGCAGAAGCTGTCTTATCGGCATCAGTACCAGAGGCAGTGTTTTCTACCCACTGATATGTATTAAGAATTATCTTATCATTTAATCGAATGGCCCCTTCGATATCACCTTCAACTCCATCATAGTTTATGACGTCATCAGATATCCTGAAGGTTACCTCTTTAGGGTCGATCTGTTCTGTTACAGATTCGTCGCCGGCTTTAGACGATCCCTTATCTCCATCTTTGCCGCAGGCACCAACGCTCATCGTCATTGCAGCAGCAAGTATCATTGCAATAATTCTTTTTTTCATTCCCTTAAGATATCCTCCTGATAATTTAAACGTATTATTCTGTATGTAATTACGTTTTTCTCCGCACAGCCGAGCATTATTATAATCATATTTTTATATATTATCGATAGAGAATATCTTAAGGTTTAATTAATCTTATTTACTCTCGTTCAGATATGTTGTTGCTCTGTTCTGAATAGTCTTTGCTGTCTCGTCAGCGCTCTTGTCACCGGCAAAGAAAGGCTTGGTCTCTTCATCAATAATTTCAAACAGACTCTGGTCTGTCTCCCATACTCTTGATACTTCATCAGTAAGATCACGGAACTGCTGAATCTCTTCCTCTGTGAGCGGCTTAAGATCTACAGAGATGCTTCCTATTCCAACACCTCCTTCGACCGGCTTGATCTCATTTCCGAACTCATCTGTATAGCTCTCTGTTGCCATACATGCCTTAAGATATGCCTCATAGACGTCCTTTCTTGTAGGCATTCCTCCACCCATGTTATCTGCATATGACTTACCCATACGCTCTCTTGAAACATTATACTTTATAAACTCCCAGGCAACGTCCTTGTCTGAACAAGCCTGTGACATACCGATTGAACCTTCGAACTGTGCATATGTTCCCTTCTTTTCCGGATCAGGGAATCCTATACATACTGCATTTCCATCAAAAATCTTATCATAAATTGCCCAAAAATCAGGAGTTATAGAACCAACTAAGAATAACTGCTTTCCATTTCTGATATCCTCTGTCCAGTTCATTTCCATATCAAATTCTGTTTCCTCATCTACTCCTCTGTTAGCAAGTTCAAGAATGCTCTTAAAGGTATCACAATCAAAGTTGCACTCGCCTTTACCAAAATCTACAAACTGAGGAAGGCATGTATATACAAGATACATAAGGATACTGCTCTTATTATTGTCTTCGAAAAGACGTACATCCTCCGGCTTTGAATCGATGAACTGCTTCATCTCATCAAATGTCCAACCAGTCCTGTCTCCGACATCATCCTTCTTTGCAATCAGTGTCTGAATAGCAAATGATGCAGGAAGATAGTAAAGCTTTCCATCAACCTTAGCTGCATTCAGAACGCTCTCAATAAAATCATCTTCTGAGATTTCTGAATCCTTCTCAAGGTATGGTGTCAGATCCTCAAGTACTCCCTTCTGAACCGCCTGTGTAAGAGACATATTTCCGATTCCGTATGAAGTATCATAAAGATCAGGAATATTACCTGCAGCAATATCAGCACTCATCTTTCCCATTGGATCTTCTTCATTCATGTACTCAATAATATCTATTCTGATATCTGTATGAGTTTTATTGAAATCCATAACAGCCTGCTTAAGATTATTATCTGCATAAAGTGCTGCAAGAGTAAGAACCTTCTTCTCTGTTACATTTGCAGGATCAACTTTTCTATAAGCAAATGCCTGAGGTTCACCTGTCATATTGTCATAAGTCATAATAGCAAAGTGATCCTGATCAGGTACAATAATCTTATAAATATATGAAGGCTCTACAAAAGAAGCATTAAAGTCACAAAGCTTTACATCTTCCTGACTGTCCTTCTTAAATCCATAGAGTCCGCCATCTCCTACATAGAAGAAATCATAGTCACCTGAACCAACTTCGCCTATTGTATTAGATGTTAATGAACCTGATAATGAGTAACCGTCTTGTAAACTGCCGGATGCAATATCAACTTTCTTTGCATCAACCTTTGCTGTTTCCTGTCCATAATTAAATACGAGGATATCATCACTCTGTGTGATAACGCCACCCATTATATAATCCTGAGTTTCAATGGTTTTCTTTTCTTTTCCTTCTTTATCAATAACAACTATCTTCTGATTACAGAAAGCTAAAAGATCTCCATCTTTTGTGATTTTGATATCTGACACATAATCGTTTTCAGATGCCTTATCGAGTGCTGCCATATCAACGGTTGATACTTCTTTACCTTCTGTATCAATTGTCTTTAATACTGACTTATCCTCTTCATCTGCCAACTGTATAGCGATGTTTCCGTTAGATTCAGTCATATTTCTAACGTATTTACCAGGCTCTGTTTCATATATAACCTTGTCACTTCCATCAGCAGCGCGATAATGAACCTTGGATGTTCCCATTACAGCATCTTCCATATCTGCATCCATAGCACTTGCATCATCAACTTCTGCTGCGTCAGCATCATCTGCAGGCTTCTCGTCTGCTGCTGCGTCATCTGCTGTCTTATCATCTGCAGCTGCATCGTCTGCTGTCTTCTCATCTGCGGCTGCATCGTCTGCAGGCTTCTCATCTGCGGCTGCATCGTCTGCAGGCTTCTCGTCTGCGGCTGCATCGTCTGCAGGCTTCTCGTCTGCTGCTGCGCCGTCAACATCTTCGTCGCCTATTACGACTTCTCCTCCATCGAAGGCTTCTCCTTCCATGTCATCCGGAAAATCAGGATATTCATTTGATGCATAAGCAAGACCATCACCTACCTTGGTGATTCCCCCTAATGATGCACCTTCACTTAAATCAATAGAAAAATCAGGATCACTTTCAAAAGTACAGTTCTTAACATCAACAGCAGCTTCTGTTGACTTGCCTGAACCTGTCTTTCCCGATCCTGATTCTGCGTCTTTGCTCTTACCACAGCCGGCTGTACCTATCATCATAGACATAGCAAGGGCACTGGCAATAAGCCTTTTCTTAAAAATAACGTTTTCCCTCTTCTTCATTCTCTTAACCATCCTTCGCAAAAATTCTTTGTAGGGTTTTTGTTTACGATGGTTATTTTAGCACTCAAACTATATATTATTTATATAGCAATACTTAATATTATATTAAGAAGAACAGAAGAATAGGTGATTTTAATAATATTTGATTTATTCAACTCCCGAAAGCGCCTTAAGCGGCTTTATTCCCGCCACCCATCTGGCAGGAACAGCGCCTGCAAGCACTGATATAATTATGGCTCCGACTATAGCAGTTACAGCCAGCCATAACGGCATATTAAAAAGTTCTGTTCCTTCAGCAAATCCCAGCAGAGCTGTAAATCTTTTGTTCAGGATAATATCTGCTCCATAGGACAAGACAACTCCCAGCACCCCACCGGTCCCTCCCAGCATTGCTGATTCAAACAGGAACATTGCGACCACATCATCCTTATCTGCGCCAAGCATTTTGAGGAGACCTATCTCTGTTATCCTGTCATAAACTGCTGTTGTCATAGTATTGATGATTCCGATTACTGCAACGATTGCTGCGACTGATCCAATAACTATAAGCACAAGCTGGATGATGGCCGTCATACGGTTTATCTGATTCAGTGTTTTGAGACTATTCTCAGCCTGGAATCCCCTGTCACTTATTATGCCTGATATTCTCTCGACCTGATTTACATTTTCTGCCACAACTATAATCTCAGAATAGGCCCATACATTATAAGCATTGCCATTTTTATCCACCGGCTGTCCCAGCACACGGCCTTCTAAAGTATTTCTTCTGGCAAAAAGCTTCAGGGTATCGATATCCGTATAAATGTTATAGTCATACGGGTTATCCGTTTCTCCTGTTACTGAAAGCTTTACCCTTAGGTATGAACTGTTTTCATAGCATGTATAGTCCAGTTTCTTTCCCGTAAATCCTTTGCTTCCTTCAAGAGTATCTGTATAAGCAAGCCCCTTATCGTCATTATAGAAAAGGTCCTTTGCTCCGCTTCCGACTATAAGTTCGGGACGTCTGCTCTTGGATGAAGGATAGTCACCGGATGATAGCTGTAGACTCTCCAGGTATTCTCTTGGATATCCGGAAATCTCAAAGAAAGTTTCGTAACCTGCGATACTCTCTTTACCCATAAGAGACATCACCGGATATACCGCTTTGACTCCTTGGATCTTTGATAAGTCTTTACACAGCTCATCTGTAAGGAGTCTGTCCTTTCGTTCCGTGGTCGGCGTATAAACCCTTATCTCTCTGGTGCTGCCCATCAGCTCAACCTGATCAAGCATAGCTTTCTTCGCGCCGATCCCTGCTGTCACCATGATGACCATGGACATGGTTCCGATGGTAATGCCGAGAATCGTGAGCCAGGTTCTGAACCGCTTCTTTCTTAAGTTGGATAAACTAAGTTTTATAACGTAGCTCATATTGTATCTCCTTTTCACTTTCGCAGGCTGCCTTGTACCACACCTTTAGTCAAATTCTTTCTCCAGCTTTCTGAGGCGCATTCTGCGGCGGATAATGAGAATTACGATGATAAGAACCACCGCTCCGATCACCATTGCAAGTTTCATATTATCCGTGATAAATGGTTTTGAGGTATCTTCCTTTACCTCAATAAGATCTGCGTAAACCTGCGCGCTGACATCAATCTGTCCAAGAGGAATCTTCTTGCTGAACTGCTCTCCATCAAGATTTTCATAGGTTACTATCAGATCATTAGTTGAACCCGAATCTCTCAGCGCTTTCGTCTTTACGACAATGTCGATATTCCCATTCTTGCCCGGCTCTATATTGCCTACGTAACTTGTTCCTGTATCTATATGGTCACCCTCGGCAGTTGCCATTACCTTATAGATTTTTCCTGCTCCGGTATTATTCACTGTTGCAAGTATCTCGATATTATCGCCGAGATGTATATTCTCTTCAGCAATATATACATCTGAAACTACCATGTCCGTAGCAAGCTTTACCGGAACGTAGATTACATCCTGGACATCATAACTTCCGTTCCAGTCTTCATACTCAGTCTTAACCGTAAGCTTATAGGACTTCTCCTCAAGGTTCTTCAGAGCTTCAAGATCAAAGGACATCTCTACACTCTCTCCACCCCGTATCTTTTCCACATAACCTGTACCTGCACTATTTACCGGAAGGAACTCCCCGGCTTCGGACATCAGAGTGCATTTCAGATTACGTATCTCGTACTTATAGGTATTCTTAAGCGTAAAGCTGAGAGTGAAGCTGTCACCCGCGTAAATGTTTTCTTCACTGAATACATATTCCGTCAGCATGACACGAGGTGTATCTGCATGAACTGTCTTCCCACCCGGGACAGCTGCAATCACTATCAGCATCACACATATCCATACTAAACTTTTTATAATCCATTTATTTATTCGCTTCATACCACCCTCCAGTTAATTCAACTCACTGTCTCGCCACTGCTTTTGCCTGTCTCAAAGAATTCTCCCATCACTCCTGAATCTCGCCGTCCTTAATAGTTATTATCCTGTCAGCTTCGCGAGCTATATCCATGTTGTGAGTTATGATCACAAGCGTCTGTCCCAGATCATGCACAGACTTCATAAGAAGATCCATTACCTCTCGTCCGTTCTTGGAGTCAAGTGCACCCGTAGGCTCATCGGCCAGAATAAGTGTCGGATTGTTAGCAAGCGCACGAGCTATAGCAGTTCTCTGCTGCTGTCCACCCGACAGCTGATTAGGTAAATGGCGTCTTCTGTCAGTAAGTCCAAGAAGCTCCATTATATGATCTATATACTCCTTATCCGGTTTACGATGATCCAGAAGAACCGGCATCTTTATATTCTCTTCTACAGTGAGTACCGGAATCAGATGATAAGCCTGAAAGATAAATCCAACCTTACGTCGTCTGAAGATAGAGAGCTCATCATCACTGAGCTTTGTTATCTCTTTCCCATCAACATAAATTGTTCCGTCAGACGGACTGTCGACACCTCCCATGATATTTAAAAGTGTAGACTTACCGCTTCCACTGGCACCTACAACTGATACCACGCTTCCCTTATCAATACTGAGATTTACATTATGCAGAGCAAGGACCTTGTTCTCCTTATCACCGTAAATCTTCGTAACATTTTCCATCTTAACTAATTCCATAGTTATTTCCTTTCTACTCTCCGCTTCTCATCAGTTCTTCTGCCACATCCAGCTTCATTCTCTTCATAGGGAAGTAATACGCTCCTACAAGAACAATAAAAGATATGATTACTGCAACAATGATTGACAGCCAGTTAATCGAAAATTCTGAATATATAAGATAAACCAGAATCTGACTATGGATCATATATAGTATTGGAATGCCTATACCAATTCCCAAAACGCACGCCGCTATCCACATGATCACGCCTTCAAGAATCACGCTCTTATAGAGGCTTCCCTTTGTCATTCCGATAGCTCTCATCTGAGCAAATTCATTTCGGCGAAGAGCAATGTTGCTCATCGTTACATTCAAAATATTTAGACAGTTAACAAGAATTATTACCAGTATTACAGCTCCGCAATACATCATAGGTTTAAACATTGTGACTACATTTGTAGTCAATATGTATTTCGAATTCTGCGGATATATATCATAATCCTCATAATATGTTTTTTCTGCAGGGCCATTACCCAGTGCATCCGACTCATAACCATAAAGACTATTTTCATTTATAACATCATCATACTTTTCTGAACTCAGTTCACTGAATAATGCATTTCCGATATGATACTGGAAGCCGGTGTAATCTTCTTTTGTACTGCCTGTTGCGGCAAGATACTTATCAAGCGGCATTATGAATATCGGTCCTTGATCATAGTGATTGACATCCTTATCCACTATGCCTTCTATGCTATAGGTTTTACACTTTCCTTCACTTATAAGCTGCTGACGAGCTGCTTCAACTATCCAGCCTCGTCCACTTGTGTGTGTTGTTATTTTCTCATAATCATTATGTGCTTTATACTCTTCAGGATGAGCATCTGCCCATTCCCCATCATGTTCCTTATGCCATTTCTCTTCTTCAGCAGCGTGAAGCTTGTCATACTCAGACGCCTTTTTCTTTTCTTTCTGAACGAGGTCATATAACTCCTGCGGGTCAACAAATGTTATCTCATCCCCAATCTTAAAATCCGTATATGAATAATACGTTGGAGCAATATTCTTTGAGTCAATCGTCCATAGGAATTCCCAGTCAAACCCATATCCACCATTAACAAGAACTATTCCTCTATCAGATATATCGAGGGTACCTTCAACCAGATGATCTCGATATCTATCCCAGTCTTTGCCTTCATATCCATAGAGGCCAACTTCCGCATTACTTAATATCTGCGATGGTATATATGATGGATATGTGTATTCCCCATCCTGGAAACAAAGCTCATCATAATCCAGAAGCTGTCCGTCCCTGTTGTAGCTTCTTTCCCATTTGTCTTCATATTCTTTTACCCTTTTTTCAAGATATTCCTTTCTCCGCTCCATGGAGTTTATGTAGTTCTGCTCATCTCCATAAGCTTCCTTTTCCTGATCAGTAAGTTCATCATATGTTCTTATGTTATTAAACTCTTTTTCAATATCCTCTCCTAAGACTAATTCTCCCTCTGTTACATAAAAATAATTATATTCTTCCGTGAACCTGCTATATATTTCATTGTTATCCTTTGTATAGAGAATAGTCCTGTAGAGGTAACTCATATCCTCCACACCACGAAGTCCCTGAATACCCCTTATCTGATCCGGCGTGAAAAGTGTTGCCCTTACCTCATCCTTTGAATAGAACGGATAAGCTGAGCCTTCCTGATATTCCTGATAATATCCATACATATCATCACTCAGTTTTACGTAGTCTATCAAATACCCGATGGTACTACCCACAACCACAACCGTTGCTATGCCAAATGCAATTGCACTCACGCTCTTCACGAATCTTAATCTGTTGCGCTTTACATTTTTATATGCATAAGCGCCTTCTACTCCGAAAAGCAATCCCCAGAGGCCGCTTCTGATCTGTCTTACCTTTCCAACCTTTATCCTGTAATTTCCTCTTACCGCATCAACAGGAGAAACACTTGTTATCTTCTTCGTGTTCTCTCTTATTACGAAGTAAAGATCAAAGAGGAAGCTTATAGCCACCATAAGAGCCGGAACGATATGGAACCCCAGTGGAAATGAATGGATGAAACAGAATATTACGCTGATGATGTAGCCTGCAATTATTCCTGCCCCAACACCTATTCCTTCCTGAATAAGAGCTTCGCGGAATACAATATTTTTAATCTGTCCTTTGGTTGCCCCTATGCAGCGTAAATCCCCATAATCCCGAAGTCGTTCGATGGCAGAGATTGATATGGAATTTCTGATAATGCCTATTCCGATAATGGCAAATATATAAGCTATAAAGATGCAAAATATAACTGCAATCCAAGCTCCACTGTATACATCAAGAATATACGTTTCAAGAAGCCAGTCATTATAACTTACCTCGACACCGTATCTGTTCTGAATATATTCACCGTATTTCTTAACCTTACGGATATTCTTCACGTTAAGGTATATGGAATTCGCAGTTACCCCTTCATTCGTGTAATAGCGGTTCTCGCTTTGAGCATCTCCCATGGCTGCCGAGCGTACAAAGTCTTCATTCACTATCGCCTCTGCCGTATCCTTATCATCGTTATACACAAGGATTTCCCAGTCAGCCTTCGCACGGATTTCAGATCTCCACTTTATCCACCAGTTGCTGAAACTGTTGAGAATCGCAAAGAGAATCGTTGCCACCAGCGCGCAGCCGATAATGGTGTAGATTGTTCTCTTCCTGTTCTTCATCAGATATTTTTTTGAAATGTCTGTATAATTTTCCATATTCCAAACCTTCCAGTCTTCATTCCCCCGCACAGCTTAAACCCGCCATGCAGACTATTCTGTATATCACTATATCATCTGCGTCTTACAATCCCGTGACAAAAGAAAAAGGCCTGTCTTACATTTTTGTAAGACAGACCCTTAATAAATCTATTCAATAATTTTTCTTATAAAGTCTTCTTTCTCATTATAGATATTAACTATTTCAATTGTAGTTTCTAATACTCGATAAAAGATATAGTTTTTAGAAACATATATATACCAATAATCACTTTGGATTCCAAAAACATCTTCAACTTTTTGACCTGAATTTGGAAATGTTATTAAATTATTAATCGCATCAGTTATGTGCTTTAGGGTATTTTTGCAAACTGATTCGCCGAAACTCTCGTCCAGATGTGTCCTCAATTCAAGGACCTTTTCCCGGTACTTAAGAGAATAGACTATTCTCCTCAATCATTTACCCCCAACTCTTTTTCTAAATCTTCTGCCGAGATCCAGCCCTGGGTATCAGCTTCCTTCTTCGCATTATCCAAGTCTGCCAATAGTTCATTAACAGCCTCTAAGTTATACGATTCAGTGCCGACTATAAAAGGAATTCTCTTATCTCTTACCGTTTTTTTGGCAAACATATTAAACGCCATTGACATATTCAGTCCAACATCTGCACAAAAGCTTTCAAACTGTTTTTTTAAGTCAACATCCATTCGAATATTTACATTGGTAGTTGCCATTATCGTCCTCCTTTCTGTAATGACAGCGTAATGCATAATATACACATTGTCAATATCAATTATATAACTATAAAAAGGAGGTATCTTTTGATACCTCCCAAAAATCTTTTGTCTGTATTATTCTGCAAGTATAAGCGCTGAAAGCAGTGGTGAATAAAGGTGCATATGTGCCTCTGCTCTTCCCGGGAACAATTCATTCAGGTTCTCCAGAGTATCATACTTTGTGTTCATAAACATCCCATCTTCGCCAAGTGTTTCATCATAGGTTTCAAGATAACCTGTGTATGAAAGAGTATCACTCTTTGATGATGCTGCAAACCAGTTAGTAGCTTCAAAGTATATGTACTGGATTCCACTCATCATATATGGTACATGATCACTGGCCGGAATAGTTGCCGGTGAATAGCCCCAGTCATTTAAAGGTGCAGGATTCTTTGCAGTCCATGGATTTGTGTAAAATGTCTTGTTATTTATCTCAGGTCCTGTCTCATGCTCTGCGAAGTATCCATCAAGTTCATCCGGTCCCATGACTTCGAATCCCAGTTCCTTTGAAATCTTTGCTGCAAAGTAATAAGCATCAGTCATAGGTGGAATCTTATCTGAATTCTCATCCATGAGATATCTATCGTAACCGGTATTCAGTCCTCCATAGATATTTGCATAATCGCCGAAAGCAATCGCATCCATGTTGATCATATAGATTGTATTCTTAACCTCATCATCAGACATTTCCATTACATTCATACTGCTTCCGAGCATACCCTCTTCCTCTCCATCGAAGAAGACATACTTTGTTGTGTAATGAGGCTTCTTACCCTGAAGGCCTGTTGCTGTTGCAAGAAGCAGTGCAGTTCCGGAACCATTGTCACCAACTCCGTCTCCGTCGAAATGTGCTCCTACTATTATCTGTTTTGAATCATCCTCACCCGGTACAGTGACAACAATGTTATTAAGCGGGAATCCTCCCTCATCCTTAACCTGATCTACTACCTGGTCATCAGTATAACCTGCAGCCTTCAGCTCACTCTTGATCCACTCAATTGTTGCATCATGTTGATTCTTGTCACCGTTCTCTCTTCCACGATCCTGAAGATTCTCACCGATATAGTTCAAATATTCCATAGCCTTATCTGTGAAATCATATTCAGACATATTATCTATTGTCACAGGACTGGTCAGGTCACCGATTATCTGTGACGCCTCGTTGCTGACCGGATCTTCAGGAAGTTCTTCTAATTCCTGCTCGCCGAAAGAAACATCTGTTTCTTCAACAGCATCTGCTCCTGTTGCTGTGTCCGCAGCTGCTTCTGTTGTTGCTTCAGTTGTAGCTTCTGTTACGGCTTCTGTTCGTGCCTCAGTGGTATTTGTATTTCCTGCGGCTCCACAACCGCTTACTGCCATCATCATAGCCATAGTTATTCCTAGTACTCTAAATCCTTTTAGCTTTTTAAACATACTTTTCCTCCTCTGACATTTATGCCTAGAGAAGGATATCACCTCGATTGCTATTAATCAATACATTTCAGCTAATATAAAGTATATCTTAATATAATCCTAGGATTTTAAAGCTGCCTGTTCAGCCAGTTCGAATGCCGGTGCCATACGTTTTTTCTCAGTTTCTTTAATTCCATATTTTGATGCGAGAGATTGCCATGATTCAGCCACAACCTGTGTAATATCATAGATAATATCTTTTGCATTATCCTTTGATACATGATAAAACTCCGCCGTATTCATGGCTTTATCGAATGATCTCCTTCCATCATCCGTATCAATATACATCGATAAATAATCCGCATTATATACTGCATTCATATCATATGATGGTGCAAGCATCCATTTATTATTTTCCAGAATAAAACCATGATTCCTCAAATGATCATCCTGATTGGATACTGCAATATCAAAAACCATTCTTCTGAACAATTGTTCCAATTCTTTATTCGAATTTGCAGTAAGTCGACTTACTACATCAGCCAAATCCAAAAAGCTTACTCCATCCGTTTTACCATCCCTCATCCCAAGCATTGTCATTGCCGATGCAAAATGAATTCGTTGTTCTTCTCCTTCCTCATCAAAATATCTAGCAAATCTTTTTACTAGAAAGGTACTTCCTAACTCACTATATCTGTTCACTTTTGACTCCGGAACAATTATTCCACATTTCCTAGCCATGTCATGAACTACCTTTTCCCATGCGCCGATATCATAATCATCATACCTAGATGGAAACTTCGCAATCCATAGAGATCCATCTATATCTCGTACATTAGCTTTTGGCCTTGCTCCACCTAAAGATGAACCTGGATTAACCAACTGTTCAACCCATCTATCATCATTACCGCTTTCATATCCCAGGGAAATCTGCTCAAGTTCTCTTATCGACGATATTGGCGGTATACTTAGATCATCATTTCCTAAAAACGGTCCCTTTTCATCTGTTTTGAAACGAAATCCTCCGCTACGGCATATATCCTGTAAGCCAAGCAAATATCCTGTTTCAAAAAACTTTCGTGGCCGCCTTTTTTCTTTTTCAGCGTGGATAGATTCCCTTCGATCAATAAGTTTTCTTCCCCATCTATCCGGGCACGAATCCTGAAAAGCTCCAAATAGTATTTTATCCTGAGAATATGTTCTGTATGGTGATTGTTCAATTGTCGGATCAAGTATCAAATTCGGATGATTCTTTAGCCACTGTGAATTATACTCAAACGATATTACTTCGAATCCATTTAATACATCACTGAATATTGTTCCAATTTTATTATCAGCTTCCCATCCGGCATATACATATATTTCATTCTGTTGCATTCTTTCTTGACCTCCTTGGAGTCTTCAAGTTTAGGTCCTGAAATGTTCTTCCCATAACATCATCTCGTGCTATCAAAAGAATGTCTTCCTGCAGGCCTAATGCATTTAGTACTGCAAGATACATCCCCATAGAAACAGATGGAGATCCCTTCTCTATCTGCACAACTGTCGAACGTCCTACAGCTGCTTTCTCAGCTATCTCCTGCGCTGTCCATCCCCTTCTTAACCTAGCAAGTTTAATCTGTCCTCCTACAGTCTGAAGTAATTTTGCAGTTTTCGGTAACAATAAAGCCTTATTTTTTCCCATAACAATCTCACCCTAATAATGTTTTTATATACAAACAAAATAGCACATAATGTTTGTAATTACAATCATTATGTGCTATTCATTTCTATAATATATTATTATCCTATTTTCTATGCTGTTACCGGCAGCTGCACCTGGAACTCTGTTCCTTCACCTACTGTACTGTTTACTCTTATCTGTCCATCCATTCCCTCAACAATGGACTTGGAAAGTGCAAGGCCTATACCCACACTGTTCGGGTTTACCTCATTGGATACACGATAGAATCTCTTGAAGATATTCGGAAGTTCTGACTCAGGGATTCCGATTCCATGATCTCTTATATAGATTCTTGCGAAGACACTGTTTGCTTCTCAATACTGCTTCCTTCGTCTGAATAATCTGAAGCATTCTTCACTATATTGATAAGCGCTTCTGTAAGCCACTCAGGGTCTACAAGAACGGAAACATCTGTACCGTCTTCCACAGCGCTTTCCTTGTTCTCTGCTGTGCTTCCGTCATCCAGAAACTCAATAGACAGCTTCTGCTTCTTCGCATCAAGCAGATAGCTGAGAGCGCCACGGACTTCATCAAGTACATTGCTTACTGAAGACTTCCTGATATTAAAGTCAATAACCCTTGCCTCTATACGAGCCAGCTTCAGCATGGAGAGAACCATCCACTGCATTCTGCTCATCTGATTCTCCGCCTCACGAAGAACCTTCTTTCTCTCCTCATCCGATTCAAGCTTATCATTCAGAAGGAGATCGATAAATATATTGAGTGATGCAAGAGGAGTCTTAAGCTGATGAGATATATCCGACATTACATCCTTCAGAAATTCCTTCTCTTCAGCCTCTTTGCGCTTTCCTTCACGGAACATATTTACAAGCTTTTCAAAGTTTGAATTAAGGATGCCTATGCTTCCCTCATCCAGCTCTGCCACCAGCTCACGTTCGGAATCCTGCATCAGTTCACCCATCATATCAGCAGTCTTCTCAACTGCCTTATATGCACGGCTGACTTCCTTCGCACATATCACATAAAGTATAGAAACAGCTGCAATCTCTGCCACTCCGATAAGGATAAAGCAAAGCGCTGCGGTCCTGTCTAAATCACCTGACGAATATATTATTCCAAGCATGAGAAAACTGACAGCAAGAAATATTGCTGCCACAAGAAGAAAGTTTCTTCTGAATCTTTTTCTCTCATAATCGCTTGTCATATCTCAACCTACATCCCATGTCACGTTCCGCCAAGGAACCTCTCTCCTCATTTCTGAGAAGCACTTATTCTACTCTTCAGAGAACCTGTAACCCACGCCCTTGATGGTCTTTATAAACATAGCATCATCCCCGAGCTTATCACGGAGACGCTTTATATATACCGAAAGTGTATTGTCATCTATGTAGCTGTTCTCTGTATCGTACAGCCTTTCAATAAGCTGATTTCTTGTAAGTGCGATTCCGTTATTTCTAAGGAACTCTCGGAGAAGTCTGATCTCAGATGGCGTGCACTCAACAACCTCGCCGTCCTTATATAATCTGAATTCTGATACACTGAGAACATGTGCGCCAAATGTATATTCCTCAGCAGTTCCAGCACTCTTAGAAGTGTCCGCTGCTTCACCTGTGCCCACGCCGGAGTCTGTATCTGATACCGCACTTCCTGCAGCAGCACTCATCGCCGCCATCCTTCTGATCCGCTCTTCGCGTCTAAGAATAGCTGAGATTCTCGACAGCAGTTCCTTCACACGGTAAGGCTTCGTCACGTAGTCATCCGCTCCAAGATCAAGGCCTCTTACGATATTTGCCTCATCGCCTACAGCTGTAAGAAAGATAACCGGAATCTCTATATTATTCTCCCGAAGTTCCTCCAGATAGTCAAAGCCCGTTCCGTCCGGGAGCATAACGTCCAGAAGTATGAGTCTGATGGCCGAATCTCCGCCTACAAGCTCCCGCGCCTCCGCAAGGTTCTTTGCATGGCGTATCTCATAGCCCTCTGCTCTCAGAGTATATTCAGTTCCCATTGCAAGTGCATAATCATCCTCAACAAGGAGTATCGTACTCTTCTCCATTCCTGCATCCCCTAAACTACTCAATTCTTTCTCTGGCCGGCTCGGCCACACCCATAGTTTACCACAATCCGGCACATTAATCAGCCGCGGCTGTATTTGGAAAAGCCATCTTTATGATCAGTCTTCCATCCTTATACTCTGCTCCGATTTCTCCGCCCATCTGTTCAACAAAGGTACGAGCGATAGAGAGGCCGAGTCCCGTTGAATTACGACCGGTTTCAACCGTATAGAATCTATCAAACAGACGTGCTGCTTCAACAGAAGTCATGCCTGATGCCTTATTCGAAAAAATCATCGTACCTTCATCCGTAAGTTTTATATCAAAGTCACCGTCGCTGTACTTGATCGCGTTGCTGATTACATTTGATATAGCCCTGTCTATATGGGTCTTATCCAGCTTTCTTATAATCTTATTCTCTGTAATATCGATAGTCGGTGTTATTCCTCTTTCAGTAAGAGCTGCATAGTACTCCATGATGCAGTCCTCAAGAGTCTTGTTGAGACTGACATCTTCCAGCTCCACCGTATCATCCGCATTCATGATAAGCGAATAAGCAAAAAGCTCTTCCGTAAGCTTCTTCATATGCAGGGAACGCTCGTCGATGATATTGATATAGCGCTTCATTTCATCTGAAGAATCAATCTTCTTCATCAGTGCAAGATAACCGCAGATTGCAGTAAGGGGCGTTCTTATATCATGCGAGATATTTGTGATCGCATTCTTCAGCTCCCTGTCGCCCTCATTATATCTGTGATAGGATTTACGAAGCTTCGAAATGGTATGATTCATATCATTTGCGAGAGCGCATATATCCTTGTCCCGCGAAGAAACCCCGATAAGTGAATTTGTATCGAGTCCCGTCCTCTCACTAAAATCAGTCCGGATCTCCCGGACTGATTTCTTCATCATAAAAATTTTAATTACCAGTAAGCATATGACTGCTATGCATACCGCCAGCGCTACACCCATTACCGCGCCCCCTTATTCTTTATTTGCTTATGCCAGATCTCTCTTATCGATTCTGTATGAACCTATTACATAATAGATTACTGCCATAACAAGTGATACCACAAGTGTTAAAACAATATTTAAATTACATCCCGGATCGCAAAGCTGTGAATTCGAAAACCAGCGTCCGATAGCAAGTGCATTTCCGATATATGAAAATACAGTACCCATAA
>JAEEGJ010017543.1_pt1 | contig 16167 bp, 7 predicted proteins | sample 8958761 | NCBI WGS metagenome assembly JAEEGJ01 (sample SAMN16246546, study PRJNA631951) | gut metagenome | biome: gut microbiome; feature: rumen; material: RS-attached | host: Bos | place: Iran: Karaj | collected 2018-10
GACGATAGGACAACGTGATTACGGTGCCTTCGGCAACCTCTTCCTTCTGCGCTGGGCACGCAAACTACAGGTGCAGTGTCACCGTCGCCATCCCGTCAGCCGTCTGCCCTACGAGACCACCGACGATTATGCCCGCCAACATGCCGAATGGGAGTCTGCCTTGCTCGAAGGGCAGACTGTCCTCGTCACCCCCGGCATCTCGCGTGGTGAACTGATGATGAAAAACGAATGCTTAGAAAAGGGATACCCTTTGATACACCTACAAAAAGAGCCCATCGGCCCCTATTGGAAACCCGAACGCCGGCGTTTCGAGGCTTGCCTTCGAGGGAATCTGCTGATATTAGCCCCTTGGAATATCGATACGATGGGCGGAGTCTCATGTGCTCCGGCCGACAGCGACTACAGCCGTTTCCACAACCTCAACACCCTCGCCGCTGAAATCTGCGCCTTTTACGGAGAAGCCAGAATCCAAAAAACATTTAATTCGTGACCGTTCTCGGAAATACATTTAATTCGTGACTGTTAATTCGTGACCATTCTCGGTCACAAATGAAATCGGAATAAATTGTGAAAGTCGGCCTAATAACCGATTGGGGTTAAGTATTAGAGGGCTGTATTTGCCTGCGTCGGCTCACATTCTGCCTTCGCTCTAGGTTCGCTCAGGCTTTGCTCCAGAAATGGAGGCAAAGTGAATCTAGTAAGGACACATATAGGAAGCGTTGCAGTGCTACAGTTGCTACAGTTGGAGAACAAGGTTTCCAAATCCGAACTGTAGCACTGTAGCGCGTAGCGGTCGGTGACCGACTGACACCCCCTTCAGCACCCTCTCGACATTATCAACAACCGATCCAACTGCCTTGCAAAATAATATTTTGCCATTCAAGAAAAAATGCGTATCTTTGCAGTTTCAAAATGATGTAAAAGGGAAGTTCATAATATGGAACAGAATAGCTTCATCACAAATCAAAACAAACTACTGTCTGAAATAATCAACGGTGTTTTACCCAAAAGCATTGCTGTTGATATTTTGGTTGGGTATTTCTACTTTTCTGGATATAAGCTAATCTCCGAGAACCTACAGGATAAAAACGTAAGAATACTTGTTGGACTTGATATCGACACCACAATCACTAAGAATCTACGAGAAATGGAATCCTTGACGAATGCGAACAAGTCACGCACTCAAATCAAGGAGGAATATTTTGGTAATTTTGTGCGACTGTTCAACGAGACGGATTTTTTTGACAACCAAACAAAACTTGACGGTTTCACTCTTTTCTACAACAAACTAAAAGACGGTTCACTTGAAATCCGCAAGACAGAGGACCCCTGCCACGCAAAACTCTACATCTTCAACTATAAAGATGACGTAAACGAGAACGGAGAAGTTCCCGGCACCGTAATAACCGGTTCAAGCAACCTTTCATACGAGGGGCTTTCTGGAAGAGTGGAGATTAACTCTCGATTCAACGACAAGCAATCCCACATAGACGCATCAGCCATATTCAACGAATTATGGGAGAGTTCAGTTGTCATTGCAGACAAAGAGACCATTCCTGACTTTGATGTTAAAGTCATTAAGAAGATCTGGTACGACCGTCTTTTCAGCCCCTACCTAATGTATTTACGTGTGCTGAAAGAATACTTTACTATTCCGACGGTTGACAATATCATGACTCCGTATGACATCACCGACGGCCGTTTCTCCAATCTGAAATATCAGACCGATGCCGTACAGATGGCCATAAATGCCATAAGAAATCATAATGGTGTTATTGTCTCGGATGTTGTGGGTCTTGGCAAGAGTATCATTGCTTCTACTGTTGCACGAAATTTGCGTTTGAGAACTATTGTCGTCTGCCCGCCACATTTGGAAGAGCAGTGGAAATCTTACCGTGATGATTTCGGGTTCACCGCAACAGTGTTCTCGTCAGGAATACTTGAAGAGGCTCTCACTTACTATGAACACATTGTCAAGGATAAGGAAAACTACTTGGTAATTGTCGATGAGGCACACCGTTATCGCAATGAATACACCCGTGACTATGCCATCCTTCACCAACTCTGTTCTGGCAACAAGGTGATGCTACTTACCGCCACACCCTTCAACAACCGACCTGATGACATCTACGCAATGGTGAAACTATTCCAAATACCTACTAAGTCGACATTAAAGACGGTAGAGAATTTGGGCGCCAAATTCAAAGAGCTGATTAACAAATACAAACAGCTACAAAAAGATCAACGCGAAAAACGTATTTCAGACAATGAAGCAAAAGCCGAGGCCGAAAAAATTGCCAAAGAGATTCGTTCCATCATTGCGCCTTTAGTGATTCGACGGTCCCGCATTGACCTGCAGGAAATTCCCGAGTATGCCGAAGACCTCCGTCAACAAAATATCCAACTGGTTATCCCCAACGACCCCGTAGAACTGGAGTACGACCTAAGCGAACTGAAAGAGTTGTACCTATCCACATTAAACAGAATCAGTGCCGTTGATGATAATGTGAAAGACGGTACCTACCGATTTAAGGCTGCCCGTTATTCACCTGTTTTGTATTTGAAAGAAGACTTGATACCGGAATTGGCAAAAAAACTGGAAGAGAAAACTGGCGTAGAACTCAACCTCCTGTTAGGCCGACAAGCCAACGTGGCCAAATTCATGCGCCGGTTATTGGTGCGCCGATTCGAGAGTTCCGAATATGCGTTCCGCAAGTCTCTGGAATACATGATTGAGTCATCCAAGCATATACTAAAATGGATTGAAACCACCGATAAGGTTCCCATCTACAAGAAAGGCAATCTTCCTGATGTGGAAGATTTGTATGGAACGGATGACGATGGAAACGAATCGGTAACCGACCTCTACGAGAAATACGAGAAGAAAGGCTTCTTTGAGATTGAATCGAAATACCTAAAAAAGGAAGAGTTTATCGCAGACATCAATGCTGACAAGAATCTATTGGAAGGCATTCTCGAACAATGGTTTGGCAATAATCAGCATATTGCAATCGACCCCAAACTTGATTCGTTCAAACAAATCCTTACCGAACAGATCACAAAAGAACCCAAACGCAAAATCATAGTATTCACCGAGTTTGCCGACACTGCCAACTATCTGGGACAAGCACTGCAGTCCTTTGGTCTCCCTGTATTCAAATACACTTCTGCCGATGCCAACACAACAAACAAAGCCGTCATCAACGCCAACTTCAATGCGGGCGAAAAGAAGACGTTCCAAAAGGACGTCTATAAAATACTTGTGGCAACCGATGCCATTTCCGAAGGCTACAATCTACACCGTGCAGGCACCATCATCAACTATGATATTCCCTACAACCCCACTCGTGTCATTCAACGTATCGGCAGAATTAACCGCGTGAACAAAAAAGTGTTTGACCAACTCTTCATCTACAACTACTTCCCTACCGATGTGGGTGAGTCCGAAACCCGCACCAAAGAGATTTCCACCCTGAAGATGGCTATGGTTCACGCCATCATGGGAGAGGATACCAAGGCATTGACTAAGGACGAGGAAATCCAGTCATACTTCCTCGAACAATATCGCCGCGAAAGTGCTGCGAGCGAAGAGGCCTCTTGGGACAACCGTTATCTGGTGTTCCTCAACTCGATGAAAGGCACACCAGATTATGACGTAGCGTTGCAGATGCCTCATCGTGCAAAGACCGGCCGCTCAGTTGACAAACCCAACAAAGGCGTGCTACTGTTCGGCAAAAAAGGCGATGATTTCGTGTTCAAAATTGGCAACAACGACGGTAGCATCCATCAATTGACAGCAGAAGAGGCCATCGGCCTGTTTGAAGCCCTTCCATCCGAAGAACCCAAGCCCTTGTCCGAAGACTTCGACAGCATCTATCAAGCCACCAAGTCGCATCTTTTCCAATCTGACAGTCAGGATAAAAACGAAAAGCAACGCATCGAAGCCTTGCAAAAGATTAAGGTGATGATGACTAAAAAGGCGTTACCTACCGACTACCTGAAAGACCTGAAGAAGGTGATTGAGAACGACGGCCTTGCCGGATATGAACTCCGCTTCATTAACAAACTCAAACCATCGGAGTATGCGAAACTGCCCGAGCAAATCGACAATTACTACATTTCCCGTATCATCGAGACGTACAACCACGTTGACGACGGTGAGGAATCTATCATTTTAGCGGAAGAATTACAATGAAAACAGCACAGGAATTATTCGAACAGCTCAATTCTATTGACGAAAATGTCAGAATAGAAGCCAATAAAGCCTCAGAGATAGACAAGGGCATCATGGAAACGGTATGTGCTTTTGCCAACGAACCCAATTTGGGAGGAGGATACCTGTTGTTAGGTGCGGTTCGGACAGGTTTTCGCGATGATCTGCCTGTTTATGAGCCTGAGAACATAGATAATCCGGATAAAGTCCAGAATGACCTTATTTCTAAGTGCAGTTCGATGCTGAACATGCACATTCGGCCTCAGGTTGAGACCGAGGTCGTTGACGGGAAGACTGTAATCGTTGTGAAAATAGATGAGCTGCCCGATTCTCAGAAACCAGTATATTTTTTGAACAAAGGACTTCCAAATGGGGCATACCGTCGAGTGGGGGCTTCCGACCAGAAATGCACGGAAGACGATATGCGAGTGTTCTATTCCTCGGCAGAGAGTTTTGACAGTACCGTTGTCAAAGGAGCAACCCTCGATGATATAGACGAGAATGCTGTTGCACATTACCGTAAACTACGCGCACGGGTCAACCCCAATGCTGAAGAATTGTCCTACGACGACAAAGACCTTCTTTTGGCGTTAAGGGCGTGTGAAAAAGAGAAAAACGGAGAGTATGTATTGACTTATACGGGTCTTGTTGTGTTTGGCAAGTCCATGTCGTTGCGTCGTTTGCTGCCAGCATTAAGAGTTGACTATATTCGAGTGCCAGGAAACAGATGGATCGAAGATCCTGACAAGCGATTTGAGGCCACTATCGATATGCGCGGACCGCTTATCTTGTTAGTCAACCGTGCTCTTAATGCTGTCAAAGACGATCTGCCAAAAGGCTTTGAGCTGCCAAAAGGCAAATTGCAAGCAAACACCCCCATCGACCTGCCCGACGATGTCCTTCGCGAGGTACTTGTCAATGCTTTCATCCACTGCTCTTTTCGCCTTAACCAGCCCATCCAGATTATCAGATACTCCAATCGCTTGGAAGTAATCAATCCTGGGTTTTCATTGAAATCACCCGAAACACTTGGTGAACCTGGGTCTGTGCAACGCAACCCATTTATCAGCACCATATTCCACGATACCAATTTGGCAGAAACCAAAGGCTCTGGCATCAGGTCTATACGTGGACACATGAAGAAGGCTGGGCTGATGCCTCCCACTTTTGAATCCAATCGATCTGCCAATCAGTTTACCGCCCGCCTGCTGCTGCACCATTTGTTGGATAAAGAAACCCTCCAATGGCTCTCATCCTATGCCAGCTATTCTCTGAACGATGAACAAAGATTGGCTCTGGTCTTTTTACGTGAGGTAGGGGCAATAGACAATATTACCTACCGACAGTTGAATAGTGACATAAACAATCAAAGAGCATCCTATGACTTACACTTCATGTGTACAAAAGGATTATTAGAACAAAAGGGGCAAAGTAGAAGCACCTACTATATTGCAGGGGAAAACTTCATTAGTAGTAGACTTTACGAAGAAAATAGTAGAGGTGACGGAGAAAATGGTAATGCTATCGGAGAAATGTGTAGAGCTGACGGAGAAAATAGTAAAGGTGATGGAGAAAATGGTAATGCTATCGGAGAAATGTGTAGAGCTGGCGGTATAGAAAATAGTAGAGGTGATGGAGAAAATGGTAATGCTGCCAGAGAAATGTGTAGAGCTGACGGTATAGAAAATAGTAGAGGTGATGGAGAAAATGGTAATGCTTCCGGAGAAATGTGTAGAGCTAATGAAGAAATGTGTAGAGCTAATGGCGAAATGTGTAGAGCTGAAGATTTGCCGAAAGAGTTGAAAAAAAGAGTTGGGGAAACAGGGAAACGAATGGTTGCAAAAGACATGGAAAGCCTTATTATAGACCTTTGCACTTTTAAACCTTTGAGTTTAGCAGAGATGGCCTCCTTACTGCATCGCGACATGCGCGCTTTACGTTATCATTATATCAATACCTTAATCAAACAAAAAAGGCTTTTCTACACCATCCCCGAAATGTTGAACCATCCTAACCAAAAATATACAGCCGTCAAAAACAAATAGAAGTCATGGAATTCAATAAAGCATACAACCGCAACGAACTTGTAAAGTTCTTGAGAACGAATTTCCTCCCCGAAGACTTTATTCAGGAGGAAACCCCACTGGCCAACCCCAAGCAATTCCAATACACACAGCAGGTGACACGACTGGGCGAATGCAATTCGTTGGAGCTTGTGGTTTTCGAGGTGCTGCATTCTTCTGTGAGCGATGCCCGTGTGGGATTGACCAAAGAGGCTTTCCGTATGCTTGCCGAAGAGTTCTGTGAGCGGGCGTTGGTCTTCTTTGTCCCGCAGGATGACAAAAGCAACTACCGATTCTCCCTTATCGAGATTACTCTCGAACAAAAGGAAGGCTCAGCAAAAGTGCAACGCACCTTCTCCAATCCTCACCGCTACTCCTATTACCTCGGCGAAGGCATCTCCTATCATACTCCCAACAAGTATCTCAATGCAGCCGGCCGGGTGGTCAGCATCGAAGACCTGCGCAGCCGTTTCTCTGTCGAGGTACTAACAAAGGCCTTTTACCAAGAACTTTCCGACTGGTATGCTTGGGCAGTCAAGGTGGTCAGGTTCCCCAACGTCTTGGATGATAAAGCAGACAATGAGGCATATAACTCCGAGGCAATGATTCGCCTCATCACCCGCCTTATCTTTGTATGGTTTATCAAGCAGCGGCATCTGGTACCCGATGAGTTTTTCGACGAAAAATACATCAGCGATTACCTGTTAAAGAGTTTTACCCCTAATGCCAAGGTTACCCTTTTTGGTAAAGCCGACAACAGCTATTACTATAAGGGCATTCTTCAGAACCTCTTCTTTGCGATGCTCAACAGCCCCATCACTCCCGAAGGGAAGGACACCATCTCCGAGCGTCGATTTCGAAAAGATCGTGCCGACTACGACAACAACAAACTAATGCGGCACAAGGATTTGTTCCAAGACCCACAGTTGTTCGTCGATTTGGCCAACAAGTATGTTCCCTTCCTTAATGGCGGTCTGTTCGACTGTCTCGACGACAAAGATAATGGGAAATATTTCGATGCTTTCACCGACCGCGAAGAGATTGCAAAACAGCTGATAGTGCCCGACTATCTTTTCTTTGGAGAGGATGTGGGCCGTAATATCGACCTCTCCGAATGGTATGGTGACAAACGGAAGAAGAAAGTCAGCGCCCGTGGTATCATCGACATTCTGAAGCGTTACAACTTCACCGTCGAAGAAAACACTCCTTTCGACCAGGATGTGTCGCTCGACCCGGAGTTGTTGGGCAAAGTCTTCGAGAATCTACTGGCTTCCTACATCCCCGAGACGCAGACCACCGCCCGCAAGCAGACAGGTTCGTTCTACACACCACGCGAGATTGTGCAGTATATGGTTGATGAGAGTCTTGTGGCACACCTGAAACGCACCGTCGGCGATGACCTCGAAGCGGAATACCGCAAGCTGATACAATACACCGACGAAGAACCCAACCTCACCGACGGGCAGCGCAAAGCCATCCTGCAATCCATCTACCAGTGCAAGGTGCTCGACCCCGCCTGTGGTTCTGGAGCCTTCCCGATGGGAATGTTACAGCAGATGGTACATATCCTCAACCGCATCGACCCCGACAACAAGGAGTGGAAGAATATGATGGTCAAAAACGCCATCAGCGAAACCTCCGAGGCATACCTCAATGCTACCGATGATGAACGCAAAGAGATGGTGGCCGACATCGAGCGCAGTTTCAATGAGAATGTCAACCGTCCTGACTATGCCCGCAAACTCTATCTGATAGAAAACTGCATCTATGGTGTCGACATCCAACCAATCGCCATCCAGATAAGCAAGCTGCGTTTCTTTATCTCCTTGGTGGTTGACCAGAAGACTAACGATAACCCTGTTGATAACTTCGGCATCCGCCCGCTGCCAAACCTTGAAGCCAAGTTTGTTGCCGCCAATACGCTGATTGGACTCCACAATCAAACCAACTTGTTTGTCACCGATGACATCAAGCAACTGCAAGATGAAATGAAAGTGGCAAAGCACAAAATCTTTGGGGCAAAAACAGTAAAGACCAAGAGAAAATACAAAGATCGGGTAGCGCAACTGCGTATCCAAATGGTTGAAGAGCTGAAACGATTGCGTGCAGTAAGCGATGAAGACCATCTGATGCTTTTGGATTGGGATATGTTCGACCAAAACGCCACAGCGTCATTCTTTGATCCAGAATGGATGTTCGGAATTAACAATGGATTTGATATTGTTATTGGGAATCCGCCATATTTAAGAATTCAAGGAATTAGAGAATCTAATCCGAAATTTGCAGATTATTTATCAAAACATTACAAATCAGCCACTGGTTCTTTCGACCTGTATGTTACTTTTGCCGAAAAAGGGTTTGACTTAATAAACCAAAAAGGTATCGTTAATTATATCATGCCGACCAAATGGACAAATTCCGCCTTTGGGAAAGGCCTAAGAAGACTTGTATCTAAAACAAAAACAGCATCCAAGATTATTAATTTCGGTGCATATCAAGTATTTAATGCATCTACTTACACTGGATTACAATGGTTCTCACCCAATAGCGAATATTTGAAGTATATTGAATTAGATAGAGATTTATCTTCCAATGACGAACTGAAGCAGTATCTCGATTCCTTAAATGACGACCATTCAACCATCATAAGCAGCGAAAAGTTGAATGAAAGCCAATGGGTTTTGACAAATAATGCAGTCTCTGAAATTCTCAACAGAATAGAACAACATCATCGAAGAATAGAAGATGTCTTTGATAGAATTTTTTGTGGTTTGCAAACTAGTAAAGATGATGTATATTTCATTTATGATTGCAGTGTGGATGGGAAATTCATCGTAGGAGAGTCAAAGCAGTTAGGTTGTAAAATACAAATTGAAAAAGGATTGGTTAAACCACTTCTTAAAGGAGAAGACGTGCATAGGTATGATACCATTAAAACAGATAGGTATGTCATCTTCCCATACAAGATTATGAATGGGAAAGCTGTTTTGTATTCCGAAAGTGAATTGTCTGAACAATTTCCACGCGGATATACCTATTTGAAAGAATGTGAGGAAATCTTGAGAGAAAGAGAACATGGAAGATTGCGAGATGATGATTATTGGTATAGATATATTTATCCAAAAAACTTAGTTCTTTTTGATAATGAAAAACTTGTAGCACCAGAAATCTCCTTGGGTGGTAACTTTGCTTATGACAAGAACGGTGAGTTTTATTCAACAACCAAAATATATGGATATATTAAAAAGAAAAGCATAAAAGAGTCTTACAAGTTTTGGATGGCTTTGTTCAACTCGCGTCTTTTCTGGTTCTTTATACAAAATACTGGGTATGTTCTTAGGGGAGGATATTACACATTTAAAACGGACTATGTCAATCCTTTTCCTGTTCCACAAGAAGTATCAAACGATGCAGAAAATGCTATAACGATATTGGTGGATTATATTATTACAATAAAATCGTTATCAAATGATGTTATGGTTGATGAATATGTTGAAAAAGACGCTATTATACGACAATTTGAAAATATTATAGATGCTTTGTTGTATGAATTATATTTTCCTGTTGAATTCAAACAGGTTGACATTTCATTTGTTGCTCCCGTCCTTAGCTCTTTTGCGCCAATAGATTTAAAGAATAATCAAGAGGCTGTAGATACCATAAGAAATTCTTTCGCTCAGTTTAGAGATATGAATAATAAGATACGCAACAACCTAAAATACATGTCTGTTAGGTTGGAATCATTATTGGCACCAATAATAAATATCTAAAACAACGATTATGTATAGGATCAAGAATATAAAGTTGACGAACTTTAAGTTTTTCTTTGGAGAAGAGAATCTGAAATTGGATAAAAAGCACACTTTAATATATGGTGAAAATGGCAGTGGAAAAAGTTCTATTTATTGGGCTCTTCATTGTTTTTTGCATAGTACATTAAAACCAGATGCGGCAAGCGTTCAAAAGTACTTTCTTCCGATATCTAGAAGCGCCGAGAGCATTAAGAATAGGTATGCTCAAGATACTGAAAAGTCAGGAGTATCTATTACTCTAGAACATGATGACGTTAATAGATATGCCAACATAAGTGCTGAAATATCCGATAGCATTGTTAATACACAAACAAATCCAGAAATCAAACTGATGACTCTTTCAAGTGAGTTGATCAATTACAAGGTCATTTACAATATGTATCTTGCCACAAATAAGAGTACAATCAAATTGTTCTCATATTTTGAAAAGAATTTGATGGAGTTTATTGATTTTGACCAAGATCTAACCACTGTTTCTGGAAATAAACTATCTCGAAATTCGTTGGAATGGTGGAGATATATTAAAGACGGTATTCAGCCATATACCACAATGACAGACCCTCGATACATCCAGTTTCAAGAACATGTTGCAATATTCAATCGAAAACTAAATGACTATTTACAATTAATAACTGGTGAGGCAAATCGGATTCTAAATGAAGATTTCGGAGAAAAATTTAATTTTAAATTTCAATTTACGCCTGCCGTGTATAATGATTTTAAATATGGGGATGATGGACAACCTCATGGGAGGACGCACGAGACAAAATATCCAGAGATTGAATTGTTGGTTAATCTTCCCGACTTACACGGAGTCGCTTCTGTTGTAAAAAGACCGCAATCATATTTAAATGAAGCCCGTTTATCTGCAATTGCAATTGCGATAAGGTTGGCAATCTTGAAAGAACGCTATATTGAGAAGGCATCTCGGATAATGGTGTTAGATGATTTGCTTCTGAGTTTAGATTTGGGCAACCGTTCATCTTTACTCAAGGTATTATTGAAAAAATATGCACCATTATATCAACTTATTATTTTAACTCATGACAGAGTGTTCTTTGATTGTGTTTTGAATCATTTATCTGATGAAGAGCAGAAAAAATGGTGTATATTGGAAATGTATGAGACTGAGAAAGACCATAAGAGAGTCCCTACTGTCATTAAATACCAAACTGCATTATCAAAAGCATACTCTTATTTCAAAGGAATAAATTGTTCTATTGATTACAATGCATGTGGAAACAATCAACGACAAGCTCTGGAAGAGTTGTTTAAGAAACAATTTGAAGCATACCCGTTAAGAAATGAAAATGGAGAAATAGTGCAAACAAGTGGCTTAATGATAGCAGGTTGTATTGCAAATGCAAAATCAATGTATTCAAAAATTGGATTTGATACAGACCTATTGGATGAACTTGAAATACATAGAAAGCAATCTTTAAATCCCACATCGCATCACAACCCACAATCCAACTTTTACAAATCTGAGATTTTAAGGACGTTTGAAATAATTGATATTTTAAATGGTCACAAAATTGAAAAAATGGTTCCACATGATAGTGTTCTCACATTGTTTGTTGAATGCGAAGACGGAACCGACTATACATATACAATACTAATCCTTGATAATATTTTAGTATATAAGAAGCCATATTCTGAGTATTTTTTGAACATGTCTGACAAACGTAAATATGTTGTAAAGGAATGTAATGGTAGAAATATTGATAAAAATACTTCAGGCTTTACTCTGATGGAATTATATGAAGATACTCTCAATGGAATTATTAGTAATCTTCACAAGAAACCTATAAAAAAAGAAGACATTCTTTCTGCTTTCCAATATGAGGGCAAAACGATTCAGGATATTCTTGAAGAATGGAATAATAAAGTATAAGTTGGTATGCAATGCATTTTCTGCCATAAAGATTCCTCAATCTCAAAAAGGTTTCAGAATCAATCTATTTTGAGATTTATAATTTAGGAAAACGGAGAACATCGGAATGAAACGACATAAATATTTGTTTATTGCTGTAAAACCAGAATATGCTAACAAGCTGATTTCTGGAGAAAAGGATATTGAGCTTAGAAAAACAAAACCTCATGTTCAAGCAGGTGACTATGCCATTATATATGCATCTGCACCTGCGAAAGTCGTTTTAGGATATGGAAAAATAAAGAGAATAATACTATGCTCTCCACAAGAAATGTGGGCTAATTTCTCTTCACGATTGGGGATAAAAGAACAAGATTATTTGATGTACTATAAGAATTCAAATAAATCTGTTGGTATAGAGTTTGAAATGATAAAACCAATAAATCCTATCAGTTTGGCGGAATTGCGACGTGTCGATCCAAACTTTCATCCTCCTCAAATCTACAGGTATGTTTCAAATGAAGAAATACGTAAAGTGTTGATAAGTGAGTAGTTTTATGCTGTAAAGTGTTTAGCGTTAATATGATATAATCAAAAATATGTCGATATGAAAAGATTTTTTATAGTATTCCTTGCTGCCTTCCTGTTTTGCGGCAGCCTGCAAACGCAAGCGCAGAACGACAGCGTCACGCTGTATTTCAGTGCGGAGGAGATGCCCGACCTCATCAAGTGTCTGCCTCCTCCGCCGGATACGATCGGTGTGGACTTTGCCCACGACATCCTGCGTTACATGTGGGGCAAGACGCAACGCAGCGATTCGGCGCGCGCTGCCATCGCCTTCCGCGATGCCGTGTGGAATTACGACTCGCTCTTTGTGGAGTTTGATGTGCCGTTTGGCCTGAAAATCTCCAAGGAGGGCACCCCCGAGATCTACAAGTACCTGGTGAACAGTCTCTCCACCATCGATCAGACCCGTGTCGAGCCGAAGGCATTCTATCATCGCAAGCGCCCGTTTGAGCGTTTCCGGGAGCACATGCTTACGGTGTATGAGGAGAAGTATCTGTCGGGCGAAGGCTCCTATCCTTCGGGCCATAGCCAACGTGGCTATGCGACGGCCTTGCTGCTCTCGGAAGTCAATCCCGCCAATGCCGACACCATCATGGCACGGGGCTTCATGTACGGAGAGAGCCGTGTCATCGTGGGTGCCCACTGGCAGAGCGACGTCGATGCGAGCCGCCTTTGCGCTGCCATCGGTCTGACGCGCCTGCATACCAGCCCGGCGTTCCTCGAACAGCTCGGTATGGCCCAAGCGGAGTTCCAGCGGCTGACGGGATTGATGTCTCCCACCGACGATGCCAGTCAGTTCGTGAACCTGACGGACGTTGTCCCTGATGCCATCTTGGAAATCCGTTATTACAGCACCTATAACTTTGTCGGTGCCCGTGTGGACGGCTATCTGGAACCTACGGCCTTGCTCACCCGTCAGGCTGCCGACAGCCTTCGTGCCGTAAGTGACGACTTGATGAAACAGGGCTATCGGTTGAAGATCTTCGATGCTTACCGTCCGCAATGTGCCGTTGACCATTTCGTGCGATGGGCCGCTGATGTCAACGATACGCTCATGAAGCCTTATTTCTATCCCGAGGTGCCTCGCGATAGGCTTTTCGAGTTGGGCTATATCGCCAAGAAGAGCGGTCACACCCGCGGCTCCACGGTCGATCTCACCTTGTTCGACATGGCCACGGAAAAGGAAGTGGACATGGGAGGCACTTTCGACTGGTTCGGCCTTGAGAGCCATCCGGATTTCGGTGGCAACCCGAACACGGGGAAATACATTCCCAATGACCGCATCACCGAGGAACAGTTCCACAATCGCATGATCCTACGTGAGGCGATGCTGCGCCATGGCTTCAAGCCCATCGGTGAGGAATGGTGGCACTTTACGTTGAAGGATGAGCCGTTCCCCAACACCTATTTCACCTTCCCGGTAAAGAAACTGTAAAATAAGCGCGCCTCATTCGAGGCGCGCTTTGTTGTTTGCGAAGTTTGGGACGGTTGTTTCAGCATGAAAGATCACTTGCCATAATAGGCTTGGTATACCGTCTCCAAGATGTCATGGAATTGTTCCATGGTGCCGTCCTCGTCGCGGCGGGCCCACCAGTAGAGGAACATCTCGCCGGTGTTGCTATAGACGAAGCTGCCGTCTTCGATGGCATTATTCATGTCGTATAGGAATGAGCCGGCCAGAGTGCCGTATGGATGGCCTTGGCATCCCATAATGCTGTTGAGCACCTCTTGTTTGTCTTCACAAATGCTCTTGTCGTTAAGACCGTCATAGAGTTGCTTCATGATGAGCATCTGGCGCTTCAGGTATTTGTCAACAAGCGGTTTGGTCTTTTCCACGAACTGCTTGTCAGCAACGACATTGGTGGCCAGTCGGTTTAGGTAGCGGACGGCTTCTGGATTATAACGGCCGAATTCGTAGGGGCTATCCAGCTCCCAACGGTTGTAGTGGTGTGGGCCGGAGACGTAGAGCTCGCAGGGAAGCATCCTGTTGAGCGTGCGCAAAGAGATGAGAGAGAAAAGGTGTCCACCGGTGACACGGATGCCGCACTCGGGCCAGTAGTCGAATTCGTTTTCAAAAACCAACGAGGTCTTGTCGAGGTTGTTAGCAGCAGAACGGATGATTTCCACAGCGTCTTTTTCCTTGATACGCTCCTTGTCGGTCACAGGCTCGTCATCTTCAAGTTCACAGTTATAAACGGTATTGCTTCCATAATAATCGCCATCATCGGAATAATCATCTCCTTCATACCATTCTCCTTCACCATACTCTTCCATTTCATTCCAGTAGTCATCGTAATGGAACTGGTATTCAGGATGATATGCTTTATACACCGCGCTGATTGCATTGTAGAAGTCATCCATTGTGCCGTCGCTCCAACGTCTGGCCCAGAAATACAACAGTTGGTCACCGAGACCATAATTGTAAGGGACTTCGTCAATATACATTGAACCGATAAAGAAACATGAGAGATCGTAGCAATAGCCGTTGTTGTCAACCATCTCTTGAAGGATCTCCTCACGGATTGTCTTGACATCGGCTTCCATAAACATACGAGAAGGAAGCTCATTGTCGTGAAGGGCGTCGTAAATGACCATCATGCACTTCATTTTCGGAGAGAGGTATTCATCAACCAAGGTTCTGCTTGCTTGGACGAAACTTTGGTCTGCGACCACTTTCTTGGCAAGCTTAGCGAGGTATTGTATTGCCTCAGGGTTGTAATGCCCGAAGTCACCGTAATTGTTCAGATCCCATTGTCCATCGTGATGAGGGCCTGAGACATAGAGCGGGCAGGGGAGCATCTTTTGAAGTTCATCAAGGGAAATGAGGGAGGCGAGATGGCTGCCTGTGACACGAATACCGCAGTCCGGCCAATAGTCATACACTTCAGTCAAGGTGTGGTGGGTGTTGTTGAGGTTCAATGCGGCTTCTTGAAAACGTTTGACGTTGTCGCTGTCTTTGTTGTTGCAAGCGCTAAGCGCTGCGATGACGGTCGTGACCATAAGTATCACGGTCATTCTTCTCAAGGTAAAATAGCTTTTCTTCATGGTGATTTGAGTTTGCCCAAAATTACAACATTTTTAATATGTCGTGAGATATCGTGCTAAAAAAATTGATTGTAAAGTCTTCCCTGCCAAGTGTCTCTTTCCTTCATCCTGCTTTCGATGCGTTGTAATACTTGGTCATAACGCAGTTTCATCCATGGTTCAGAAACGAGATAACGTGGCGGCACTTCTCCGGCAAAACGTTCGATGACGATGTCTGGGCTGAGTCGCTCAACAAAATCGATGACAAAGTCGATGTATTCGTCTAGATCGAAGAGGTGGAATGCTGTTGGTTGCTCCTGGTACTCTTCGGCCATTTTCGTCCCTTTGAAGATCTGCAGCTGATGGAATTTGACAGTGGTGAGGGGTAGGTGTGAGATGATGTTGGCTGCGTCGAGCATCATTTCTTTGGTCTCGCCAGGAAGTCCGAAGATGAAATGTGCCCCGCAAGGGATGTTGTGTTCGGCTGTCAGCTGGATGGCGCGCTCTGCGGTGGCGAAGTCGTGGCCTCGGTTAACGCGTTTTAAAGTCTCGTCATAGACGCTCTCCACCCCGTATTCGAGCATCACATAATGGGTTTGTTGGATTTCGTTGAGG
>JAEEGJ010017545.1_pt1 | contig 16166 bp, 13 predicted proteins | sample 8958761 | NCBI WGS metagenome assembly JAEEGJ01 (sample SAMN16246546, study PRJNA631951) | gut metagenome | biome: gut microbiome; feature: rumen; material: RS-attached | host: Bos | place: Iran: Karaj | collected 2018-10
CGCCCGAATATCGCGACCATCTGCATTGGTAGTTGTGCTTCGATGGCCGCCGTGCTCCTTGCTGCAGGTACGAAGGGCAAGCGCTATGCGCTCCCGCATTCCCGCATCATGTTGCACCAGCCGTCGGGTGCCGCTACCGGTCAATCTACAGATATTCAGATTACCGCAAAGGAAATTATCCGTACCAAGGATACCCTTACCGAAATTGTCGCAAAGCACACCGGCAGGGCTGTCGACGAAGTCCGCGAAAAGACGGACCGCGACTTTTACATGGGCCCCGAAGAAGCAAAGGCCTTTGGTGTGATCGACGAAATTTTTGTGCCGCGTAAAGAAGGTGTTTAATGTATCGTAGTGGCAAAAACCACCCGGCCGTGAGTTGCAGTTTTTGCGGAAAGCCGGCAGAACAGGTCGAAAAGATGATTACCGGCGCCGGTGCGTATATTTGCAGTGACTGCATACGCATGTGTAGCCGTATCTTGGAAGAAGACCTCGCACGTACGAAACAGGAAAAGGAAGCGAAAGAAATTGCTTCGAAGCCGCTTCCGCTCCCGACCGAAATCAAGGCGCATCTGGACGATTTTGTCATTGGGCAGGATCGCGCGAAGATGGCACTTTCTGTTGCCGTTTACAACCATTACAAGCGTCTCCGCTACAAGCAAACACACAAGTCCAAGGACGATGTCGATGTTGAAAAGTCGAACTTGCTCTTGGTTGGCCCGACCGGTTCGGGAAAGACTTTGCTCGCACAGACGATGGCCCGTTTCTTGGACGTGCCGTTTACGATTGCCGATGCTACCGTTTTGACTGAAGCTGGTTATGTGGGCGAAGACGTCGATAGCATCATCGTGCGCCTGTTGCAGGCTGCCGATTACGATGTGGCCAAAGCCGAACGCGGCATTATTTTTATCGATGAAATCGATAAGATTGCAAGGAAGACCGCAAACCCTTCCATTACTCGCGATGTGAGCGGTGAAGGTGTTCAGCAGGGGCTCCTCAAGCTTTTGGAAGGTACGGTTGCATCCGTCCCGCCGAAGGGTGGCCGTAAGCACCCTGAACAGCCGCTTGTGCAGGTGAACACGAGAAACATTTTGTTCATTTGCGGTGGCGCCTTCGAAACGCTCGACAAGATTATCTCGCAGCGCGTGAACCAGGGTGGCATGGGCTTCGGTGCCGAAATCCATACGGCTAGCGAAAACAGCTTGAGCGAACTTTTTAAGCAGCTCGAACCGGAAGACTTGATCAAGTTCGGTCTTATCCCGGAAATTGTCGGCCGTTTGCCGATTGCCGTTGCGCTCGAAGAACTCGACGAGACGGCCTTGATGAACATCTTGACGCAGCCGAAGAACGCTCTCGTCAAGCAGTACAAGAGCTTGTTCGCTATGGACAACATCAAGCTCGAATTCGAAGATGAAGCCCTCAAGGAAATTGTCCTCGAAACGATGACCCGCAAGACGGGCGCCCGCGGCCTCAGATCCGTGATGGAGCGCGTGTTGCAGCAGGCGATGTTCAAGATGCCGGGTTCTGGCGAAAAAACGTTTACCGTGACGGTCGAGATGGTGAAGGAAAGTCTTTATTCCAAGCCTACCTCGGGTGGCGGGGCTAAGAAATCAAAGACTGGCGTAGCCTAGACAACTTCATTACCTCGCAATTTTGCGAGGTTTACTAATTTTATAATATGGCTTTTGACTTTAATAAAACGTATCCGTTGCTCCCTCTGAGGGACGCTGTTGTTTTTCCGCTGACGACGAGACGCATTTTGGTAGGTCGCGAGATGTCTCTTCGCGCCTTGGAATTTGCTGAGAACCATAACAATGAAATTATCTTGGTTGCGCAGAAAAACGTGGAACAGGAATCGCTCGACAATCCGATGCTCGACCTTTACACGGTGGGCGTGATTGCGCGCGTGGCGAATGTGACTCCGTTCCCGAACGGCTGCGTGAAGGTTGTCTTGGAAGGGGATTCCGTAGTGGATCTCCGCTCGATTATTTTGCGCGACGGATTCTTGCAGGTGACTGTTTCTGCAAGGGAACATTTTATTAAGGCCGAAGACAAGTGCGAAAAGTTTGAAGATGTGCTGAACATGTTCCGCGATTACGCGATGCACAGGAACATCGCGGAAGGCATGGTCGAAGCGCTCTTTACGATGGATAGCCACATCAATGCCTTTTACGGGATGATCCCGTTCCTCTCGATTTCGCTTTCCGAGAAGCAGGCGCTTTTGGAAATGGAAACGATCGATGCGCTTGCGGAACGCTTGATTAGCCTGATGCAGGTGGCGCAAGAGAACGAGAATGTTTTGATTCGCGTGCAGCAGAATGTTCGCCAGAAGATGGCGCAACAGCAAAAGGAATGGTTTATCTCTGAGCAAATCCGCCAGCTGCAAGATGAACTGGATGGCGAAAACGGAGGCTCTTCGGAACCGGATCAGCTGCTCAAGAAAATCAAGGCCAAGAAGTTTAGCCAGGCGATTGAAGAAAAGCTCGAAGACGAAATCAGCCGCATGCGCATGATGCAGCCGACATCGCCGGAATATGCAGTGAGCCGCAATTATGTGGACTGGTTCTTGGCGCTGCCTTATGGCGTTTACACCGATACCGTCCTCAACATGAAGAAGGTAAAGGCGGAACTTGACTCCAAGCATTTTGGTTTGGACAAGGTCAAGGAACGCATTATGGAATACGTTGCCGTGCTGAAGCTTACCGGTACGGAACGCCGCGCTCCGATTCTCTGCCTTGTTGGCCCTCCGGGCGTAGGCAAGACGACGCTCGTGGAATCCATTGCTGCGGCCATGCAGCGTAACTTTGTCCGCATTACACTGGGTGGCGTGCGTGACGAAGCTGAAATCCGTGGACACCGCCGTACTTATATCGGTGCCATGCCTGGCCGATTCATTCATGCATTGCGCCGTGCAAAATGCATGAACCCGGTCATTTTGCTTGACGAAATCGACAAGATGGCAAGTGACTTTAGAGGCGACCCCGCAAGCGCCATGCTCGAAGTCTTGGACCCCGAACAGAATCACGATTTTACGGACCACTTTATGGAAGTGGGGCTTGACTTAAGTCGCGTATTGTTTATTGCGACCGCAAATAGCGAAAGCGAAATCCCTGAAGCCTTGCGCGACCGCCTGGAAATCGTGCGCTTGCCGGGCTACTACCCGCATGAAAAGTTGCAGATTGCAGGCCAGTATTTGCTCCCGCGTATTTGCGAACGTACCGGCGTAAAGCTTAATGAGCAGATTAGCTTTAGCGACGAAATGATCAACGCTGTGATGCGCGGCTGGACCCGCGAAGCGGGTGTGCGCGAACTTGAACGCACTCTTGAAAATGCGGTGCGCCATCGCGCAAAAGACATTGTGATGGGCAAGAAATTCAAGCCGGAAATGACAGAAAAAGTGCTTCACGATTACCTTGGAGCTCCGCGCTTCCTCGACAACCAGCTGCCGGAACCGGGCCGTCCGGGCGTTGTGACTGGCCTTGCCTGGACAAGTGTCGGTGGCGAAATTTTGCCTATTGAATGCATGCTCTTGAGCGGCAAGGGTCAACTCATTTTAACCGGTAAGCTTGGCGACGTGATGAAGGAATCGGCACAGATTGCTGTTTCGCTTGTTCGTGAACGCTTGCAACGTTTTGGCATTGATCCCGCAATTGTGAAAAAGACCGACATCCACATTCACGTGCCGGAAGGCGCTGTGCCAAAGGATGGCCCCTCTGCAGGTATCGCGCTCACGCTTTGCTTGCTCAGTGCGTTTACAAAACAGCCGATTGCACCGGATATTGCGTTTACGGGTGAAGTGAGCCTCACGGGCGCCTGCCTCCCCATTGGTGGCCTCAACGAAAAGGCGCTTGCTGCACTTGCCGCTGGCGTGAAGACGCTCCGCTTGCCCGAAGGCAACAGGAAGGATGTGGCTGAACTCCCGGAACCGGCAAAGAAAGGCCTCAAGATCTACCCGCATAAGCATATCGACGAAATCGTGAAGATTTTGTTCAAAGTGCCGAAGGTCGCAGGACAGACGAAAGACGGGAATGTCGCGAAGGTTGGTGAGCTTGCCGAACCATCCGAAGCGAAGAAAACTTCCGACGCAAAGAAGCCCGCGAAAAAATCTGCGAAGAAGTAATTGTCATTCCCGCCGGAGCCTGCCCTGAGCGCAGTCGAAGGGGGCGGGAATCTCCTAAAACAAAATAGCCCGCTCAGTGATGAACTGTGCGGGCTTTTTGCTATTTGCGAATAAGTTTAAATCCAATCCAGATGGAATAACCTTTTTCGTCATCGTAACTGTTGAAGCCTATTGTTGAAAGAATGTCTGTTCCTATGGCGATGCCTGTATAGTAACGGTCTGATGTATTCCAGAGGAAGCCTGTTTCAAACGTGGCATTGAATCCGAAAAATCCGATATTGCCGCCGCCGCCCAAAATAATATTGCCTGTGGTGCCTATATATAAATTGCGGATACTTTCAGTGGAATGGGAAAATGGGAAAACTGTTACGCCTGGGCCGTTACTTAAGAAAAAGGAAGCCGTTGGGCGAGTATCTTTTTGATAGCCGCTATTTTTGCCGTTTGTTATCTCTAGCCCAATATTGCCGTAAATGGCCACGGAACCTCTAATTATGCCGCCAAATCTTGCCGAAAGGAGTCCACCCTTTCCTGTGTAGCCAAGGTAATCATATTGAGCTCCTTGCTTGTCTACGTATGATTTGTAATCAGCCTCTAAATGGCGCATAACACCGCCTAATGACAAATCGAAATAGAAACCGCTTCTGTTCAAGGGTTTCTGTTCGGTGGTGCTTTGTGCGACGGAGCCCTCTTGCGCTGCGACGAATGCGGTGAATAACATCAAAAATAAAAGAATTTTTCGCATAATCTTTACTCAGTTTTTTTGTAAGTAATATAATCAAATAAAGAGAAAAGTGCGTTCTTTTATTGATTGCTTTTAGATTTTGTATATTGGGCGGAAAAGGATTTGCAATGAATGAAGTAGTTGATGCGGGAACTCCTGAAATTGAACAAAAATTTGTAGTAAAGAAATGGCCGGTCATCATTTGTATGCTGGTGAATATGGTACTGTTTAGTTTGCCGTGGTTCTGGTATCAAAAAGAAGTTGCCATTAATGATGCCTATGGCAGAGAGAACATGGACAGCTTTAATTATATAGGTGAATTTGCCGCTGCTATGTTTCTTCCTTTGCTCGTGGGGATACCTCTTTCCCTGTTGTATTTATTGAGCTTAAAAGGTGTGCATAGCGAAAAGAAATTATTTATCATCGCGTTTGCGCCATTTGCGCCATGGGCAATAGTATATGCGTTGGTCAATGCATTAACCTTTGGTGTTCTTTTACTGATGCTTTTGCCGTGTACTATGATGAGCGCGGCGATATGTGGGTATGCTTACTTGAATATGGAATTGATTAATTATTGCTGTTGTGATAAAGGTAAAAAAACATCGTTGTGGCTTTTGTTGATTGGATATATAGCAGTGATTGCATTTGGTGTGCCGTTAGGTTTATATTTTTGGAGAGGGTAGTGGAAGTAGGCTAGGAAGATGAATTTTTTTTTGCTAGTTTTTAATAGAAAATAATCACTTCCTACTGTCTACTTCCTACTTCTAACTATTATTATGGAATTTACTCTTGACGAAATGCGTGAGCACCTTGCAGCTCTCGAAGCAAGGATTTCTGAGGCTTGCAAGATTGCGGGCCGCAGCCGTGAATCGGTTAAGCTTGTGTGGGTGAGCAAGTTTCACCCGGCAGAAGCTGTGGAAAATGCGATTGCTTTGGGCGCCACCGATTTTGGCGAGAATCGTGTGCAAGAAGCGGAACTCAAATTTTCCGAGCCGCGCACGGCTCTCAACGGGGAACGTGTGCGTTGCCACGTGATTGGCCCGGTGCAAAGTAACAAGCTCAAGAAGGCGGCGCTTGTGGCTGACTGCATCCATTCCATCGCGAGCATCGAAGCGGTGGAAAAGCTGGAGAAGGTCTGTGCTGCAGCTGCGAATGGCCAGGGCAAGGTTCTCGATATTTTGTTCCAAGTGAACGCTGGCGAAGAAGAGACGAAGAGCGGCTTGGATGTTCACGAAGCTGAAGTGTTCTTGAACGACCTTGGTGCCCGCGCGGGTGCAGCTGCCGATGGCAAGAGCGAAAAATTCCCGCATTTGCGTTTCCGCGGCCTCATGACGATCGGCAAGAACACGGGCGTTGCCGAAGATTCCCGCGAATGCTTTGCGTTCTTGCGTGGGCTGCGCGATAAGTTTCTTGCGAAAGGTGGCGCCTTTGCTGCGTTCGATCAGCTTTCGATGGGCATGACGGGCGATTTGGAAGTCGCGATTGAAGAAGGTTCCACGATGATTCGCGTGGGCACGGCTTTGTTCGGCGAACGCGATTACAGCAAGCCGGTGAATGACCCAGTGTAATTTATTTGCTTTAATACAAATTCAAAACCCTATCGTTGTGGCGATAGGGCTTGTCATTTTGCATCAAAATTTTTTGCGCAATTATTTTAATTATTATTTTATTTAGAAATTGAATGCTAGAGCGATGCCGCCTTGTTCAGTCGGGACTATTCCCATGCTGAACGAGTTGTTGCTTGTGATGGTTCCGATTTTTTGATTGTAGATATCGACGGCGTCGTCTTTCTTGGAATTGCCGATGTGTTCGACAATTAATGCGGCGACAATGATTACTCCACCAGCGAGAACTTTTATTTTGTAGCTTTCTGGAGCTTGGTAGCCGGAACCTTCTGCAATTCCGTAGCCCAACAGAAATCCGCCACCGAACGCTGCACCCCAAGAAACGTATCTCATCGTATTACCTGTGTTCCATTTGCTAATGGCTTCTGGAACTTTGGCAAGTTCTTGTTCGAATACATCGCAATCGACTTCTTGACCGTCGATGGTGTAGTCGGTTGTAAAGAATCCTCTGTCCATGGTAAGTTTGTGTACTTGACCCTGTGCAAAGGAAATGCTGAATGCGCAGAGGATGAGTAAAACTGCAAAAAGTTTTTTCATTTGAACTCTCATATTGATAAATGTTTGTTTGATGTAGTCAAATTAGAAAAAAAATGTTATTTAATTTTTTTAGACGAAAAACATAAAGAATATTCCCGCTTTTGCAGGAAAGGCTTTGTTTAGCGAACGCGATTACAGCAAACCGGTGAACGATCCCACATAGTGAAAGCCGTCATTCTGAGGACTGAAAGTCCGAAGAATCCAGTTATTTTTTATATCGCGATTTCCATGCCGGTGTGCATTTGTTCGACTTTATCGCCGAGTACGTCGTGCAGAATTTCGTAAGCGCGCTGGCCGGTGCAATGCCCTGTATAGATTTTTTGCACGTTCAAATCGCGGAGGCGTTCGGCGAATGCTTTTACGCTGTCTTCGGGTGTGCGGAACAGATGGAATCCGCCGAGGATGGCGTAAATTGGCTTACCGGGGAATGTCGCTTCGATTTCCTTGATGATATTGTCGGCGCCGCCGTGGCTGCAACTGTTCATGATGAACAAGCCTTTGGGTGTGTCGAAGACTAGACTTTGTTCGTGGTCGAAACTGTCGGGGCGGTATTTGCCGTTTTCCTTGACGCTCATGTGGGCGCGTTTGCCGATTTCATCGAGGTTTGGCGTTTTGTGGCCGACGAGCGTGACTCCCGGGAAAATTTCAACGTCTCCGTTGACGAATTCAATGCGGTCGGCGTTTCGCTTGAGGGTGCCTTTGCGGATGCCGATGTATTCTTGGTACGTGAAGAACTTGAAAACTTTATAGCTGTGGTAGCAGTTTTCGCCGGCAGATTCACGCAAGTAGAATTTAGCGTGGTCGTTCTTGTCGAAGAATTCCTGCATGCCGTTCGCGTGATCGTAATGCGCGTGGCTCAAGACGCCAGCATCAATTGCGGCAAGGTCGATGTTCATGTCGGCGGCGTTCTTGGCGAAGAGTGCTGAGGCTCCCGTGTCGAGCAAGATGCGTTTACCGTTGAATTCGGTGTAGACGCAAAGTCCCCATTCACCATCCAGTTGCTTTGATGAATCTTCGGCCGAGCAGGTGTTGCAGGCGGAACCGCTGATGTTGTCTACGAGAATTTTTATGTGCATAATGTTTTTTTGGGAGAGGGTCCCGCCTTCGCGGGAATGACAGGGGGAATATGGCGATGATATGTACGGGATGACAAAAGCGACTGTCATCCTGAGCGTAGTCGAAGGATCCAGTGAATTAATGCAAACTTTTGCTGGATTCTTCCGCCTTTGGCGTCAGAATGACGGGCGAGGGGCTATTGCATAAACGCCTTATAGAAATTCAAAAACTGCTCGGGGCTGAGTTCTTCGGCGCGGATGGTGGTGGGCCAATCTAAAAGTTCGATGGTCGCCTGAATTTTCTTTTTGTCGTAATTACGCCCGAAGGAATTGGCGAGCGTTTTGCGTTTTTGCGTGAACGCAGTGCGGACAAAGTCAAAGAATCCGTCGGGCGCCTGGAGCGCGTCTTCGCGGGGGGTGAGGAGCATTGTCGCACTATCGACATTGGGCTTGGGCGTAAAATGTTCTGGCCCAATCTTGCGCAAAATTTGTGTGTTCGCAAAAGCAGAAACGAGTACAGACAAACTTCCGTAATTGCTGGAGCAAGGTTCGGCGCAAATGCGTTCGGCAACTTCGAGCTGAACCATTCCCATAAAGCCCTTGGTCAAGTGCAATCGCGGCATGAGCCCTGCAATAATGGCTGTACTTACGTTGTACGGCAAGTTGCCGGTAACCCACGGCTTTTCGTGTGCATCCAGGAATGCCTGCAAGTCGAACTTTAAAAAGTCGATGTTGACAATGTGGAAGTTTTCGCGTCCCTTGAATTTTTCTTTCAAGACTTCGACGCATTGCTCGTCAATTTCGACGGCGGTGAGTTCTAGCCCGCGATTGAGCAGGTGTTCCGTAAGCGCGCCGTGACCCGGCCCAATTTCAAGAACGAATTCACTAGCATCGGCAGGTAAGTCGCCTGCGATGGCGGTAGCGGTTTCGACATCCAAAAAGTTTTGTCCGAATTTACGGCGACGTGCTCTATCCATGCGTGAGAATATAGAAAATGGTGTTGACGCTTGCGTGTGGTGCGCAACGTCAAAAGTTTGTAAATTGGAATCAATGTTTTCGAGAATAATCATAACGTGTTTTTTGGTATGCGGCGTGGCTTTTGCCGATGGGCTTTCTTTTGCGCTTTCACCATCGCAAAATGCACTCGCAGAACAGATTACTCAAAAGACGATGGAACTCGACTATGTCGAGGCGTTCAATTTGGCGCGTAAACTCCGCCTTGAAAACGATGGTGTGGGCTGCCTTTTTCAAGGCATCATTGGTGTAAGCCTGTACGATGATAAAGGCGATACAGCCTCGATAAAGGCCGCTGCTAAGAATTTGAAATCTTGTAAGCTCGAAGGGCTTTGGGATGCTCTCCGTAATTATGAAATCGGGTATGTTCTTTTGGAAACTGGCCATGCCATCAAGGGCGCTTTGCAAACGCGTTCGGCAGCAAAGTTGTTCGAAAAGTCTTCGGATTTGGAGTCGCAAGCATTTTATGCTGTTTATGCTTACTTTATAGACAATAGCTTAGTTTGGCTTCCGTTCAAATCGGATAATCGCAAGACGTATCTTCAAGTGCTTGACGAGGCATCTCTCAAGTCGAAGCGTTTTTGGCCGCTGTTCTTGACGCCGCTCATCTGGATATACTTTGATCGTAAGGATTATCAAAAGGGCCTGGAACTTGCTGAACTCGGGCTTAAAAAAGCTCCGAACCATCCGATTATGTTCCAGATCAAGGCGGACATGCTCTACAGACTCAAACGCTATGACGAAGCAGCCGCAGCCTACGAGAAAAGCGCCGCCGATTATCTCGCTCGTACCGGGAAATCCATTCGATACTGGTGCTCGGTATTGAATCTAATCCGCATTTACCATGATGCTGGCAACGAGACCAAAGCTAGTGAACAACGTAACAAACTCAAGGACGCTGAATATAAAAAACTTGAAAAGTGGATGCCTAGTTGGATTATGGACGATCTCAAAGACCGCAAGTTGATTTAACCCCCATATTGAATCCAAATAGTTTTTAGCATCATCTAGCTTTTTCTATCTTGTCCTTTGTAAAATCATTTGGCGGTTTGGCGGCATTTTAGGAAGATGCATTTTGACATTTGCTATCCTAATCACTAGCCACTAACCACTAATCACTATTTCGAGGTTTAATATGTCCGTTGCTATGCAAGATGTTATGAAACAGTCCGGGGTGGCGTTTGGTACGAGCGGTGCCCGCGGCCTCGTGAGCGCTATGACCGACCGTGTGTGCTATGTGTATGCACGTTCCTTTATCAAGTACTGCGAAGCGTCTTACAAGTGCGAACGCGCGATTGCGATTGCTGGCGATTTGCGTCCGAGTACGGAACGCATCTTGAAGTCCCTTGTGCAGGCGGGTGCCGATGCGAACTGGAAGGTGATTTACTGCGGCCGTATCCCGAGCCCGGCGATTGCGATGTACGGCATCGACAAGCATTTGCCGACCATCATGGTGACGGGTAGCCATATTCCGGCAGACCGTAACGGTATCAAGTTCAACCACCCGAATGGCGAAATCACGAAGGCCGACGAACAGGGAATTGTGTCGCAGTCGGTGGATTTCGACGAAGCGCTTTTCGGTGCGGATGGCATGTTGAAAAATGCGCCGGAGCTCCCGGCGGTCGAGGCGGAAGCCGAAGAAAACTACTGCAAGCGTTACCCGGACTTTTTCGGTAGCGATGCTTTGCACGGACTCACGATTGGCGTTTACCAGCATTCCGCTGTGGGCCGCGACATCGTGGTGAAGGTTCTCGAAAGCCTTGGCGCAACGGTCAAGCCTTTTGCTCGTAGCGAAACATTTATTCCGGTCGATACCGAAGCGATCCGCAAGGAAGACGAAGATCTCGCTCGCGAATTTACGCACAAGGATTATGTGGATGCTGTGTTCAGCACCGACGGTGATTCTGACCGTCCGCTTTTGGCTGATGATGTGGGCATGTGGCTGCGTGGCGATGTGCTTGGCATTTTGGCGGCGCAGGCTCTCGGCATCAAGCGCATTGCAACTCCGGTGAGCTGCAATACTTCGCTCGAAAAATCTGGCAGCTTTGAAAAGATTTGCCGCACCCGCATTGGTAGCCCCTATGTAATTGCTGGCATGGAAAGCTTGGTCGATGCAAACGACAAGAGCGTAAGCGTTGCCGGTTACGAAGCAAATGGCGGCTTTTTGCTCGAAACGGATTTGACTCGTGAATTCGTGAAGGGCGACAAGAAGGAAGTGCGTACGCTCAAGGCTCTCCCGACGCGTGACGCGCTCCTCCCGATGATTGCCGTGATGGTCATGGTCCGCGAAGAACGTATGTGCGTTGTGGATATTCTCCGCAAGCTGCCCAAGCGCTTTACTGTGAGCGACCGCCTCAAGGAATTCCCGACGGAAAAGTCCAAGGCAAAGCTTGCCGAAATCCGCGAAAAGAATCTCGGCGAAAAGTTGTTCGGTGCGCTTGCCGCAAAACCTTCCAAGTTTGCAAAGGACAAGACGTTCCAAGGCAAGATTGTTTCGCTTAACGAAGTCGACGGCTACCGCATGGAATTTGATTCTGGCGACATCATTCACTTGCGCCCGAGCGGAAACGCTCCGGAATTCCGCTGCTACGTGGAAACCGAAGGCAAGGACCGCAGCGCAGAACTCCTCGCCGAATGCCTCAAAATTATGGAAGGCTGGCGCGTTTAGTGCCTGCGGCACAGTTCCAAGTTCTAAGTTACTAGTTACTAGGATTCTTGATATGAAATTTTCTAGTAACTATTAACTAGTATCTAGTAACTAAGCTCTATCGGTTGCCTCCTATTTTTTGTATCTTATACCTCGTATGTTCAAAAAGTTTATTGCGCTCGCATTTGCTGTTGGTTCCCTTGCGTTTGCCGGGGAATATTGGCATTTGGACCCGGGTGGCGTGACAATGAAGTTCTTGTCGATGCAGGTTTCGCCGCGTACGGCTGCTCTTTCGGGCGCTGGCGTTGCTGATCCGGGCCGTGTTTCGGAAGTTTCGCGCAACCCTCTTGCGATGAGTGTCGCAAACGAAGCTGAATTCGGGCTCAGCCAGGTGATTTTTGGCGAAGGCGGTGCCGATAATTTTGTTTCGGCTTATTACGGACTGCCTATTGCGGATAAGTTTACCCTTGCATTCGCGGTTGACTTCTTGGGTTACGACAACATCGAGGGCCGTGACGAGAATGGTCTCAAAACTTCGGAATACGGTTCTTACGCTTGGTCGCTTTTGGCCGGTTTCGGTAGCCACTCCAAGATTTTTAACTGGGCCGCTTCAATGCGTTTTGCAACGCAGACCATTGATGACGAAACGGGTTTCTTGTTCACGTTTGATGCGGGTGGTTCTTTCCGCGTAAACCAATATTTTGCCTTTGGCGCGAACTTCACGAACCTTGGTTTTGCAAGCAAGTACGAAAGCGAAAAAGAAGCCGCTCCGCTTGCGCTCCAGGCGGGTGTAACGGGATTCATTCCGGTTCTTGATCGTTGGATGATTCATTTGTCTGTAGATGCATATCGTCGTGCCGATACAAAGGCGCAACTTTTGATTGGCGGTGAAGTTGTTTACTTCGACATGCTTTCGTTCCGCATGGGCTATGCGTTCCGCCCGGATACTGAAGATGCAATTAGCGGTGGTCTCGGCGTGAAGTTTGGCATGATTGTATTTGATTACGCTTATAGCCCGCGCCCTGCATTTGAAGGCGGCAACCACTACATTGCGGTCGGGGTGAAGTTCTGATCGCGTTAGACGAGCGAGCATTTTGCAAGATTTATGCACGAGTTCCATTCTTGGAGTTCGTGCTTTTTTATTTGGTAGCAAAGGCATCCGCGACTGATTTTTAATGCCCTTGCGGCTCTGCATTTATTGCCTTTGTTTTCGTTTAGTGCTTTTTGAATAAACGCCCAATTTGGCGCCGATGCTCGTGCGGTTTGGTATGCAAAATTTTCGTGAATATCGTTTAGCGTTGTCTGTGAAAATTCTTCGGAGAGGATTTCTTCGAGTGAAATGTTGTGTTGCATTAAAAGCGCGTAACGCTGTAGAACGTTTTTTAACTGGCGAATATTTCCGGGCCAATTGTATTTGGATAATTCCCTGATTTCGCTATTGCGAAGTGGGAATTGTTCTGCGAAAGTTTTGGCTGTGATTTCGCTCCATAACGTTGCAGCGATTTCTGGAAAGTCATCCCTGTTGCGGAGCGGCGGAATCACGATGGGGAAGGCGCTTAGCCTAAAGTACAAGTCTTTGCGAAAATTGCCGTCGCGGATTTCGTTTTGCAAGTCCCTGTTCGTGGCGCATACGAGCCTAAAGTCGACGGGTTCGTTTTGCGTTGCTCCAATCGGCAACACGGAATGTTCCTGCAAAATGCGCAAGAGCTTACTTTGCATGTCGAATGGCATTTCGCCGATTTCGTCGAGGAAAAGTGTGCCGCCGTTTGCCGCCTGCACGATGCCTTGATGGTCGTTGGATGCCCCGGTATAGGAACCTTTCTTGGCTCCTTCCAGCAGGCTTTCGGCGAGATTCCTTGCAATGGCTCCGCAGTTGAGTGCAATGAACGGCCCGCCATTCCGTGGACTGTGCTCGTGGATAAACCTTGCCGCAATTTCTTTGCCGACTCCGGATTCCCCTTGCAAAAGAACTGGAATGTTCGATTTTGCGGCGATGAACATCAATTTTTCGTGTTTCTTCATAGATTCTTTTGGCCACTCTGTTTAGAGATTCCCTACTTATAAACACGTTTTTTTTACTTGTTTGTCCTGTAAATTTTTGTTAGTCAATTTGCCGTGCACCATTGACACCTTGCACGTCTTTTTTGACGCCTTCGGCGTCCGTGGTTACGGCTCAAAGATGAAAAAACAAGTTTTTTCGCCTTGCTCGCCTTGCACACTTTTTCTATTTTTCGCGCGCGGCGGTAAAGTGCCGCTGCATAACCAAAGTGGCTGGCCAGATGGGTAGGCTTGGGCACGACAATCGCGAGGAAAGCGGTTGCGCTCGAAGCTGAGAGGTTTGGTGGCCCAAAGGAACAAAATGTCTAGAATCGTTTGTAAGTTCGGCGGCTCTTCCGTTGCCGATGCAGGTCAGTTCAAGAAAATCAAGGCCATTGTCGAAAGCGACAAGAACCGCAAAGTCATCGTCGTTTCTGCTCCGGGCAAGCGTAATCCGAAAGAAACCAAGCTGACCGACCTCCTCTACAGCACCTATGATCTCGCCTCCAAGGGCCTCGATTTCTCCACGCCGTGGAACCTCATCCGCCAGCGCTACGATGAAATCTGCAAGGACCTCGGTCTTGAAGACAAACTTACCGAAGACCTCGACAGTCTCGAAGACAAGCTCAAGAACCATCCGGAATCCGTGAGCACGGACTTCCTCGTGAGCCGCGGCGAATTCCTCTGCGCTCGTCTCATGGCCAAGTACCTCGGCGCAAACTTTGTCGATAGCTACCCGCTCATCACTTTCGATGACAAGTATCGCATTGCTCCGAAGACCTACGAAGAAATTGCAAAGGCTCTCGGCGACGAAAATCAGTTGTACGTATTGCCGGGCTTCTATGGCTCTAACCTCCGTGGCGAAGTGAAGACCTTCAGCCGTGGCGGTTCCGACATCACTGGCGCAATCCTTGCCAACGGCATTGACGCTGCCAAGTACGAAAACTGGACCGACGTTTCGGGCATGCTCATGGCTGACCCGCGCATCGTCGAAAATCCGCTCCCGATCGAATACGTGAGCTACCGCGAAATTCGCGAACTCGCTTACTCCGGTGCAAGCGTGCTCCACGACGAATCCATCGCTCCCTGCCGCGCCAAGAAGATTCCTATCAACATCCGCAACACGAACCGCCCCGAAGACGCCGGCACCATCATTGGCCCGACTCCGGAAAGCGCAAAGCTCCCGATCACGGGTGTTGCAGGCCGCAAGGGCTTCTCGATGATCTACATCGAAAAGTCCATGATGAACAAGGAAGTCGGCTTTGGCCGCCGCGTCTTGGCCGTTCTCGAAAGCGAAGGACTCTCCTACGAACTCTGCCCGAGCGCAATTGACTCCATGAGCATCGTTGTGGATTCCAAGGCTCTCGACGCCGTTCAGGACGTTGTCCTCGAAGACATCACTCAGCAGATGCGTCCGGACCGTATCAAGATCTTCCCGGGCATCGCTCTTATCGCTACCGTGGGTCACGGCATGACGAACAAGATCGGTGTTGCTGCAAAGCTCTTTACGGCTCTCGCCGAAAGCAAGGTGAACGTTCGCATTATCGACCAGGGTTCTTCCCAGATCAACATCATCACCGGTGTTGACGAAGCCGATACAGAAAAGGCCATCAAGGCCATCTACAACGCCTTCGTGAAGTAAAAATGGCGGGACAAAGTCCCGCTTCCATATAACGCGCGGGAAACCGCGCCTTTTTTGTATCGTGTCATCCTGAGCGGCGAAAGTCGCGAAGACTGCCCCTAAAGGCGAGTGTCGCAGTCATGCTTGCATGGCTATGACCGAGCCAAAGGGGAAGGGGCGTAGCCCCATCTAGTCACATTCTCTTTACTACCCCCAACCAAATAAGGTCGGGGGATTTTTATTTTGTATCTTTGCAACAGGAGAATTTTGAATGATCGAAGAAAAAGTTTTTGTCCCTCAGAACAAACGAGAAACTTTTATCTCGGTGGCTATAGTCCTTATGCTTATTTATTGGCTTGTCAAGGACTTTTTTCCTTTGGTTAATTCCGGTGCGTTCGACCGCATAACTCCGGGGTGGATTTTCTTTAAAATCCTTTGGCTGTATTTAGGTTTTGTGGCAATCCACTTGGCCCCGCAAAAAGTGGAGTTTATTGAAGACGAGTTTGTGCGTATTACCTTTATCCTTAGAAACAGCATTACGATAAGGTTGGCCGATTTTAAGATTTCAGGCAATAAAAATTTGAATGGGGAATGGAGCGGCATGCTGCGGGCTAAAGGCCGGAACATGTTTTTTTCGTCCCAGTCATTTCCAGAACTTGAAAAGTATCTGAATAGCGATGTGAAAAATTCAAGCGAACAGAATGAAGATAATGTATATGTGTCTCGTGGCAAGCAATGGCTCGTTTGCATGATTATGGGTATTGTGGGTTTCGGTTTTGCTATCGGCTGGAA
>JAEEGJ010017550.1_pt1 | contig 16164 bp, 8 predicted proteins | sample 8958761 | NCBI WGS metagenome assembly JAEEGJ01 (sample SAMN16246546, study PRJNA631951) | gut metagenome | biome: gut microbiome; feature: rumen; material: RS-attached | host: Bos | place: Iran: Karaj | collected 2018-10
CACCGACCCCTGGGGCATCAAGGTGAATCGCGTCGAACTGAAGAACATTCTTCCGCCGGAGGCCATCCGCAACGCAATGGAAAAGCAGATGAAAGCCGAACGTGAACGCCGTGAAGCAATTCTGCGGGCAGAAGGAGAAAAACAGTCCGCCATTCTGGAAGCCGAAGGCGAAAAGGAAGCCGCAATTCTCCGCGCCGATGCCAAAAAGCAGCAGCAGATTCTGGAAGCCCAGGGTGAAGCCGAAGCACTCCTTACTGTTCAACGTGCAACTGCTGAAGGGATTAAGCTGATTAATGAGTCAGCACCATCCAATGCAGTGCTGAAACTGAAATCACTTGAAGCTTTTGCAGCAGCTGCTAACGGAAATGCTACAAAAATTATTATTCCGAGTGAGATTCAGGGTGTTGCCGGTTTGGCTGAAGGCATTATTGAAAGTATAAATAAATAATATAAATAATAAAAAACCCGAGATTCAGATTTACCAGAATCTCGGGTTTAGCATTATGCGAGAGATGAGACTTGAACTCACACGCCATTCAGCACACGCCCCTCAAACGTGCCTGTCTACCAGTTCCAGCACTCTCGCAAGTGCAAGAGGTATTATAGCAGATTCCAATCATTTGTCAAGAGAAATATTTCCAAAAAGAGGAAATAATATGCTTGACTTATAGCTGAAAAAATGCTAAAATAGCATGCTTTATGCTTGAAAGAGCAGAGCGCATGCTATTTTTATTTTTTATATAATAACATGGATTGATCTTATCTGCAAGCCTGTTTTTGCTGAAGATAACAACGCATGCGGGCGTCCGGACATTTCGGTGAGAGCTGAAATGAAAAGATGCAAAAAGGTTATCATTTTGACTGGAGGAGAAAGTGTCAATGCCAAAAGATGTTCTGTATGGAAAGACCTTAAGAAAGAGCTTTGCCCGGACAGAAGAGATTATGGATATGCCAAATCTCCTTGAAATCCAAAAGAGCTCTTATAATTGGTTCCTCAATGTAGGGCTTCGCGATGTTTTCAGGGATGTAGAAGCTATCAGGGACTATTCCGGAAACCTGGAGTTAAGCTTTATCGACTATTCCATGAATCCGCAGGATGCAAAGTATGATGTCGAGGAATGTAAGTCCAGAGATGCCACGTATGCTGCTCCTTTGAAGGTAAAAGTCCGTCTTCGCAACCGGGAAACGGATGAAATTAAAGAGCAGGAAATATTTATGGGAGATTTTCCGCTGATGACAGAAAGCGGAACATTTGTTATAAACGGAGCTGAAAGAGTTATTGTTTCTCAGATTGTTCGTTCTCCGGGTGTGTATTTTGACAAATTGCTCGACAAATCCATGACTAATCTGTACACGTCACAGATTATACCTTATCATGGAGCATGGCTTGAGTATGAAACTGATCCTGCTGACACTTTTTATGTTCGTATAGACAAAAACAGAAAACTGCCGATTACATGGTTCCTGAAGGCTATGGGTGCCTACAATCCGGATCTGCCGGCTACCTGGCTTTCCTGTGTTGAAAATACTGCTGTCGGCGCTACTACCAATGAGCTTCTGCGTGAAATATATGGGGAAGATGAGAGAGTAATTTCTACTCTGGATAAGGATACAACACAGAACAGGGAAGAATGTCTGCTTGAAATATACAGGAAGCTCCGACCCGGTGATCCTCCTACGGTTGAATCTGCTGAAAACCTTCTCTATGGCCTGTTTTATGATCGCCGCCGTTATGAGATTTCCACTGTCGGCCGTTTTAAATTTAATAAAAAGCAGGCTCTTTATCCCCGTATTTCAGGATGTGAACTTGCCTGCACGGTGGTAGATCCGTTTACAGGTGAAATAGTTGCTGAAGAAGGCGAAACACTGACACGGGAAAAGGCAATGGAAGTTTCTGAATGCGGTGTCATTTCTGTTGATGTTATGGTTGACGGAAAGAAAGTCCGTGTGATGAATAACGGTATGATAGACATTGCCAAATACATTGGCAATGAACTTAAAGCTGAACTTGGCATCAAGGAAAAAGTGCACGGTGTAGTTATGAAAGGGCTTGCCGAACGCTTTGAAGGTGACCCTGAAGGACTGAAAAAGGCGATTCTGAACAGCATTGATATTCTTATTCCAAAGCATATTGTTGCGGATGACATTTTCTGTTCTGTAAACTATCTGAACTGTCTGGCTCACGGTCTGGCAGAAAGGGATGATATTGACCATCTCGGCAATCGGCGTGTCCGCAGTGTTGGAGAGCTTCTACAGAACCAGTTCCGGATCGGCTTTTCCCGTATGGAAAGAGTCATTCGCGAACGTATGACGCTTCAGGATCTTGACATAGTTACGCCTCAGAGCCTGATTAACATCCGGCCTGTAACTGCAGCGATAAAAGAATTTTTTGGATCGTCTCCGTTGTCTCAGTTTATGGATCAGACCAATCCGCTTGCAGAACTGACACACAAGCGCCGTATTTCTGCACTTGGTCCCGGAGGCCTTTCTAGAGAAAGAGCATCTTTTGATGTTCGAGATGTTCATTACAGCCATTATGGAAGGCTTTGCCCGATTGAAACGCCTGAAGGTCCTAATATCGGTCTGATTTCATATCTTGCATCTTTCGCGAGGGCAAATGAATACGGTTTTCTGAGCGCTCCGTTCCGCAAAGTGGAAAAGGGAACCTGTCGTGTTACAGATGAGATCACGTATATGACTGCCGATATGGAAGATGAGTTTAGAGTTGCTCAGGCTTCTGAGCCTGTAGATGAAAATGGTTGCTTCATCAACAAGCGTATTACCTGCCGTCATAGGAATGATACAGTTTCTGTCAACAGAGAAGACGTCGATTATGTTGACGTTTCACCTAAAATGATGGTTTCTATCGCTACGGCGATGATACCTTTCCTTGAAAACGATGACGCGAACCGTGCACTTATGGGTGCAAATATGCAGCGTCAGGCTGTTCCTCTGCTGACAACTCAGGCTCCGATCGTAGCGACCGGAATTGAACATAAGTGCGCTGTTGACTCCGGCGTATGTCTTCTTGCAGAAGGTGACGGCGTGGTTACAGAAGTGGATGCCACGCACATTGCAGTCCGTTATGATGCAGGCGGGAGAAAGAATTATAAGCTGATCAAGTATGGGCGTTCTAACCAAGGTACATGTATCAACCAGAGACCATTCGTCAATGTAGGCGAACGGGTTCAGGCAGGTGATGTACTTGCTGACGGGCCAAGCACTTCCGGAGGAGAACTTTCCCTTGGAAAGAATATCCTGGTTGGGTACATGAACTGGGAAGGCTATAACTATGAGGACGCCATCCTGCTCAACGAGCGCCTTGTCATGGAGGATGTCTTTACTTCCATTCATATTGAAGAATATGAGTGTGATGCGCGTGATACAAAACTCGGTCCTGAGGAAATAACAAGAGATATACCGGGTGTTGGCGAAGATGCACTCAAATATCTTGATGAACGCGGGATTATCATGGTTGGAGCGGAAGTGACTGCCGGCGATATCCTTGTCGGTAAAGTTACTCCCAAAGGTGAAACTGATCTGACTGCAGAAGAACGTCTCCTGCGTGCCATTTTCGGAGAGAAAGCGCGGGAAGTCCGTGATACTTCTCTGAAAGTTCCTCACGGTGAAAGTGGAATTATTGTTGACGTGAAGGTTTTCACCAGGGAAAACGGGGATGAAATGGGACCCGGTGTTAACCAGGTTGTCCGTGTGTATATTGCGCAGAAACGCAAGATCTCAGTCGGAGACAAAATGGCAGGCCGCCATGGAAACAAAGGCGTTGTATCCAGAGTCCTTCCGAAGGAAGATATGCCATATCTTCCTGACGGAACTCCGCTTGACATTGTGCTGAATCCTCTGGGTGTTCCTTCCCGTATGAACATCGGGCAGGTACTTGAGGTTCATCTTGGATATGCTGCTCAAGCACTTGGCTGGAAAGTCGCCACTCCTGTTTTCAACGGAGCAAATGAGGAGACGATCCGTGCTACGCTGAAGCAGGCCGGTCTGAGAGAAGACGGTAAATCTGAAATGTTTGACGGCCGAACCGGCGAAAAGTTCGATAATGATGTTACAGTAGGATGGGTATACTTCCTGAAACTGCATCATCTGGTTGATGACAAGATTCACGCACGGTCAACTGGCCCTTATAGTCTCGTTACCCAGCAGCCGCTCGGAGGCAAAGCACAGTTCGGCGGACAGCGCTTTGGCGAAATGGAAGTCTGGGCGCTTGAGGCTTACGGCGCTGCTTATACTCTTCAGGAAATCCTGACAGTAAAATCTGACGATGTGACAGGGCGTGTAAAGACCTATGAGTCCATTGTTAAGGGACAGAATATTCCACGCCCGGGTATTCCGGAAGCATTTAAAGTTCTTGTAAAAGAACTGCAATCTTTATGTCTTGATGTCACACTGCTTGATGAAGACGGCAATACAGTTGAACTGCGGGATGATGAAGATGACGATATTCCTGATTATCAGGAAGGTGAGTACTATGCAGAATCTGACGAGGAACTGGATGCTGCTGGATTCTCTGTTGAAGATATTCCTGAGGATGATGACTTTGGATACGATGCAGGAAACGAAAGCTTTGACGATTACGACGATGAGGAGGACTTATCATGAGCTATGCACCGTTTGATGCAATTCAGATCGGTATTGCATCTCCTGATACAATTCTGAAATGGTCACACGGAGAGGTTAAAAAACCTGAAACCATCAACTACAGAACTCTGAAGCCAGAGCGTGACGGCTTGTTCTGTGAACGCATCTTCGGGCCTACTAAGGATTGGGAATGCCATTGCGGTAAATATAAAAAAATACGCTATAAAGGAAAAATCTGTGATCGCTGTGGTGTGGAAGTTACCAAAAGTAAAGTCCGCCGTGAGCGCATGGGTCATATTGAACTGGCCACTCCGGTTTCTCATATCTGGTATTTCAAAGGTATTCCCAGCAGAATGGGACTTATGCTGGATGTTACTCCCCGCGTTCTTGAAAAGGTTCTCTATTTTGCCAATTACATTGTAATTGATCCAGGTGATACACCGCTGGAAAGATGCCAGCTTCTCACTGAGCGTGAATACCGTGATATGCGCGAAAAGTATGAGGACGATTTTAAAGCCGGTATGGGCGCTGAGGCAATTCAGGAGCTCCTTGCCGGTGTTGACTGTGCAAAGCTTGCGACTGAACTTCGCGAGCAGCTGAAGACAGCTGCCGGTCAGAAAAAAGCTAAAATTGTCAAACGGCTTGAATGCGTAGAAGCATTTAATCAGAGCGGCAATAAACCGGAATGGATGGTCATCAACATACTGCCGGTTATTCCTCCGGAACTCAGACCGATGGTTCAGCTGGACGGCGGCCGTTTTGCAACCTCCGATCTGAATGATCTGTACCGCAGAGTCATCAACCGCAATAACCGCCTGAAAAGACTCCAGCAGTTGAACGCGCCCGACATTATTGTTCGGAATGAGAAACGCATGCTGCAGGAAGCTGTGGACGCACTGATTGACAACGGCCGCAGAGGCCGGGCAGTAACCGGTGCTAACAGCCGTGCACTAAAATCTCTCTCTGATATGCTGAAGGGTAAACAAGGCCGTTTCCGCCAGAATCTGCTTGGAAAACGCGTTGACTATTCAGGCCGTTCAGTTATCGTCGTGGGTCCTGACCTGAAAATCTACCAGTGCGGTGTACCGAAAGAAATGGCCATAGAGCTGTTCCGCCCCTTTGTTATGAAAAAACTGGTAGACGATGGAATTGCCAACAATATCAAATCTGCAAAGAAGATGGTTGACAAACAACGTACAGAGGTATGGGACGCTTTGGAATATGTTATTAAGGAGCATCCTGTCCTTCTCAACCGAGCACCTACACTTCACCGCCTTGGCATTCAGGCTTTCGAGCCGATCCTGGTAGAAGGCCGTGCTTTACGGCTTCATCCGCTGGTTTGTACAGCATACAATGCTGACTTTGACGGCGACCAGATGGCAATTCACGTACCGCTGAGTGCAGAAGCACAGGCGGAAGCAAGAATCCTGATGCTTTCTGCAAACAATCTCCTGCGTCCTCAGGATGGTCATCCTGTAACTGTTCCTACCCAGGACATGATTCTTGGATCATATTATCTGACAATGATCCGTATTGGGAAGGATGAAAAAGGCGCAGAAGAACTGATTGTTGATGATCCCGGAGATACCGGATTTGAAGCTGGCGCGGTAGTCAGTGGTGATGAGATCTATGGTGCTAATCTGAAGCTTAAAAGAGAAGGCGGAAAGCCATGCACATATCGCTCCATGCACTGCTATCGTGACAGTAATGAAGCTATAATGGCTTACAATGAGGGTGTTGTAGGGCTTCATGCCCCGATCCGCCTGAGGGTCACAAAGACGATAGACGGCGAGGAAGCGCATAAGGTTATTGATACGACTGTCGGCCGTATTATTTACAACGAGCCTATTCCGCAGGATCTCGGTTATGTTGATCGTACAGATCCGGAACACATGTTCGATCAGGAAATCAGTTTTCAGGTCGGTAAAAAGCAGCTCGGGGATATTATTGACCGCTGCATCCAGGCACACGGATTCACGATCTCCGCAGAAGTACTTGACAGCATCAAGGCCCTTGGCTATAAGTACTCCACGAAGGGTGCCATCACGATCTCCGTTGCCGATATGACGGTTCCTTCTGCAAAGAAAGAACTGATTTCTGCGACAGAGCAGGAAGTTGTCAACATCGAGCGTCAGTACAAGCGCGGTTTCATCACGGAGGATGAGCGTTATCGTCTGGTCGTATCGGAATGGGAGAAGACGACGAAGAACGTCACGGATGCTCTTACAGATGTGCTTGATGAGCACAATCCGATTTACATGATGGCAAACTCCGGTGCGCGAGGCAGCATGAACCAGATCCGTCAGCTTGCCGGTATGCGAGGCCTGATGGCAAACACTTCAGGTAAGACGATCGAGATCCCGATTAAGTCCAACTTCCGTGAAGGCCTTTCAGTTCTGGAATATTTCATCTCTACAAGAGGTGCCCGAAAGGGAATGGCGGATACCGCTCTGCGTACTGCTGACTCCGGCTACCTGACACGCCGAATGGTCGATGTCTGCCAGGATGTCATTATCCGTGAGAAAGACTGCGGGACAGAAGACGGTGTCTGGGCGTCTGCTGTTTATGACCGCGGACAGATGGTCGAAGACTTCGGAACAGCCATCAGAGGACGTTTCCCCGCAAAACCCATCACAGATCCCGAAAGCGGCGAACTGCTCTTCGATACACACCATATGCTGAAACCGGAAGATGCAAAGGTGCTGGAGAGCCACGGGATCAGCAAAGTATTTATCCGTTCCGTCCTGACTTGCGAAGCCAGGACCGGAGTCTGTGCACGCTGCTACGGTGTCAACCTGGCAACCGGCCTGCCTGCCAATGCAGGTGAAGCTGTCGGCGTTATTGCTGCACAATCTATCGGTGAGCCTGGTACCCAGCTTACTATGCGTACTTTCCACACTGGCGGTGTTGCCGGTGATGATATCACACAGGGTCTTCCCCGTGTTGAAGAGTTGTTTGAGGCACGCCGACCAAAGAAAATGGCTATCCTTTCTGAACTTTCCGGAACAGTCGTGATTGATGAAGCCAAAAAAGGTGTTATGTATAACATCACGGTCAACGGAACTGAAGAGGGACAGACCTGCGTATATACTGTTCCTCACTCTGCCGGTATTCTGGTACATAACGGTGACCATGTAGATAAGGGGCAGGAACTGACATCCGGTGCTTTGAACCCGCATGATGTTCTGCGTATCCGCGGAGTTGATGATGACCAATTCGGACGATTTGGTGTGCGATCTTATATCACCTCCGAAGTTCAGAAAGTGTACCGTCAGCAGGGCGTTGATATCAATGACAAACACATTGAAGTTATTGTCCGTCAGATGATGAGGAAGGTTCGCATTGATGAACCCGGCTCTACAGATCTGCTTTCAGGAACGACTGTGGATATCTCCGTTTTTAAAGATGCCAATAAAGCTGTTGAGGCGAGAATGGCAGCAGGAGAGGAAGATCTCAGCTTTGCCACCTGCACGCAGCTCCTCATGGGTATTACCAAGGCCTCGCTTGCAACGGACAGCTGGATGTCAGCCGCGTCCTTCCAGGAGACCAACAAGGTTCTGACTGACGCTGCGATCAAAGGCAAGATTGACCGCCTTGTTGGCCTGAAGGAGAACGTTATCATCGGCAAGATCATCCCGGCTGGAACTGGCCTCTCGGTCTACCGTGACTTTGAGGATAATATGGATGAAACAATCTCTTCCGAGGCGGAATACGTAGACCTGAGTGCTCTCGTATCCAAAACGAACGCTCTTTAATCCTTACAAAGCAAAAAGCAGGGATATGATAAATATCCTTGCTTTTTTATAATATGTAGTGTAGAATATAACAAATAATAACAATATATAGGAAAATATAGGAATGACAATAATTATAACCGGAGGAGCCGGATTTATCGGTTCCAATTATATTTTCTATCATATGTCTGCACACCCGGAAGATCGTGTTATCTGCCTGGATAAATTAACGTATGCGGGAAATCTTTCCACGCTAGAACCGGTGCTTAAGGACAGCCGTTTCCGCTTTGTAAAAGAAGATATCTGTAACAGAGAAGCTGTCTATGATCTTTTTGAACAGGAACACCCGGCTGTAGTGGTTAACTTCGCTGCAGAAAGCCATGTTGACAGATCAATTCTTGACCCGGAAACCTTTCTGAAGACAAATATTATTGGCACTTCTGTTCTGATGGATGCCTGCAGAAAGTACGGTATTTGCCGTTTCCATCAGGTTTCTACGGACGAAGTTTACGGTGATCTTCCGCTTGATCGACCGGATCTGCTGTTTACAGAGAAAACACCGCTGCATACTTCGAGCCCGTATTCCTCTTCAAAAGCAGCTGCTGATTTACTCGCCCTTGCTTATCTTCGAACTTATGAGCTACCTGTAACTATTTCCCGATGTTCAAACAATTACGGGCCTTATCAATTCCCAGAAAAGCTGATACCGCTTATGATAAACAATGCCCTGAATGAAAAACCGCTTCCGGTATACGGGAAAGGCCTCAATGTGCGTGACTGGCTGTATGTTGAGGATCACTGCAAAGCGATCGATCTGATCCTTCAGAAAGGAACAGTCGGTGAGGTATATAATATCGGTGGGCATAACGAGATGGCGAATATCGATATCGTTAAGCTGATCTGCAGCAAGCTGGACAGGCCGGAAACTCTGATCACCTATGTTACTGACCGTAAAGGACACGACATGCGTTATGCCATTGATCCGACGAAGATTCATACAGAACTAGGCTGGCTGCCGGAAACTTGCTTCGCGGACGGAATTGAAAAAACTATCCAATGGTATCTTGTCAATGAAGACTGGTGGAAAACAATTGTATCCGGAGAATATCAGCGCTACTATGAAACTATGTACGCCAACAGATAAATAAAGGAGGTAACGCTTATGAGCAGCAGAGGGAGACGAAGGAGAAATCCTATTCCTATTGTTATTTTTATTCTTGCCGTTATTCTGATCGTACTTACATTTGTCCTGGTAAGCCGCTTGGGCATTGTGAATTTTGGCAGTCTGATCACGAATGCAAGAAATGTGTTTTCAAAAAAAACAGCGGAGCCTATTATAACAGCTGAACCTGCTGAGACTACGGTTATTCCAACATCTCCTCCAACCCCTACACCTACTCCTTTTCCGGAACCTTCTGTAGAGAATAGTTCATATCGTTTTTCTGCCGGGGGTAAATCCTTTGCCGGAAGTGTTATAAAAATAACCGGAACTGACGGACCGGATTATGTGAAACTTACCGATCTGGCATCTTTCCTTGGATCACAGATAAATAGAGATGCGTCAGGCAAAATATTTACTCTTGGCGCCGGAGATGAAAAGCTTGTTTTTTATCCCGGAGAACTTGCATTCACCGCCGGGAGCAGAACTGTATCTCTTTCAGCTGCTCCCATTTTATGCAAAAACGGGAATGACCTTTATGTCCCTGTAGAAGATGTGCTTTCAGCTCTTTATCCGGCTAAATCCCTGAACTCCATAACAGGAGTATTTGACTTCTCTGATTTTGATCCGAACTTTGTCGTTCAGGAAGGAAGACAGATTCCGATCATCTCCTATTATAATGTTGGAGCTGGTGAAGGCCCGGACTTCCGGCTGCTGCATCATGACAGCATTATCCCGGAGGAATTCAGCGCCCAGATGAAGTATATACATGACAATGGATTTACCACGATGACTTTTGAAGATCTTGCGAATTTGAAAGATGTGGATAAACCAGTCATGCTGACATTTGATGGCTGCTTTGAAGACGTATATAATATAGCATGGCCTGTTATGAAGCAGTATAATATCAAGGCAACGATTTTCGTATGGCCAGACTATATCGGACAGAGCAGCAGGCTAACGGAACATCAGCTGAAGGAGTTGGCTGCATCTGATCTGATTTCTGTACAGGCAGCTATGGAAAGCTATACAATGCTGGATTATCTCAGTAAGGATGAGCTCTCAGCTATAGTGAGCAAGGCAAAAAGCTATGTGAATACTCTGACAGGCAGAGATCCACTGGCATTTGCCTACTCAGTTGGTTCAATTAACACAATGGCAAAGGAATACTGTGCATCCCAGTTTCGTTTCTGTGTAAGACGCTCGTCAGAAAGACCGTATGATACTTCCAAGGATGACGGTTCAATTATATACCGTTATACTATAGTACGCGAGACTCCGCTGGAAGTTTTCTCGCTTTGGCTGAGTAAAGCAAAATAATTTGAAATATTTAAAAAAGGAACTGTAGCAATCTCTCTTTTGCTACAGCTCCTTTTCGTTTTCTGCTATGCGATTTTAAGGGATTCCCAGAGAGTATTGACGTAATCAAGCATCTCAGGTTTTAAATTGCGGTAGGCGTACTCGTTATATAGGGAATTGAATTCATCAACACCAGGATACAGAATTTCCATAGCATCTTCCCCAATTTCCTCAATATAATCCGCATTGGTATAGACAAGCGAGTTGGGAGACGGGTACCAGGTGTATTCGGCGTTAGCTATTGCCGGCTCCTCAGAAAGCATAAAGTTAATAAAACATTCTGCCAGATCTTTATTCTGACAACAGGAAGGGATACACATAGCATCGACAAAGTAATTGGTACGCTCCGGATAATAGAAGCGAAGGTCAACGGTATCTGCCTGCGCATCCAGCATGGTGAAGTAGTCACCTGCATAATAGGCGCCAATAGCAGCTTCTCCACTCTCCATCATGTTATAGATTTCATCCATGACATAGCTCTTGACAAGAGGAGACTGTTTTTTCAGTTCAGACAGAGCAGCATCCCAGGTTGCTTTATCTTCAGAATTTACATCAAAGCCGAGCTTGTATTGAGCGGTGGCAAAAGCATCACGACTGTTGTTAAACTGCAGGATGTTTCCGGCATACTTTTCGTTCCACATCAGATCCCAGTTACCGGCATCTGCTTCGTCCACAACATTAGCATTGTATATTATGCCGACCATACTGTATGTGTAAGGTACAGTATAGCTGTTGTCAGGATCATAGTACAAGTTACGGAAGCTGTCATTAATATACTGATAATTAGGGATATTATCAAAATTCAGAGGCAGCAGCATTTTTTCAGAAATCATACGCGCTACCATATAGTCACTGGGAACAACAACATCATAGCTCACAGCACCACTTGAAAGCTTGGCATACATATCCTCGTTACTGGCAAAGGTGGAGTAGTTGACTTTTACTTTTTGTTTATAAGTTTCTTCATACCAACTTTCAAAAGCTTTGACTGTGTCAAGAGAATCCTCGGAGCCGTCAGAAATGTATTCACCCCAGTTATATACATTCAGAGTAAGAGTTTTGGATGACGAACCACAACCATTGAGCAAAAGAGCGAATATGCTTAAGGCAAGCAGCAGGGAAATAAATTTTTTCATGAAATAGATCCTCCTCAGGTTTTGGATTTGTCCTGATCAGTATCGATCAGGTTGGAAATCAGAAGCAGTGCAAGAATCACAAAGAAGATAATTGTCGCAAGTGCATACATTTTTGGCGTGACAGTTTTCTTCGTCATGTTATAGATGCGGATCGGCAGTGTTTGGAAACTGTTGCCGGTTGTAAAATAGCTGATTACAAAGTCATCGAGGGAGAGCGTAAAAGCCATCAGCAGACCAGTCATGATACCGGGAAAGATTTCCGGCAGTGTAGCTTTGAAAAAAGCACGTGTCGGTGTACAGCCTAAATCCATTGCTGCTTCGGGCAGTGAACGGTCCATCTGCCGTAGCTTTGGCAGAACCTGAAGAATGACATAAGGCAGACAGAATGTAATGTGTGCAATCAGCATAGTAGTGAAGTTTAGGCTCGTTGCTGCGCCAAAGAGTCGCCCGACAAAAACAAACATCAGCATCAGGGAAATACCGGTAATAATATCCGGGTTGATCATGGGGATATTGGTAACAGTGTCAAGAGACGCACGAAGGAACTTGCTGCGGAGTCTGTCTATTCCTACGGCTGCAGCTGTACCCATCACAGTGGAAATCAGGGATGCGCTTAATGCGAGAATCAGAGTATTGCGTACCGAACGAAGTGTTTCGGTGTCTTTAAACAATTCTCTGTACCAGTTGAGCGAGAAGCCGGAAAAAACAGACAGACTTTTGCTAACGTTAAAAGAAAAAACCAACAGGATAGCGATAGGTGCGAACAGGAAAATCATGATCAGTGCAGTATAAATCTTGGATGCGGTCTTCATTCTTCCTTTCCCTCCTCAGACAGCTGAGCGCTTGTTGGCCGCATGCTGCAGTACTGCCATGCAGATCAGCAGGATAACCATTAGGATCAACGCAATTGCAGCTGCAAAGTGCAGATTATTTGCGGTATACTGTCCTTCAATGGCATCACCGATAAGATAGAACTTTCCGTTACCGAGCTTCTGAGAAATATAGAATGTGCTGATTGAAGGAACAAGCACCATGTTGATGCCGGAAATAACACCAGGAAGACTTAACGGAAAGATTACGCGCCTTAGAACACCATATCCGTTACATCCGAGGTCTCTCGCTGCTTCTATCAGCTTGATATCCAGTTTTGCCATTACTGAATAGATAGGAAGAATCATATATGGGAAGTAATCATAGACCATTCCAATTATAACAGCGCTTTCTGTCCCAATAATGTGAACCGGTGCGATATGAAGCTTTACCAGCAAACCGTTCAGAATGCCGGTATCCTGTAGAATGGTCATCCAGGCATAGGTTCTGATCAGAAAATTCATCCACATCGGAATCATAATCAACGTAATCAGAACAGACTGTACTCTAGCACTTGCCCGTGAGATGATATAAGCCATTGGATAACCAAGCAGGAAGCAGAAGATTGTTGAAATTATGGCAAGCTTGAGTGAGCGCATAAAAATAACAACGTAGGTTCGAACTTCTGTGTTGCCGACAGTGGAGGTCGCTGTGAAGAAGCGGGTTAAATTGTTCATCGTGAAATGATATTGGTTATCTGTCAGTGCGTAGTAGGCAACGAAAATCAGCGGTACTACAATGAACAACACAGCCCAGATCGAGTAAGGTGTCAGGCAGAAAAACTCCGTCATTTTTTTTCGGACATACGGCTTTCTGTTCATTCTGAACGCTCGCTTTCCTCTTCTTCCGGAAGGACTTCGAGTTCGTCAAACTCATTGGAGAAAGAAGAATAGTCTCCATAAAGACCGGAGAACTTCGACTTGTGCATAACGTGGATGGCATCTGGTTCGAGATAGATACCGATGCGCTCATCAACATCAACGAAGTCTGTCGTCTGTATCATCCATTTGAAACCACCAATGTCCACAATGATTTCGTAATGTACACCAAGAAAGGTTACCGAGGTGACGACACCTTTCAGCATGCCTTTTTCTTCCGGAACAATATCCACATCTTCCGGACGGATTACCACGTCAACAGGTTCACGTGGACTGAATCCGGCATCCAGGCAGGGGAAGCGCTGGCCGGAAAAGGCAACCAGCCTGTCAGCCAGCATAATGCCGTCAAGGATGTTGCTTTCTCCAATAAAGTCTGCTACAAATGCATTTTCCGGCTCATTATATATATCTACAGGTGTGCCTATTTGCTGGATGCGGCCCTCAGACATGACAACCACTGTGTCGGACATGGACAACGCTTCCTCTTGGTCGTGAGTGACGAACACAAAGGTAATCCCAGTTGCTTTCTGGAGATTTTTAAGTTCCTGCTGCATGTCCTTGCGCAGCTTCAGGTCAAGCGCAGCAAGCGGCTCGTCGAGCAACAAAACTTTCGGTCTGTTAATAATAGCTCTTGCTATTGCAACACGCTGTTGCTGCCCTCCGGAAAGACTGGTGACACTCCTTTTTTCAAAACCTTTCAGAGCAACCAATTCAAGCACGTCATGAACTTTCCGGTCTATTTCAGATTTTGACTCCTTTTTTTCCCGAAGTGGAAAGGCAATGTTTTCATAAACATTCAGATGAGGGAACAAAGCATATCGCTGGAATACTGTATTAACGTTTCGCTTATGTGCGGGCAGATCATTGATACGTTCTCCCATAAAAAAAACATCTCCGCAATCAGGCGTCTCAAAGCCGCCTATAATGCGCAATGTGGTCGTTTTACCGCATCCAGAAGGGCCGAGTAAAGTAATGAATTCGTTATCATAGATATCAAGGTTGATATTGTCCAACACGGTTTCACCATCAAATGCTTTGCTGATATTCTTCAACTCAATTACTTTTCTCATTACTCCGACCTCCGAAATGTATAAAAATAAAAAAACAGTGCGAGGCATGCACTGCTTGAAAGTGTCCCTGATTATACGCGCAGAAAATGTAAAAGCGCGGTGCGGACCAGATTGGTTTCAGAGTCTATATAGCAAAGAAATACTTTTACTACTCTTATTGACCATTTCACAAGTTTGCATGCTGTTATGCATCGGTTTATAGTTACCAACTTATAAAACTTGAGCTTCTAACTCAATCAATAAGGCAACAGAAGTTGCCGCTGCGCTTGCAGCGCAGGATATTATCTTGCTTCGGATAAACTCTTATTCCTATCCAATTGAGACAGTTTATTTTAACAGGTAAAAGGCTTCCTGTCAATAACTTTTAACAATTAAACCGTAGACATTATGCCCAAAAAAGTGTAAAATAAGCGCATGATGAAATATCCGGCTTTAACAAGAGTATTTGCGGTTGTGCTTTGTATCTTTGCAGCTCTGCTACTTCTTTCAGCGGCAGATGGAATTCGGAATGCTGTAAAAGACAAGGCTGCGGCAGCACACTCTTATAGCCTGCTATCCTCACGTCTGGATGAATATGAAACACTGGAAACAAAGCTTGCTGAAGCTGGCGGTTCTGAAAGAACACAGAAGGAACTGGAAAAACTCACAAGCCAGTATGAGAAAGAAAAGACAGCCCACCAGATGGCTCTGGCAGCCTACACTGCCACGAAGGGCGGACTGAAGGAAGGGCAGAAAATGATGGAGCAGGCTGATCAGATGATGTCTGCAACCAATATTGTTGCTTCAATTGAATCAGCTATATCTGGCCTTACAAGCCAGCTGATTGATCTGGAAGATTCAGCTTTAAATGCTTACGCGCAATACGATTCAGCATCGCAGGAAGCACTCCCGCTTGAGATGGCTTATTATGAGGCTGTGGTTTCCGCTTCGCTTTATCCAGATGACCCTAATCTGACTGCTGCTGTCATGGATGCCTATATGGCTATGCAACCATATGAGATTCAAAAGGAGCTTGCCCAGCAGCAGATTGAAGCACTGGTTAAAGAAATGAACACATCTACCGTTGAAGTTAGCAACAGCGGGGATATGCTTTCGTCAGTCGGCACACTTGCTTCTGCATATGATGCTATGAATGCCGGGAAAGCAGAGCTTGAAAAAATGGAGCTTCAGATTTTACGTGACAGCGTGGATCTTACTTTAAGAAAAGCAGAGCTGGAAAAACTGGAAACTGAGATTACTGCGCTGGAAGGACAACTATCTGGTATACGTGCAGATGAACGCAGACAAATATCTCTGCGGGTCAGTTTGACGGCGGACGATCGTATTAGAGAAGCTTATGAAAGAAGCGGAAATATC